>Ga0136611_10000261_pt1 | contig 33263 bp, 36 predicted proteins | sample AntDrymUQ2232306_2_FD_106645 | JGI IMG/M metagenome (GOLD analysis project Ga0136611, IMG submission 106645) | Polar desert sand microbial communities from Dry Valleys, Antarctica - metaG UQ223 (23.06) | ecosystem: Environmental > Terrestrial > Soil > Desert | place: Antarctica: Dry Valley...
ACCAGGTCCAGGATACGTCGCGCGCCGACTTTCGTGGGCATCGTCACCCACACAATGGCGCAGAAACTCAGACGCGTGCCGCTCTCTCCTGGTCGTCGCTACTCCTGGAGCTACCTGAAGAACCCGCTATTGCTGGAACGGCCAAAATGGCGGAAGTCGAGTCTAGTACTCCGCCACAAGTAGATAGGACAGATGGATAGAATCGGCGATTTCGGTCCTCCGTAGAGGCCACGATCGCGGTGAAGCGTTTCGGGGGCACGAAAGGCCGAGTGCGGGAGCGGTCCCGTGGAACCAGGCTCACGCAGGGACGGCTTCGATCACGCTGAGGCCCGCTCCTGTCGGTACCACCCGCGTAAGCTGGAAGCCGCTCCGGCGGAAGAGGTCTCGATACTCCAGTTCCGTACGCTCGGCGCCACCCGGAACGAGCAGCATCATCATGTCCGTGAGCTTGCCGGGGTGCGGATCATTTCCGGGCGGGATGACTGCCTCGATGAGGAGTAGCTTGCCATCATCGGGTATCGCGCGGCGACACTGGTCAAGGATCGCAGCCGATCGCTCGTCGTTCCAGTCGTGGATGATCCGGCTCATGATGTAGTGATCACCTCCGGGCGGCACGGTCTGGAAGAAGTCGCCATCCACGAAGCTGCACCGGTCCGCCACACCCAGCGAATCGATGCGTGTCCGGGCTCCCGCAACGACGTGTGGCAAGTCGAACAGGACCCCATGCAAGTGCGGATGGACCGTCAGCAGCATGCCCAACAGAGCGCCGTGTCCGCCGCCCACGTCTACGACTACCTTCGCGCCCGAGAAATCGTAGTTCTCCGCGATGGTCGCTTCGGTGGCGGAGACGCGCCCGGCCATGGCACGACTGAAGACGCCCTCCTCGTCGGGGTGACTCGCCAGGAACTCGAATAGCGGTGCCCCATGCACGTGGTCGAACGCGGTCTCACCGGTCCGCATGGTGTGGGCGAGCTGCCCCCACGCCTGTTGAACCCAGTTGGACGTCGTGAAGAGGGTGAGGTCGCGGAGCGAGCCGGGGACATCGGCACGAAGGAACTGGGCAGGTGGGGTGAGCCTGAATCGGCCGTCTTCGATCTCCTCGAAGACACCGTACGTGGCGAGGGCACGCAGCACTCGATAGACCGGCCCCGCCTGCGTGCCGGTGCGCGCCGCAATCTCGCTGCACGTGAGCGGTCCCTCGGCGAGCGTATCCGCGATACGAAGCTCCGCGACAGCGAGGAGGAGCAACGATGCCCGATAGCCGAAGATCAGCGGCAAGAGTCTCGCTTGAGCTTCCTGTGGGTCGAAGGGCGCTGGTGACTGCATCGCTACCTGGCTCCCGCATCGTTCGGGGAGCTCGTGGCGCCCAACCGTACGGGATTTCGATCACCGTTGACCGCTGCGTTGCACATCGCCATTGGTCGCCTCCACCTGACCGTGGACGTAATGATTGCGTCGTGGCCCTCCGCCTCTGGAGGGAAGCCCAGTATGCGATAGAGCTCCGAGTTGTTGCACGTTACGGGCAGTCTCCCCGGCAGCGATCTCCGTGAGGAGGGTGTCGCGGTCGTCGATCCGACGGTCGAGGCATTGGAGGGATAGCATCGAGAACTCCAGTTCGGCCATGTTGAGCCAATTGCCGTGGACCGGCGTGCAGTGGCAGTCGGGCTTCGGCCGGCGCGAACGCCTCGTAGAGCGCAGACGGGGTGTGGGTATTCAGATTGTCGAGCACGACGCGGATCGCGGTGGCTTTCGGGAAGTGAGAGTCAGCCGTCCATCGTGGCGGAGTACTAGCTCCAAGGGTGCCTTTTCGGGTCGGTGGTGGCGCGCACGAACAAGTATTCGCCGCGCTCGGTCTCCGCGTCTCGGATGACTCGGTCCATGGCGCCGGTGTCGACGTCGCTGGCGAGGCGGGCGAGCCCGGCCTCGACCTCCTCCCGGGTGGAGAGGTTGGCGAACGACGAGATGCCAGCCCGCACGCGCGGGTCCAGGTACATCGACGGGCGATGCTTGCCGGCGAAGAGGAACAGATCCTCCAGGTCTGGGCGGACCGCGTACGGCTCGACCTCGACGTGGGCGAAGCCGGCCGCGCGGAGCAGCCGCTCGACGGTCCCGATGGGCGGCATCTGCCGCATGGCGCGCCCCATCATCGTCGGGAAATAGTCGGTCAGCCAGTACCGGGACATCAGGTCGGGGTCGGACGTGAAGATGACGAACGGTCGGTGGTCGCTGTCGTCACTCCCGCTGGGGCCGCTCGCGAGGATCCTCCGGACCTCGTCGAAGACCGCGCGGTGGTCGCCCATGTGGTGGAGCGCGAGCGTACACAGCACGCCGTCGAACGCGGCGTCGCGGAACGGCAGCCGCGCGGCGTCGCCGGCCAGCCAAGACACGCGCGAGCGTTTGGCGCGCGCCGTGGCCAGCATGGCACCGGAGCGGTCCACGCCCAGCCAGCGCCCGCCGCGAGCGCTCAGTGAGGTGGTGTAGTTGCCGGTGCCGCACGCCAGGTCGAGGTAGCGCCCGTCCGCCCGGACCCCGAGCAGCTCCGCGAGCCGCCCGGCCAGGTATGGATCGGCGCGCCGGGTGGTGTCGTAGCCGACGCCGATGCGGTCGTAGAGCGGCGATGAGGACGGCGCGGCGGCGGGCTCGCCGGCTCCGGAGGACGAGATTCCTTCGCTGCGCTCAGGACAGGCTCTTCGACAGGCTCCGCCTGCCTCAGGATGACACATCAGATGTCCGCTGGGTGGCGGCCGGCGCCGCTCGGAGTCTGCTCGGTCACGGCGCGGCGCCGGCCGCCGCGCGGGCCTGGGCGAGGTGGCTCCGCATGTGCTCCAAGATGGAGGTGCGCACGAGCTCGGCGACGGTCGTCTCGCCGTAGCGCGCGTGCATGCCCCGCGCTTGCCAGCCCTCGGGCGAGATGCCGCGCAAGGTCGCGCAGGCATCGCCGATGCCCTGGCGCACGAGCTGCGCGCCCTCGGCGGGGCCGGCGTCTCCGAGGCGGGCCACGGCGGCAAGCCGGCCGGGGTCGTCCGGCGGCCGGCCGATGGCCGCGCCCGGCGTCTCGGCGACGCGCGCGGCGTGCGTCGCGATGGTGCTCGGCGCTTCGGAGACGTGGCCGGTGATCTCGGCGGCCGTCCAGTCGTCCGGACCGGGCCGGCGGTGGAACGCCTCGGGCGACAGCGACTCGACGAAGCGGGCGTACGCCTCGGCGGCCTGGGCGATCTGCTCGATGAGCGCGCCGCTCGCGTGCGCGTCGTTGGCCCGCGAATCAAGAGTCACGGATGTCTCCCCCCTCGGTTGCTGGCCTGGGTGTGGCCGGTCGCCTGTCCGTCCGCGCATGGCGTAGTCGCTTGGCCGTCAGCGCGTGGCGTGGAACGTGCATCGTAGCCCGCGCGGCACTCTGCCGCCACGACGGCTCTCATGGGCGGGTGGCATGTCCGGGATTTTTGGCGACGTCGGCACCTGGGTCGTCACCGTGATCGACGCGTTCGGCTACGTCGGTCTGGCGCTCGTCGTCGCGCTCGAGAACATCTTCCCGCCGATCCCGTCCGAGCTGGTGCTGCCGTTGGCCGGCTTCTTGGCCGCGCAGGGGCGGATGACGATCGTCGGCGCGGTCGTGGCGGCGACGGTCGGATCGCTCCTCGGCGCGCTGGTGCTCTACTGGATCGGGTACGCGCTGGGCCCGGATCGCTCGCACGCGCTCGTCAAGAAGTACGGCCGCTGGGTGATGATCTCCGAGGATGATCTGGACAAGGCGCAGTCGTGGTTCGACAATCACGGCCGCTCGGCCGTCTTCTTCGGCCGGCTCGCGCCGCTGGTGCGGAGCCTCATCTCGCTACCGGCCGGCGTGGCGCGCATGTCGATCGTCCCGTTCGTGATCTACACCACGTTGGGCAGCGGGCTGTGGAACGGGGTGTTGATCGGCGGCGGCTGGCTGCTCGGCGACAACTGGGAGTTGGTGAGCGGGTACCAGAAGTACTTCGGGTACGCCGTCGTGGCGATCCTGGTTGGCCTGATACTCTGGTTATTCGGCAAGCGGCTGCTTCATGGTCGAGTCGCGAGTCAGGGCCCTCACCCCCCGGCCCCCTCTCCCTGACGCGGGAGAGGGGGAGTCCGCGTCCTCCCGTTGACTCGTGGTGGCATACTCCCGAGCGGCGGCGACGGACGCCGCCCTGATGCGAAGGGGGCTTGCTATGCCGGCACGTGTCTTCGATTGGCGAGACGATCCGACGGGCACCATCATCGCCATCCCCGAGGTGCGGGCGCGCTTCCTGCGCCGGCTGCCGGGCGACCCGCTCGGGAACTTCCACAGCCACGAGGAGTCGGACGGCATCGAGACGTGGGTCGTGCTCGAAGGGAAGGTCCGCTTCGAGTTCGACGAGCAGGTGGTGGTCGCGACGCCGGGGCAGGCGGTAGTGGCCTACCCGCACGAGAAGCACCGCGTGACGTGCGCGGGCGACGAGCCGTGCGTCTACTTCCTGACGCTGACGCCCCACCGCGAGCCGACCCACACGTTCTACGACGAGCAGGGCAAGCGTCTGCCGCCGCGCACGGGCACCGTGACGCTGACCTGGCAGGGCGAGCCGAGCCTGGACGAGGCCGCCAAGCAGGAATCTGCCGAGCGGGATGCTGCTCGCGGCTAGAGCGCCCCGCCACTCGGAGGCCGCGCCGCGCCGGACGGGCACGTTCGAACGGCACTCGGTGGAGGATGCACCGGACGCCGCTGCCCGCGTGGCCGCGCCGTCGAGTGCCCATGCTGGCCGCGTGGGCAGCACTGTAAGGTAATCTTCACGCGAAGCCTTATGTCCCCTTAACTTTGGGGGCATGGCGGTGGTCCATAACCTACCGCGTGGACCGGACCGCCGGGCCACGGACGTCGGTGCCATCGTGGAGGACCACCATGCACAAGCTCACCGCCAGCCTGCCGCTTCGAGCCGAGAGCGGGCTGCTGCAGCACATGCCCGGCTCGTTCGGGGTCGAGCGCGAGGACTGGCACGTCGAAGCTCGCCGCGCGGAGGGCGAGGTCGTGGTACGCATGATGGCCCGGAACCCGCGCAAGGCCGTCGAGCTGCTCGCGGCGTCCGACGACCCGGTCGACCGCTGGTTCAAGGACCAGCTCCACGCCCTGACCGGCGAGGACGTCGGGGGCGCGTTCCTGGTTCCCATGGTCCGCTAGGGAGCTTTCCTCACCTCAGGGTGCTGACGGAACGTCCGCCCAAAGGCACAATAAATGCAAGCGACGATGATGCGTCCGCGCCGTAGAATTCAGCAGGAGGAACGCAATGGCCGGACTGATTAAACCATGGGTTCCGCTGATCGGCGATCGGGTCAAGATCCAATCGGTGCCAATCCACGACGAGGTTGATGCATCGCGGCGGCACCGCGGCAGGCTCGGGACCGTCCTGGAGTACCAGCCGAGCGGAGAGCGCGCCCTCGAGCAGTACGCCGTGCTCCCGGATGGAGACCGGGTAACGGTGTACTTCCCGGCGACCGAGCTCGACCCGTTCACCGAGTAATCTCACTCATGGCGTAGCGCCGCTCACGGCGCGCGTCCGTGGCGCCCTCGCCGGTCGCCTCCGAGCGTCCCCACACTCCCGGCCGGGAATGTGGGGACGCCCGCGTCAGGGCGGTCTCTGGCGGTGCCGTGTCTGCCTTTTGAGGCGGACTGGGATGAGCGCGTGACGATCTCGGGCAATTCTGGGCACGGGAGTTGCGAACCTCGTGGCGGGTGCAGGGGGACCGCCAGTGGAGCAAACGCAAACACGTGTGCTCGTCGTCGATGACGATCGAGCGATTCGCGGGTTCGTGGCCGAAGTGTTGGAGGACGAGGGCTACGAAGTGAGGACGGCCGGCAATGGGTGCGAGGCGCTCGAAGTCTCGCGGATATGGACGCCCGATTTGATCGTCCTCGACTTGATGATGCCGATCATGGACGGCTGGACGTTTCGCGCCCGACAGCGCGGCCTCGATGCACTGTCGAAGGTGCCGGTCGTCGTGACGTCGGCGGCGGCCTCGCTACGCGCTGACCGTGACGCACTGGATCCGTGCGTGCTGCTTCCGAAGCCCTTCGCCATCGACGATCTGCTCGGCGCCGTCCAGTCGTGCGCCGTCCCGTAGCCCCACTCGCGTCGGGCGCCCCCTCGCCAGTCGCGGAACGGCGCCGCGGAGGTGCTGCACAGCGTCGGCGGATATTGCCGCCGCGCAGCGCCACCTCCCTGGGTTAGCTGCCCTGGCTTAGCCGCGCTCCGATCCGTGCAGCTGACGACCGAGCGCCGCCGGATCGAAGTAGGCGCGGAAGCGCGTGATGGCCCCATCGGCGCTCTCGAGGATGCTCACGCCGTCGTAGCGGAACGGCTCGCCGGCCCGGCTCGTGCCTTCGGTCGTCCACTCGAGGGCGGCGCGCCCATCGGCGGCGACCACGTTGCGGAACGTCGAGCGCACGTCCGCGAAGGCGTCTCGGTACTCGGTCCAGAATTTTCGCGCGCCCTCGCGGCCGTGGAACTGCTCGGGGGCCAGGACGTTGCCGACGTCGCACGACTCCGCGAAGCCGTCCACGAGGGCCTCGATCTCGCCATGGGATTCGAGGCGGCCGAGAGCGTCGATGAATCGTCGCGCGATTTGCTCGGACATGTGAGGTTCTCCATACACGCTGCAAACTTCGTGCAGAAGGTGGGGACATGTCGGGCCATGCACCGATCCGACCGGTGCATGGCCCGACATGTCCGGATGGCCGGCCCCGGCGAGCAATGGAAAGAGGCCCGCTCACTGATGAGCGGGCCTCTTCTGCAGGTGACCTGGAGCGGCGTCGTGACTACCAGCCTCGACACCGCCCGTCCGTAGGGGAGAAGCTACGGCTTGGTGCTGGGCGCGCCAGCCGGCGCGGCCGGCTGAGCCGGGGCAACAGCGGGGCCGCTGTTGGCGGGGCCGCTCGGCTGCGTCTGCGCCGGGGGGTTGACGTTGATGTTGACGTCGCTTGTGCCGCGGAGCAGGCCGCCGATCGGGCCGGAGAACAGGAACCACAGCACCGCCACCACGAAGCCGAGCACGACGATGACCGTCAGGAAATTGATTCCGGCGGCGGCGGTTCGATCGCCGTTGTCCGGCGGCACGGGCGCGCCCGAGGATGGATTAATGTTGATCTGGCTCATTCCTGCGCCTCCCACGAGTCTCGATCGAACGGATCGATGATATCTGGGGAACGTCATCGCAAAGAGCGTGCCAATGAGCACGGTCGTCTCTCGAATGCGACACTCGCCCGACGGGTGCTCCGAGGAGTGGCTCGCATGTCGACCCCATGCTCGTGGCGGTTGCGCTCGCTCGCCCGATGCGCTGGTCTATACTCCGCCCGTGAGCGAGATCCGCATCATCCCCATTCGCGGCGTGGGCGAGACCCGTCCGGGCGACGACGTCGCGGTCGTGCTCGTAGCGGCATTCGAGCAGCAGGGCGAGCGCCTCCTGGCCGGCGACATCCTCGTGGTGACGCAGAAGATTGTCTCGAAGGCCGAAGGGCGGCTGGTGCAGCTCGCCACGGTGACGCCCTCGGAGACAGCCCGGGAACTGGCGGCGGTCAACGGCCGCGACCCTCGGCAGATCGAGGTCGCGCTGCGCGAGACGGCGCGGGTGGTCCGCATGGAGCGCGGCGTCTTGATCTCGGAGACGCGGCACGGGTTCGTGTGCGCCAATGCCGGCGTGGATGCCTCGAACTTGGCGACCGCCGACGAGGTGGCGTTGCTGCCGGAGGATCCGGACGCCTCGGCGCGCGGCATCCGCGACGCGATTCGCGCCGCGCGCGGCGTGGACGTGGCGGTGGTGATCTCGGACACGTTCGGCCGGGCGTGGCGCAACGGCCAGACGAACGTCGCGATCGGGCTGGCCGGCATGCACTCGGTCCACGACTATCGCGGGCAGCAAGATTCGGCGGGGCTGACGCTGGTGGTGACGGAGATCGCGGTGGCCGACGAGCTCGCGTCGGCGGCCGAGCTGGTGATGAACAAGCTCGATCGGGTGCCGGCGGCGGTCGTCCGTGGGTATGCGTTCGATCCCGGCGAGGGCAGCGCGCAGGAGCTGGTCCGGCCGGCCGAGCTCGACATGTTCCGGTAGGCCGGTGCGCGGCGGCCGATTGTGGCTGCCCGTTGGGCGGGCCGCGCGTCTGCCGTCCTTGCGCCCTCGCGACCTATTTCGCAATCATTGTCGTACGTGCGAAGGCGCGCTCATCCCACTTTGGCCATCGCGCATCGTGAGCACCGGTGACGGCCTCGTGCAGCCGTCGCGCGCGACGCGGCCCGGGCGCGGTCGATGTGGCGATGCGCCGGGCGAGGCGCGGCGGCGCGGCATCGGCGGGAGGTCGGCGGGGCGATGGCGGTCGAGCTCTTCCTGTGCGTCCGGTCCGGATCGTCCTCGGAAGCCTTTCGCCTCGGGGACTGTCCGCTCGCGCCGGACGTGCCGCCCGCGCCGCTCGCGCAGATCCTCGCGCTCATCGGGGACGACGCCCTCCTGCTCGACGACGCGACGATCGAGCAGATCCTCGTCGCGTTCGATCTCCCGTACGGCGGAGCGGACGCGGTCGCCGACCCGGTCGATCTGTGGCAATTCCTGCGACGTCACGATGGCTGGGACGCCTGGCTGAGCGAAGGTGCGCCGTCGGGCCTCTCATCAGAGGATCCGGCGACGACGGATCTCTCATCGGCGGGTGCGCCGCCACCCACGCTCGAGTCGCCGGACGCGCCGCCACCACCCGAGCCGGACGAGGCACGGGAGGGCGAGGCGGATGCCGTCGAGGATGCGCAGCCGCGACGCCCGAGTCTCTGGGAGTCCGCCGCCGGTGTGTCCGCCTGGCGCTCGCGACGCTGGCATACCCCGCCCTCCGTCGATGCTGCGCCTCCGCGCAAGGTGCCGTTCCTCCAGCGCCTCATCGGGAAGGTCCGGCGGCGGTCCGGTCCGGCGGGGTTGTAGCCGCCGTCCCCTCGACCCAGGTCGTTCATCCGGGATTCGTCGTCCGTGCTGGGGGGGGCGTGTTCGGTCATCCATGACGAGTGGCACGCCGATGAATGATGCGGCCGGCGCACCATCGCGCATTGCGGCACACTCGACGCGACGCGGCATGGTGCGACGGTCGGGCAACCGCGCCATGGGGAAGGATACGCGTTGAGACTCGGCACCGATGGCACGTTGATCATCGTCGCCATCATCCTGGGGATGTTGCTCCTGCTCCTGTTCGGTCTGGGCATCTGGCTGGTGAGCAGATTCCAGCGCACGGGCGGCGGATCTGCGCGCTTCATCTACGGCAATGCCCCGACGCGGGTCACGGACACGACGCTGAGCCAGACGCGACCGGACGGCGAGGTGACGCTAGCCCTCGCGGACGTCGCCCGCGTGCGGCTCGTGGAGACCGCCAAGCCCCTGATACGGGTCGGCAACTTCGAGCAGGGCGGCGACTTCTTCGTCGTCCAGGTCGACGATCGGCACGGGGGCTCGATCAACGTCGAGCGCCTGCTCTCCAACTGGACGGTCTGGGGCACGCGCGTCGAGGAGCAGGGGGCGTCGGTCCGGTCGATCCTCCAGACGATGCTGCCGCACCTACCGCCGGACGCGGAGGTCGATCCCCGCGTCAGCGCGTACGCGGCGACCGGCAAGCTCATCCGGGCTTCGTGATGGGAGCGGCCTCTCGATCGCCGTTCGAGTGACCTCCCTGGCGTCCCCGGCCTCGATCGGCTCGGAAGCTCGATCCGCCGGAGGACGTTCTAGACGGGACGTTCCAGACAGGATGAACAGGATTGACAAGATAGGAAGCATCATCCTGAAGATCCTGGTCCACCTTGGCTAGAACGTCGGATCAGTGCTGACGACTACCTCGGTGGCCCGCGGCCGTCGGCGTCGCTACGGTTGCGTGGCCAGCCACCAGCCGATGGCGGCGACGGCCACGACGGCCGCGCCGACGGCGACCTCGGCCGCGCCTCCGATGACGGCCGCGATCGCGCCGAGCACGCCCAGGGCCGCGTCGAGGCGCCCCTCGACGGCGCGGACGCGCGGGGTGCGGAGGGTGCTCCAGACCAATGGGGTCGTGCCGCCGCCGAGGGCCGCGAGCCACGCCGCGAGCATGAGGAGCAGGCCGCCCGTGAGCGCGGCCCAGCCGGCGATGCCCCACGCCGTCCAGCCGATGCTCGCGGCCCCGATCCCTGCCATGAGCGCCGCCGTGCCGGCCATGACCCAGGCGCCGACGAGCGGGCGGCGGTTGACGAGCCAATCGACGGCGGGCCAGGCGCCGACGACCGCGACGATCAGCAGGATGACGACGGCGGCGAAGATCCAGTCGGGCGCGGTGGCGGCGGCCTCGGGGACGAGTGTGGCCCAGATGCCGAGCGCGGCGAGGGGTAGGCCAAGCAGCCCGAGCGTCATGCCGAGCGCGCCGAGGAAGAAGGCCGCATTGCGCGCCAGGTCGCGCCGCGCGCCCGAACCGATGCGGGGATGCTTGCCCATGCCTCCGGTGTACCCGATCCGGATGCCTCGGGTCATGGCGATGGGATCGGCACCGTCACGCAGAGATTCTGGTCCGTCTCGATCTGCCAGGCGGCGACCTCGCCGCGGGTGGCCCACCAGACGTGCGGCTCGGCGCGGATCAGTCCACCGGAAGATCAGTCCGCGGGCGGCGTCGTCCGTTACAGGCCGATCGCGGTCGCCCGCGGAGGCAAGGTACGTAAGCAACCAGTAAGGCCGATGCCGTCATATGGAAGGAGGACGCCACACCGGGTGCGTCGAGCGACGCATGCGGACACTGAGGCGGCCAGGCGGAATCCTCCTTCCCCGAGATGAGCGGTCGGGGTCGCGGCGTCGGCCACCTCGTACCAAGGAAGTCACCATGAACCAGCCGCACCAGGAGCGCGTCCTCATCCTCGGTGGGGGCTTTGCCGGGCTCACCACGGCGCTGCACCTCGAGCGCATCCTCGCCGACCGACCCGACGTGGCGATCACCCTCGTCAGCCGCGACAACTATGCCCTGTTCACGCCGATGCTGGCCGAGGTGGCCGGCGGCGGGATCGAGCCGAGCCACATCGTCAACCCGGTCCGCGCGAGCTTGAAACGCACCAAGTTCCGCGAGGCGCTGGTGTGGCGGATCGACCTCGACGCGCAGGTCGTGGAGACGGAGCACCCGCAATCGCACGCTCCGAGTGCCCTTCGCTACGACTGCCTGGTAATCGCGCTCGGCTCGGTCACCAACTATCGCGCCATCCCCGGTGTCGCCGAGCATGCGTTCGGCCTGAAGACGATGGCCGACGCGACGGCGATCCGCGATCACGTGCTCAACGTGCTGGAGCAGGCGTCGCTGGTCGAAGACTCGGCCGAGCGCGCCTGCATGCTGACCTTCGTGATCGCCGGCGGGGGCTTCTCGGGCGCCGAGCTGTGCGGCGCGCTCGAGGACTACGTCGCGCGCGCGCTCCGGTTCTACCCCACGATCGGTCGCGCGGAGGTCCGCTTCATCCTCGTCCATCCCTCCGAGCGCCTGCTGCCCGAGGTGAGCCCCGAGCTGGCCGAGTACGCCCGCCTGCACCTGATGGAGCGCGGCGTCGACGTGCGCCTCTCCACGCGGGTGACGGCGGCCACCTCGCACTCCGCGACCTTCGGCGGCGAGGAGGTCCTGACCCACACGCTCGTCTGGACGGCCGGCACGTCGCCGAGCCCCGCGCTGCGCGAGATTGCCTGCGAACGGGACGGGCGCGGCGCCATCGTCATCGACGACAATCTCGAAGTCGTCGGCCGGCCGGGCGTGTTCGCGCTCGGCGACTGCGCGCTGGTGTGCGACCCGCGCACCGGCGCCGCGTACCCGCCGACGGCCCAGCACGCGATCCGCGAGGCCAAGACGGCCGCCCACAACGTCGCGGCAACGCTCGGGATCGGGGCGAAGCAGCCGTTCGTCTTCGACAGCCCCGGCGCGCTCGCCCTGCTCGGTCGGCGCACCGCCGTCGCGGAAGTCAAGGGGCGCCGATTCTCCGGTTTCCTGGCGTGGTGGATGTGGCGGACCATCTACTGGCTGAAGCTGCCGCGCATGGAGCGTCGCATCCGCGTCGCGACCGACTGGACGCTCGATCTGGTCTTCCCGCCGGACACGGTCCAGCTTGGGGCCGGCCGCCCCCCCCCGCGAGGACGACCATCCCGAGCACGCGGCCGAGCCCGACGCGCACGCGGCGAGCTCGCCCCCGAGCATGGCCGGGGCCAATGGCGCGGCCGACACGAACGAGCCGGTCGAACACCGGCCCGACATGGCAGTATCGGGATGAGCGCGACGGTCGCCTCGGCCATCCACCCACGTCCCGCGGCACCGCTCGACAAGACCGTCGCGAGGAAGGAACCGACATGAGGGCGATCGCCACCATCCCGGGCCGACCGGATTCGATGCACCTGGCCGAGCTGCCGATGCCGAGCCTGGAGGAGATCCCGAACGGCCGCGGCGTACTCGTCAAGATGCTTCGGTGCGGTGTCGACGGCACGGATAAGGAGATCAACGCGGCCGAGTACGGCCAGGCCCCGAAGGGCTACGACTTCCTGGTCACCGGCCACGAAAACCTCGGGCGTGTCGTCGCTGCCGGGCCGAACGTGACTGAACTCCAGGTCGGCGACTACGTCGTCGCGACCACCCGCCGCCGCGGCACGAGCATCTACGACCAGATCGGCGCCTACGACATGACGACCGATGACGTCTACTACGAGCGCGGCATCAACCGGCTGCACGGCTTCCTGACCGAGTACTACGTGGACGACCCGGAGTACATCGTCAGGGTGCCGGCCGGCTTGCGCGACGTCGCCGTCATCGCCGAGCCGCTCAGCGTCGCCGAGAAGGGGATCATCCAGGCGTACGAGATCCAGCGCCGCCTGCGCGTCTGGCAGCCGAGAAGGGCCGCCGTGCTCGGGGCGGGAACGATCGGCCTGCTCGGCACCTTGATCCTGCGCCTGCGCGGGATCGAGGTGACGACGTTCGGCCGGACCCCGAGCCCGTACTTCAACTCCGACTTGATCGAGGAGCTCGGCGCGCGCTACGTTAGCATGGGCGAGCTGCCGCTCCGCGAGGCCGCGCCGCGGTTCGGGCCCTTCGACGTCATCTATGAGGCGACCGGCTACTCCCCGCTCGTCTTCGAGGCGATGGAGGTGCTGGGCAAGAACGGCGTGCTCATGCTCGCCAGCATCACCGGCGGCGACAAGACCGTCGAGGTGCCGGCCGACAAGATCAACCTCGACTTCGTGCTCGGCAACAAGGTGATGGTCGGCACGGTCAACGGCAACCGCGACTACTTCGAGGCGGCCGTCCGCGATCTGGCGATGGCCGACGCGCAGTACCCCGGCTGGGTGGCGAAGCTGCTCACGCACCGCGTCGTGGGGCTGGAGAACTACCGCGAGCTGATCGACACGCTGACCCACGGGCAGGGCGTCGTCAAGGCGTACCTGGAGATCGCCGACGACTCCGAGGACATGCCCGAGAGGATAGCCGCGGGGACTGCCCACGCCTCGATGGGGGAGGGTGCATGAGGAGGCCACCATGACACCGAACGACACGGCCGAGGGGCGGCGGCTGGCCGAGGCTCGCGACGGCACGGTGGCCTGGCGGCGCTGGGGCCCTTACCTGTCCGAGCGCCAGTGGGGCACCGTGCGCGAAGACTACAGCGCGGATGGGGAGGCCTGGGACTATTTCCCGCACGACCACGCCCGCTCGCGCGCCTATCGGTGGGGCGAGGATGGCATCGGAGGGCTGTCGGACGACGAGCAGCGCCTCTGCTTCGCCGTGGCGCTGTGGAACGGCGTCGATCCGATCCTCAAGGAGCGCCTGTTCGGGCTGAGCGGCTCGGAGGGCAACCACGGCGAGGACGTCAAGGAATACTACTGGTACCTCGACGCCACGCCGAGCCACGCCTACGGGCGAATGCTCTACAAGTACCCCCAACGGGCCTTCCCTTACGCCGATCTGGTCGAGACGAACCGCCGGCGGGGCAAGCACGAGGGCGAGTATGAGCTGGTCGATACCGGCATCTTCGCCGAGGACCGCTACTTCGACGTCGTCGTCGAGCACGCCAAGGCCGGCCCCGACGACCTGTTGATCCGGATCGGCGCGACGAATTATGGCCCGGACACGGCCGAGCTGCACCTGGCGCCGACGCTCTGGTTCCGCAACACCTGGAGCTGGAACGGCGTGCCGCCGGACGCGCGCCCGGTGCTCCGGCGCACGGTCGCCCTCGACGGCCGCACGATGGTCCTGGCGGAGCATCCGGAGCTGGGCACGTACGCGCTTGCCTGCGACGGCGCGGCCGAGCTGCTGTTCACCGAGAACGAGACGAACGCCGAGCGCCTCTTCGGGTCGGCGAACGGATCGCCGCACGTGAAGGATGGGATCAACGAGGCGATCGTCGCCGGCCGAATGGATGCCGTCAATCCGGCCGGGGCCGGGACGAAGGCGGCGGCTTGGTACGTGCTGACCATCCGCTCCGGTGAGACGGCCACGATCCGCCTGCGCCTCTCCGCGCTCGCTGGCCCGCCGGTCGAGGGTGCCGTGGCGGGCCACGAGCAACCCCGTGACTCGGCGGCATCGGGCGCGCGGCCCACCGACGCCTTCTCCGACTTCGATGCAATCATGACGGCGCGGATCGCGGAGGCCGACGAGCTGTACGTGGCGGTCCAGCCGTCCGGCCTCGACGATGAGGCGCGGATGATCCAGCGCCAAGCGCTCGCCGGGCTGCTCTGGTCGAAACAGACCTTCGCCTACGATGTCGATGTCTGGCTGGCCGGCGACGCGGCCCAGCCGCCGCCGCCGGACGGACGTGCTCGGGGACGGAACCGCGAGTGGCGCCACTTCAACAGCATCGACGTCATGTCGATGCCGGACGCCTGGGAGTACCCCTGGTTCGCCGCCTGGGATCTCGCGTTCCACTGCGTGCCCCTCGCGCTCGTCGATCCGGACTTCGCCAAGGAGCAGCTCCTCCTGCTCGGCCGGGAGTGGTTCCAGCATCCGAACGGCCAGATGCCGGCCTACGAGTGGGCGTTCGGTGACGTGAACCCGCCCGTCCAGGCCTGGGCCGCCTGGCGCGTCTACGAGATCGAGCGGGAGCGTTGGGGCCGTGAGGACCGGCTCTTTCTGGAGCGGGTCTTCCACAAGCTCCTCTTGAACTTCACCTGGTGGGTCAATCGGAAGGACACCGAAGGCAACAACGTCTTCCAGGGCGGCTTCCTCGGGCTCGACAATATCGGCGTCTTCGACCGCAGCGCCCCGTTGCCGGTCATGGGCCACATCGAGCAACGCGACGGCACGAGCTGGATGGGCATGTTCTGCCTGAACATGCTCACCATCTCGCTGGAGCTGGCCGTCCGGAACCCAGCCTACGAGGACATCGCCACCAAGTTCTTCGAGCACTTTCTCTACATTGCCCAGGCGATGCACAACATCGGCGGCGACGGGGCGACCCTCTGGGACGACGACGACGAGTTCTTCTATGACGTCCTCCACATTGAGGGCGGCGACGAGATCCGGATGCGACTCCGGTCGCTGGTCGGGCTGATCCCGCTCCTCGGGGTGACGACGATCGAGCCGGGCTTGCTCGCCGGGGTGCCGGAGTTTCGGGGGCGTCTGGAGTGGTTCCTCGAAAACCGGCCCCACCTCGCATCGCTCGTGTCGCGCTGGCAGGAGGAGGGGGAAGGCGAGCGGCGGCTGCTGGCGCTGCTACGAGGCCACCGCATGAAGAGAGTCCTGCGCCGGATGCTCGACGAGGCCGAATTCCTCTCGCCCCACGGCGTGCGCGCCGTCTCGCGGCACCACCTGGACAACCCGTACATGCTGGAGCTGGGGGGGATGCGCAACGAGGTGCGGTACGAGCCGGGCGAGTCGTCGACCGGGCTGTTCGGCGGCAACTCGAACTGGCGCGGCCCGATCTGGTTTCCGGTCAACTACCTGCTCGTCGAGTCATTGCGGCGGTTCCACGGCTACTACGGCGACGACTTTCGCGTTGAGTGCCCGACCGACTCGGGGCAGTACTTGTCGCTCGGGGAGATCGCCGACGTGGTGGCCGAGCGACTGGTGAGCATCTTCCGCCGAGGTCCGGACGGGCGGCGACCGGTATTCGGCGAGGTAAAGTTGTTCCAGCGGGACCCGCGCTGGCGGGACCTGATCCCGTTCCACGAATACTTTCACGGCGACACCGGCCGTGGGGTGGGCGCGAGTCACCAGACCGGATGGACGGCCCTCGTCGCCAGCTTGCTCGATGACCTGGGGCGTCGCGATACGACGAGGAGTCGGGCGATCAGGTAGGGATGGGGACGGTGACGCCGAGGTTCTGGTCCGTCTCGATCTGCCACGCGGCGACCTCGCCGCAGGTGGCCCACCAGACGTTCGGCTCGGCGCGCATCTGCCGGATCAGCCACTCCAGCGCCGCGACCCGCCCGGCCCGTCCGGGCCACGCCGGTCGGGCGGGAGGAATTACACTGGGACGGTGCGACTCTTCTATCGGATCGTCCGTACCAACCCTCCGACGCTGTGGGACTTCACCTCGAATGAGGCGCGGGGCCGGCAACCCCGGCGGCCGCTCGACGCGGCCGGACGACGACTGTGGCGCGGCCTCTCGCACTTCGGTTCGCTCGATGCCGCTCACGTGGCGGCGCTCCGGACGCCCGAGCTTGGGGCTTGGATCGCCGAGATCGCCGTTGCCGATGACGCTGGCGTCGAGGTCGAACAGTCGGGGCGGGCGGGCCACTACACGCTCTGGGGATCGCCGGGCCGGTTACTGGCGTGCGTCCGACGCGTCACCCCCGTGGAGCGTGTAGACTGACGCATGACGTACGAACTGTGGGATACCGAGACGGGTAACCTGGTCGAGGCGTTCGACGACGAGGCGGCCGCGCTGCATGCCGCTCGGGAGCTGATCGCACTGAACCCGGATGTCTACCCGTCCCTGATGACCCTGCTGTGGGTCGGCACGCAGGGCGAGCTGGAGACGGTAGCAACGGGAGAGGCGCTCGGAGCGTTGGCGGCGAGCCTCTCGGACGCGCCTACCCTGCGCCTGGGCTAGCGCCCGCGCACCCGGCCCGATCGGACGACCGCGCCTCACGCGGACGGGATCGGCACCGTCACGCCGGTGTTCTGGTCCGTCTCGATCTGCCACGCGGCGACCTCGCCGCAGGTGGCCCACCAGACGTTCGGCTCGGCGCGCATCTGCCGGATCAGCCACTCCAGCGCCGCGACCCGCCCGGCTCGCCCGGACCACGCCGGGTGGCACGTCAGGACGAAGCTGACAACCCGTACTCATGCAAGGCTGGACCATGCCAGCAGAGTGTCGGCGGCGATCCAGCGCTAGCGGCGCTTGCCGCCCGTCGTGCTCGCCGCCTTCACCAGATACGTGAAGCTGCCCTCGTACGGCGCTGTCGCCTGGGCACCCGAAGCGTCCCGCAGGATCGCGCGCACGCGGAGCGTGTAGTGCCCGGCTCGAGCAATGGGGAAGGATTCCGACCTCACATCCGGGCCGCGCGACGACCAGAGGGAGCGCGGCTGCTCGGGCCACGCCGATGGGCCATATCCTGATAGATACGTGATGTCGTAGCTGGTCGGAGGCTTGTACCAGCCCTCTAGAGATGCCTCGTATGTCGCGACGCTCCAGCCCGACGGAACCTCGGGTGCCCAGGTGAAGCCGAGCCGCAGCCCATCGACAAGGCTGACTTCGCGCGGGGAGGTGCCGATCACCGTCACGCCGGCCGCCACGACCTGCGTCAGCCGGGCATGGGTGGCAGACCGGAGGTTGCCCAGGAGCCCCATGACCTGGTCGCCGGGGCATGCGGTGGCGTTCGTCTCCCGATGCCCGGACACGTTCCGCATCACGGCACTCCAAGTATCGTCCGAGCGGAGGAAGTCCGAGGCGGCCACGCCACCGTCGGCGGAAAGCGGCCGGATGCCGTGCCGCCCCGCCTCGAAGGTAGTGCAGCGGACCAGCGCCTCCCACATCGCGCCGCTCGCTTGGGGCATCGACCAACCTTGCTTGGTGGCATCACCGAGTAGTGCGACACCCGCGCTGCCGTAGTTGTGGGAGGTGTCGTGGCCGGCCACCACGCCGGCGCTCAGGTGCTCGCGTCCGCCTCCCTCGCCGCGCCCATGGCGTCCTTCGTAGATTGTGCCGAACTTGTCCACGAGCGCCGTGTACCCGATGTCCCCCCACCGCTGGGTCACGGCGTGATAGCGATAGATCGCGCGCACCTCGGCGGCAGCCTCGGCGCCCGATGCGTAGTCGTTGCGAGTCGCGGTGTGGTGGATCACGAGCTTGCGCGCCGACACGAACATCTCCGGCCAAACTTCGTTGCTCTTGCGATCGAAGCGGACGCCCTCGTCGGCCCCCCACGCCTCACGCGGCGTGACCTCGAGCGTCCCGCCGCGGTCGTCGGCCACGGTCACCGACCCGACGACCGCCGTCGCGACCGGCGACGAGATGGCCGTCGCGGTCACCCGGCGCAGTCGCGGGCTTAAGCCGCCGCTCATCCGAAGCGTCGCGCGATACTGCACGAACCGGGCACCGCCGGCGTAGACGAGCCCGGCGAAATAGTCTCCCACCGAGGTTTCGTCGGGCTCGTGCGTGACCGTGATGGCTGCCCACGGGGACCACGACGCGCCATCGGTGCTGGTGCGCAGCTCGAAGTCTAGGCCCGCGCCCGGCGGCACGGCAGCCGACCAGTGGAGACCGAGATGCGTGAACGGCGTGACGCTAGCCAGGGCGCGTGAGGTGAAGACGCCAAGGCCGCGGGTGGCCTGCACGTCGAGCCCATCGGGTGACGGCGTGATGGCAGCATCGCGAGCCTCGCCGCGTCGGAATCCGTCGCCGGAGTCCACGAGGTCCTCGTCCCGAATCGAGGGCTGCGCCTGGGCACGCGGAGGCGGGACCAGCGCGACGGCGGCGACTGCAGCGCCTTGGGCGAGGAACCGGCGGCGGGTTATGGACACGATACGACCTCGCGGGCGATGTTGAGGGCAAGCTTCACTGGGCGGGCACGGATGCCACTTGACGCCGGGTCGAATCGGACAATCGATCGGCCGGTTGCGCCGCATCGACCGACCGCCCGGCAGGGCCTGGCCGCGATCACGAGTGCGAGGCCACGCTGCGGGCGACCAATGTGCCGCAGCCCCGACGCAAGCTACTCCCGCTGGGCGCGGCTGCGCGGTCGATGGCACGGCGCCGGCGCAGCTTGAGGGCGATGACGGCTTCGATCTCCTCGCGGTCTTCCGGTGTCAGGCGCTCCGCCCCCACCAGCGCGACATGGCGGCACGCCCCATCTCCCAAGACGGGCACCGGATAGCCGGCCCGACCCAGCAGCTCGGCGTAGTCGACGCCGTAGCAATCGGCCAACGTCCAGAGGACGTTGGGGCTGGGGGCCCGGACCTTGTCCTGCTCCAGCAGGCTCAAGTAGCCGTTCGAGACGCCGCACCGCTCGGAGACGGCGCATCGGGCCGCCACGTCGCGTAGGGTCAGGCCCGCCGCCTCGCGCAGCGCCCGCAGGTACGCCCCGAGGGTAGTCAAGTCCGCTCCAGGAGTAACGTCGACCGCCGCCCCCCGGGCGGTTCGTGCGTGCTTGGCCATGCCCTCATTGTACGCCGCGAACGATCTGATCCTCAAGCGGCGGTTTAGCTTCGAAGCGCTAGCCCCGCTTGCTGTGATAAGCATGCCTCGTGTAGAATGGCGCGCTCGGCACCGCCTCGGTCCGTGCGTCATTTTGCGGATCGCGCTCGCGCCCTTCAGAGGAGGACGCTCCATGCATCCCGACCGCCCATCCCTCGCCGCCGCCGCCGAATCTGACGCAGGACGGCCGTCACAACCGTATCACGTCACCGCACACCCCGCGCCCCGACCACGGCGCAGTGTATACACTGCGTCGGCATTCGATGAACGAGTGACCCCTGCACCCAAGGAGCTGTTGCCATCATGTTGCTTGTCCGACTCAGTGCGCTGCTGGTAGTCCTGGTCGCGTTCGGTGTGTCGTCCAGTTGGGCCGAGGGCCTCGACGGCGTCCGGCTCAGCGCCCCCATCGCGCAGGGGCCCACCGTCTCCGTCTCTATCTGCAAGCTGGCGGGCGCCCTCCCTGCGGGTGATACGGCCACGTTCCAGATTAGCGGCGACACGGAGCAAGGATTCACGCGGCCGACCGCAACCGTCACGGTCGGCGCGACCTGCACGCCGGACGAATTCACGCTTGTCCAAGCGAGTTTCGTCACCGGCACTACGGTGACCATCCAGGAGACTGCTCCGGCCGGTTTCGCGATATCGGCGTGCACCGTAACGCAGCAAGGCGGCGGAGGGACGCCGGTGACGTGCACCGTCGTCGGTGGGGTGGCGACGTTCGTGGCGCCGGACTCCGGCGGCGGCCAACTCAGGGTCGTACTGACGAACGCCGGACCGGCCGCGACGGCGACGGCCACCGCGACGGCCACCGCGACGGCGACGGCCACGGCGACGGCGACGGCCACGGCGGCGGCCACCGCCACGCCGACGGCGACCGAGACGCAGGTCCCTAGCGCCACGCCCGCCACCGCCACGCCGACGGCGACCGAGACGCGGGTCCCTAGCGCCACGCCCGCCACCGCCACGCCGACGGCGACCGAGACGGGGGTCCCTAGCGCCACGCCCACGACCGCCACGCCGACGGCGACCGAGACGGGGGTCCCTAGCGCCACGCCCACGACCGCCACGCCGACGGCGACCGAGACGCGGGTCCCTAGCGCCACGCCCGCGACCGCCACGCCGACGGCGACCGAGACGCGGGTCCCTAGCGCCACGCCCACGACCGCCACGCCGACGGCCACCGCGACGCGGGTCCCTAGCGCCACGCCCACGACCGCCACGGCGACGGCCACCGCGACGCGGGTCCCTAGCGCGATGGCCACGCCCAGGCCGAGGGGGAGGCAGCAAAACGACAACAGGGACAACGACAACGGGGACAACGACAACGGGGACAACGACAACGGGGACAACGACAACGGGGACAACGACAACGGGGACAACGACAACGAGGGTCGGGTAGCAGCACCCCCGACCGAGTCGGTGCCGCCATTCCAGTCGCTGGCGCCCGCGACTCCGACGCCGCTGGCCACCGCGACACAAGTCCCGGTGATGCCCCCGTCGGTCACGCCCGCAGCCCCGACGCCCCTGCCCACCGCGACCAGGGCGCCGGCATCGCCGGCGCCGGCGCAGGTCCCGCAGATCCCGCAGATCCCGCGCGGCCTGCCCCGAACCGGTGGGGCCGGGGCCACGACCATCCCCTTGATCGTGGCGGCCCTGGGCGGCCTCGCGCTGGCCGGTGCCGGCCTGTTCGTCGGACGGAAGCGTCGTTGATCGTCGCGCCGGGTGGAAGCGTCCACCCGGCGCCGCTCTGCCCGTGGGCCCCGAGCGCGGCAGTGGCGGTGGACTTCGCGGCTCTGCGAGCCGAGTTACTCGGCCAGTGCGCCAGTGCGGGCCACATACGGGTCGGCGCCCCGGCCGGTATGGAAGAGTGGTGGGCGCGACCAGGCGTCCGCCTGTCCACTCGGCCATCGGTACGCTCACCCACAGCGTCATGGAGGGCGGCGAGGTCAGCGACGTGGTAGCCAACGTCATGGCAGCACTCGCGGAAGAAGAGGTCCGCATCCTGGGCGAACGGGTCAGCGGTGCGCGGCGTCACATCCGCTCCTGCGGATGGCGGCCTATCGGCAAGGTGCCGTTTGGCTACACCCTCCGCGACGCCACGCCCCAGGAGAAGATCGAGGGCGCGCCCAAGCGGGTGCTGATCGTGAACCCGGCGACCGCCACCACGCTCCGGGCTGCGTTCGAGCGGGTCGCGGACGGTGCCGGCATTCGCGTCACGGCCCGCTGGCTGGCTGGGCTGCCGCTAGAGGATCGCGGCGGTCTCGTGTGGAGTCCGCAGACGTTGAAGGACGCGCTTCGCAGCACGGTGTACGTGGCGCGGAACGAGCCTCGGGACGGCGGCGACGTTCTCGCCCAGCCGGTCGGCCGCTGGGAGCCGATCATCGGCGACGACCTATATGCCCGCGTCCAAGCGGCCCTCGCCCTGCACCGTATCCTGCCCAAGCAGGCCACCGGCCGATTCCTGCTGAGCGGTTTCGCGCGCTGCCCGCGCTGCGACGGCCGGATGGTGGGACGACGCCACACGAGTCAGCGAGATCGCTATGCCTGCGACGTGGGCCATGCGACCGCGACCGCGCCGAGCCTGGACGCGAGCGTGATCGGGCAAGTAGCCGCGATCTTGGCCGCCGTGTCCCAGGCTGACGGCCCGCTGCGCGCGGCCCTGAATCGCGAGTGGGATCGACTGCGCGGCGCTGGCCTCGAACGTCTGGACGACCGGCGCGTGGCCCGCCTGCGCGCCGGAGTGGAGCAGGGGAAGCGACGGCTGGCGGATGCGGCCGTGCTACTGATCGACGGCACCTTGGACCGCGCCGGCTACGATGCCGCCCGAGCGCGGATCGAGGCCGACCTACAGGCTACCGGCAGCGAGTTAGAGCGGCTAGCGGGCGCAAGCGCTGCCCGCCCCGCACTCCCGCCGCTAGACGTAGCCCTAACGAAGTTGGGTGGTTGGGACGCCGCCCTGTCCAATACTGCCGATGTGGAGGCCCGCCGGCGCGTGCTGGCGGAGGTCGTCGGGCGGGTGGATCCGGTGCGGATCGGGCACGGGCGGTACGAAGGACGGATTGCTTGGACGCCGCTGGGCGACGCGCTCCGTCAGGTGGCAACCGCCTTGGAGGTGGCCGCCTGACTGGGGCCGCCGCTCAGCGTTGATCGGGGATCGGCACCGTCACCCCGAGGTTCTGGTCCGTCTCGATCTGCCAGGCGGCGACCTCGCCGCAGGTGGCCCACCAGACGTTCGGCTCGGCGCGGATGGATCGAACCAACTGCTCCAGCCCCTCCATCCGGCCGGCTCGGCCGCTGATATAGGGGTGCATGGTCAACACGAAGCACCCCTGCTCGCGGTACATCCCCCGGAACTCCTGCTCCCAGAGGCGGATAACGCGGTCCGGCTCCGCGATCTGGTTCGGCGCGCCGTAGACGTGCCGGTAGAACGGGGCGTCGTCCAACAGCCACTGGATCGGCACCTCGGCCAGCTTCCCGTGTGGGGTGTCCACGAAGTAGGGAATGTCGTCGCCCATCAAGCTGCTGTCGTAGGCGAAGCCGTACTCCTTCAGCAGCGCCGGCGTGCGCGCGTTCAGGCTCCACGACGGCGAGCGGTAGCCCACAGGGCGGATGCCGAGGTGCTGCTGGTAGATCGCAAGCTGCTCGTCCAAGATCCGCCGCTCGGCCGCCTCATCCAACGTGCTGAGCGTCTCATGGACGTTGCCGTGGCAGCCCATCTCGTAGCCGGCGTCGCGTATCGTCCTTATCACTCCGGGGTAGTGCTCGACAGTAAAGCCGGGCACGAAGAACGTGGCCGGTAGGCTGTATCGTTCCAGGAGGCGCAGGATGCGAGGCACGCCGGTGCGAACGCCGAAGCGGCGCTCCTCTACTTCGTCCAAGCGCGTTGCGGCTGCCTCCGGCTCGCGGAAGACGTAGCCCGACTCCGCGTCCACGTCGAACGACAGGACGACCGCACACTGTTTCCCGTCCGGCCACCGGTAGCGCATGGGCTTTCACTCCCCCTGTCGGAAGGCTGACAACGATAGCTTCAGTATGGTTTGTCAACTTCGTCAGCACGAAGCAGCCGTTCTCGGCGGCCATCGCGCGGAACTCCTGGAGCCACTGATCGACCACCTGCATGGGGTTCGTCATCTGGTTCGAGTGGCCGTAGACGTGGCGGTAGAACGGCGCGTCGTCGAGCAGCCACTGGATCGGCACCTCGGCGAGCGGACCGTGCGGCGTGCCGACGAAGTACGGGATGTCGTCGCCCATCAGGCTGCTGTCGTAGGCGAACCCGAACTCCTTGAGCAGGGCCGGCGTGCGCGCGTTCAGGCTCCACGACGGCGAGCGGTACCCGACCGGACGGATGCCGAGCCGGCGTTGGTAGATGTCGAGCTGCTCCTGGAGGATGCGGCGCTCGTCGGCCTCGTCGAGGGTGTGGAGCGCCTCGTGGACGTTGCCGTGGCAGGCGAGCTCGTGGCCGGCCGCCTGGACCGCCTCGATGGCGGCCGGGTGGTGCTCGATGGTGTAGCCGGGCACGAACCACGTGGCCTTCAGGTCGTACCGTTCGAGCAGGCGCAGGATGCGCGGCGTGCCGACGCGCGGGCCGAAGCGGCGCTGCTCCATCTCGTCCAGGCGGGTGGCGGCCTCGTGGGGGTTGAGGAAGACGTGGCCCGACTCGGCGTCCTCGTCGAACGAGAGCACCACGGCGCACTGCGCCCCATTCGGCCAGCGGTATCGCATCGTCTGCACTCCTTCTGGGGACGGCTCAGGCGGCGCGGGCGCGACGCGGACCGGGCGGCCGGGCGGCGCAGTCGGTTGACACGCCGGTCCTGTCCCTGTAGAGTCACGCCACCGAGCCGGACCGCGCGCGTCCGGAATATCCCGGCGTGACCTCCTCGCGGTGTGACGCCGCCGCGCACCGACCGCGCGGGTCGGTGCGCGGCGGCGAACGTCCCGCCATCCATCGTAGCAACCCTAGCAACGACGCTCCATGAGGTGGGCCCTGTGCAGCCCAACGTGCTCGAAGTCCGAGACCTGCGCGTCTACTACCATACGCCGCGCGGCGCCGTGAAGGCCGTCGATGGCGTCTCCTTCGATCTGCGCGTCGCCGAGCGGATCGGCCTCGTCGGCGAGTCCGGCTCCGGCAAGTCGACGATCGCGCTGTCGCTGATGCGGATGATCCGCCCCCCCGGCAAGATCGAGGGCGGCACCGTCGATCTCGACGGCATAAACTTGCTCGCCCAGACCGAGGAGGGCATGCGCCGGCTGCGCCTGGCCTCGATCGCGATGGTCGCGCAGGGCGCGATGAACTCGCTGAACCCGGTCCTGCGCGTCGGCGAGCAGTTCGCCGACGCCCTGCGCGACCACGGCGAGCAGCTCTCCAAGCGCGCCGTCGAGGCGCGCACGGCCGACTTGCTGACGCGGGTCGGGCTGAACGCGAACGTGGCCGGCATGTTCCCGCACGAGCTGTCGGGCGGGATGAAGCAGCGCGTCTGCATCGCCATCGCGATCTCGATGCAGCCGAAGGTGATCATCGCCGACGAGCCGACGAGCGCCCTCGACGTCGTGGTGCAGCGGCAGGTGATGGAGACGCTGCGCCGCGTCCAGGAGGAGCTCGGCGCGGCGGTGATCCTGGTCGGGCACGACATGGGTCTGATGGCGCAGGCCGTCGACCGGCTCGGCGTGATGTACGCCGGCACGCTGGCCGAGCTGTGCGACATCGAGGCGATCTTCGCGGACCCGCTGCACCCGTACAGCAAGCTCCTGATCGCCAGCCTGCCGTCGCTCGACAAGAAGGGGGTGTTCCAGGGTATCCCCGGCCTGCCGCCCTCGCTGCTGAATCGGCCGGTCGGATGCTCGTTCGCGCCGCGCTGCCCGTACGCGATGCCGCGCTGCATCGCGGAGGATCCGCCGCTGGCGGAGGTGCGGCCGGAGCGCTGGGTGGCCTGCCACCTGTACGACAGCGACGTGCGGCGGGAGGAGATCGGGACGGCGTCGACGGTGGCGACCGAGGCGACGCTGGCGAACGGGGCGACGCTGGCGATCGGCTCGACGCCGTTCGACCGCCCTGGCGCGGCCAACGGAGTCGGTACGTCCAACGCCGCACGCACGACCAACGGGGCAAGCACCACCAACGGCTCGGGGGCACGCTCATGACCGGTACCACGAACGGCACGGCCGCGACCGGCGCGGCCACCGGCGGCCTCGCGACCGGCCTGACGGGCGGCGCCGGTACGGCGCCCCCTGCGCACGGCACGGCGCTGCTGGAGGCGCGCGGCATCGGCAAGGTCTTCGGCGGCGGGCTGTTCTCGAAGCGCCGCACGATCGCCCTGGAGGACTTCACGTTCCGCGTCGAGACCGAGCCGCCCTCGATCACGGCCATCGTCGGCGAGTCCGGCTCCGGCAAGACGACGCTGGCGCGGGTGCTGCTCGGGCTGGCCGAGCCCTCGACGGGCGCGGTGCTGTACCGGGGCAAGGATCTCCGTACGCTCGGCGGCGGGGAGCGCAAGCAGTTCCTGCGCGACGTCCAGGTGATCTTCCAGGACCCATACGAGGTGTACAACCCGTTCTATCGGGTGGATCACGTCCTAGAAACACCGGTCGCCAAGTTCGGGCTGGCCAGCTCGAAGGAGGAGGCGCGGGCGAAGATCGAGGACACGCTGCGGGCGGTCGGGCTGCGGCCGGACGAGACGCTCGGGCGCTACCCGCACCAGTTGTCGGGCGGCCAGCGGCAGCGCATCATGGTGGCGCGAGCGCTGCTGATCCGGCCGCGCCTGATCATCGCCGACGAGCCGGTCTCGATGGTGGATGCGTCGCTGCGGGCGACGATCCTCGGCTCGCTGCGCCAGCTGAACGAGGAGTTCGGGATCTCGCTGCTCTACATCACGCATGACCTGACGACGGCGTACCAGATCAGCCGCAACATTTTGGTGCTGTACCGCGGCTCGGTGGCCGAGGTCGGCGACGTGGAGCACGTCGTCCAGGCGCCGAAGCACCCGTATACGCAGCTGCTGGTCGGCTCGATCCCGCTGGCGGACCCGGAGCAGCCGTGGATGGCCGAGCAGCCGCCGTCGGAGATCGGGCGGGCGCGCGGCGACGGGGTGCATGGGTGTCGGTTCGCGCCGCGCTGCCCGAGCGCGATGGAGATCTGCGTCGGCGAGCCGCCGCCGCTCTTCCAGACGGACGAGCACCGGGCGGCGTCGTGCTACCTGTACACGGACTCCCCGGCCATCCCCCGCGACGAGATGGACCGCGTCCTCGCCCCCCCGGAGCCCGTCGCCCCGCGCGCATAGCTTCTTCGGCGTGCCCGTTCTCCACTCGGTGGGCGTTCCGAGCGCCTTATCCGCTCGAACCAACATACCCCGGCGGCCGCTGGGTACGTGGCGGCCGGCGTCATACGCCTCCCGATGGGTAGTCGACCTGAGCCTGTCGTCCGAGTGGCCTGCTTGCGTCATCTCCTGGTAGATCGTAGGCATGGTCAGGCTAAACGGAGGGACTGTGATTGTGCTGTTCGCCGAGATCGGAGGCAGTGCGCACCGCCGGGAGCAGCACCTGGCCGTGATGCGTGGCTCCTCAGTCGCCACGCTGCCCAGTCGCGGGGCGGTCGAGGGCGGTGACGTGCGCGGTAGGCCCGCGATCTGGTCGCGCACCGACTGGCCGGGCGAGCGGATCTCGACCGCGATGTCCGGCGGGATGGTGATGAGGTCGGGGATCTCGCCGTGCTCGTCCTCAGGGATGCGGTCCCAGGTGAACGCGATCACGTCCGGCACGTACGACCGCCCGGCGTAGGTCGTCCGCGTCTCGGAGAAGGCGCTGCTCACTCCGGGCCGCGTGAACGAGATCGTGAGCGTGACCTGGAGCTTGCCGTGACGGCCCATCGGCGACACTTTCTGCGTGACCTCCCCGTCGGCGTACTCGAGGGCCGGCTGCTCCTCGGGCAGCGCGAGGAACTCGTCGAGTGTCAGCCGTCGCCCGGTGATGGTCATGCTCGCACCCCGCACATGACTCCGCCGGCCACTAGTATCGCACGGCGAGCGGAGGGCTAGCGCCTCGTGAACCGATTGTGGCCCGGAGGTCCGGGCTGTCCACCTCGCCGTCGCGGTCCGCCTCGCGAGCGGCCGAACCTTACCGTCGCGGCACTACGGGCGGCGGAGGCGCGAGCTTCTGCGCCGCCGCGAGCTGCGAATAGCAGACATCCTGGGCGCTTACCCATCCCTGCGTGCCGAGGACCTGGTCAATGCCTGGTCATACGTCCGCGCCCCCCGCGAGCAGATCGACCGGCAGATCGAGTCGGCATAGGCCATGGCTCGACTCTTTGCTGGCCCAGGGTAGATTGCAACGAAGAGTGCGCTGACGGAGGCGACGATCGCCCCGAGGCGCCGCTGGCCGCCTGCATCGGTACCGTCTACAGTTCCTTGCATCTGCCATGGGGCCGCGCGAGGGCGTCCCACCTGGGAATGCGGCCACACCGATCTTCGTTGCACTCCGAAGAGCCGCGCCGGCGCCGCGACCATATCCCGCGCCGGCCGAGGGGACCAGCATGCCATTGAACGTCGATACGAGCAGCGAGTTCGGCGCCCGCGTCGCCCGCCGCCTACAAGAGGAGCAGATCGTCTGGCTGACGACCATCGGCAAGGACGGGACGCCCCAGCCGAACCCGGTCTGGTTCCACTGGGACGGCACGAACTTCCTGATCTTCAGCGAGCCGGACACCGGCAAGGTGCGCCACATCAAGGCGACCCCGCGCGTGTCGCTCAACTTCCACACCGGCCCCGGCGGGGACGACGTGGTGGTGTTCGTCGGGGCGGGCGCGATCTCGGAGGCGGCGCCGCCCGAGGCTCGGATGCAGGAGTACGTCGCCAAGTACGCCGAGGGCATCAAGCACCTGGGGCTGACCCCGGAGTCGTTAGCCGAGAAGTACAGCACCATCATCCACATCACGCCGGATAAGGTGCGCGGCTTCTAGCGCCCGATCGTCTCATTGTACACATATGGCCCTGCCGTCGATGTCGACGGCAGGGCCACGAACGCGCACGTGGTTGGGCAGTCCGCGCCTACGGGCGGAAGGTGGAGGACGGAATACCGGAGCCTACTGCCGGATCGTGTCGCTGAAGCTCCGTAGCGCTCAGGCCGACGTGGCTGTCCGTCGGCTCAGCGCGCGCTCCTCGGCCACGAAGTCGGCGCCCTCCAGCACGGTGGTCAGCTCGTAGGTTCTGCCGGCTCCGGGATGGAACGCGATGATGGCCGATTCCTGCGCGGCATCTACGCCATTGACTCGTAGGACAGCCGCAAGCATCTCTCTGGCTTCCGCCAGAGTCGCGTAGGATCCTCCGACCCGGTTTCCGGTCGCGTCATCCCAGACTTCGAAGTACGTTTCCATGATGCCTGCCGCAAAGACTTTACCACTGAGGGAATGCTGTCCGACGCGGCGATCCGTCACGCCGAGTACACTTCCTCCCATACCTCGGTGAGGACGCGGGAGGGGACGGCATGGCGGAGCAGGATGGGGCAGGCGGCGGCCACGGGACGAACGGTCACGCGCAGGCGGACGGCACGGCAGCGGACGGCACGGCAGCGGGCAACACGGCGCCCGAGGCGCAGCGGCAGTTCGGCTTCGACACGCGGCAGGTCCACGCCGGCCAGCGGCCGGATCCCTACACCGGCGCCCGCGCCATGCCGATCTACCAGACCACCTCGTTCGTCTTCGAGTCCCCGGACCACGCCGCCAGCCTCTTCGAGCTCCAAGAGTACGGCAACATCTACTCCCGCATCATGAACCCCACCGTCGCCGCCTTCGAGGAGCGCGTCGCCTCGCTCGAAGGCGGGGCCGGCGCCGTCGCCACCGCCTCCGGCCAGGCCGCCCAGTTCCTCGCCCTCATCACCATGCTCGTCCCCGGCGACCACATCGTCGCCGCCCGCACCCTCTACGGCGGCACCTTCACCCAGTTCGAGCACACCCTCCGCAAGCTCTCGATCGACGTCACCTTCATCGATCCCGACGACCCGGAGAACTTCCGCGCCGCGCTCACCCCGAACACCAAGGCGCTCTATGGCGAGACGATCGGCAACCCGAGCGGCAACGTCCTCGACATCGCGGCCGTCGCCGACGTCGCCCGCTCGCACGACGTCCCGCTCATCATCGACAACACGTTCGGCTCGCCGTACCTCTGCCGCCCGATCGAGCACGGCGCCGACATCGTGCTGCACTCGGCCACCAAATTCATCGGGGGCCACGGCACCTCGATCGCCGGCGTCGTCGTCGAATCGGGCCGCTTCAACTGGAGCAACGGCAAGTTCGACACCGTCGCGCTGCCGTCGCCGGCCTACCACGGCCTCGCCTTCCACGAGACGTTCGGGCCGTACGGCTACCTGATGAAGCTGCGCGCCGAGTCTCTCCGCGACGTCGGCGCCTGCCTGTCGCCGTTCAACGCGTTCTTGCTGCTGCTCGGCCTGGAGACGCTGTCGCTGCGCATGGAGCGGCACTGCGCCAACGCGCTCGCCGTCGCCGAGATGCTCGACGCCCACCCGGCCGTCGCCTGGGTCCGCTACCCCGGCCTGCCGTCGAACCCGTACCACGCGCTGGCCCAACGGTACCTGCCGCGCGGGGCCGGCGCCGTCTTCACCTTCGGCATCGCGGGCGGGCGGGCGGGCGGCAAGGCGTTCATCGAGCAGCTGCAGCTTGTGTCGCACCTGGCGAACGTCGGCGACGCCAAGACCCTCGTGATCCACCCGGCATCGACAACGCACCAGCAGATGAGCGATGCCGACCTCCTGGCCGGTGGGATCGGGCCGGAGATGATCCGCCTCTCGATCGGGCTGGAGACGATCGACGACATCCTCTGGGACCTTGACCAGGCCCTGCGCTCGTCGCAGGACGCCGTTGGCCCGAGCGACACCTCCGGCGCGAGCCGAGCGGCCGGCGCACCGGCGGGGGTGTCGGCGTGAGCGTCCAGCAGCGGCCCGACGCCGACCAGCAGCACCAGCCGGGCGCGAGCCCCAACCCGTACACCGACGTCGCCACCATCCGCCGCGTCTTCACCTACGCGCGCACCATCGCCGTCGTTGGGCTCTCCCCGAACAAGCTGCGCCCCTCCTACTTCGTCGCCAGCTACCTCCAGTACCGAGGCTACAAGGTCGTCCCGGTCAACCCGACCGCGCCGGAGATCCTCGGCGAGACCTCCTACCCGTCCCTCAAGGACGTCCCGTTCCCGGTCGATGTGGTCGACGTGTTCCGCGACCCGAAGGCGGTGCCCGAGATCGTCGAGCAGGCCATCGAGATCGGCGCAAAGGCGCTCTGGCTCCAGTTCAACGTGGTCGCGCCGGAGGCCGCCGCGCGCGCCCACGCGGCCGGCCTCGACGTGGTGATGGACCGCTGCATGAAGATCGAGCACGGCCGCTGGTACGGCGAGATGCACTGGTTCGGGCTGAACACGGGCATCGTCACAAGCCGCCGCCCGGAGCGCCTCCGCCTCGGCCAATAGGATCCTGTTGCAACCACGAGCGTCGATCCAGATCGGAGCTACTTGATGAGCCTGTCCGACCGCATCACCGTGAATCCCGCGCAGTGCGGCGGTCGTCCGTGCATCCGTGGCATGCGGATCCGAGTCACCGACGTGCTCGAGCTGCTCGCGGCTGGCCTGAGCGAGGACGAGGTCATCAAGGAGTTGCCGGACCTCGAAACGGACGACATCCGTGCTAGCTTGCAGTTCGCGGCTCGACGAATGGATCACCCGGTTCTCGTCGGGTGACGCTCTGGCTGGATGCTCAGCTCTCGCCGTCGCTGGTGCCCTGGCTACGCTCGCAATTTGGCATCGAGGCATACGCAGTCCGCGATTTGGGGCTGCGCGATGCTGTCGATATCTCGATTTTCGAGGCAGCTCGGCGGGCCGACGCGGTCATCCTGACCAAGGACGCCGACTTCCCTGCCCTTGTCGAACGCCTCGGACCGCCTCCGCGTGTGCTGTGGCTGCGCTGCGGAAATACGTCCAATGCGCGGCTGCGAACATTGCTCGAAGTTACCCTGTTAGATGCGCTGGCGCTCTTTGATCTCGGCGAGTCGATGGTTGAGATCAGCGACCCTTGGACTCAGCTTCCCACGTGGTGATGGACCGCTGCATGAAGATCGAGCACGGTCGCTGGTACGGCGAGATGCACTGGTTCGGGCTGAACACGGGCATCATCACCGGCCGCCGCCCGGAGCGCCTCCGCCTCGGCCAGTGAGGCTGGCCGACGATGCCGTATACTCATTGTAGAGTTACGTTGGGGGGAGCAGTTGGAGACGAGGGTTGCGAAGTGGGGAAACAGTCTTGCCCTGCGCGTGCCGTCTGCCTTCGCCCAAGAGGCGCGGATCCAGGAAGGCACATCGGTCGAGTTGTCCGTTGTCGATGGCCGCCTGATCGTCACGCCGCTCCCTCTGAAATACAGCCTCGATGAACTGATCGGCGGCGTCACCGACGAGAATCGGCACGACGAGACCGATTGGGGTCCGACCGTCGGCGCCGAAGTGTGGTGATCTCCTCGATGTCGGAGGTCGGCGAGTACGTTCCGGACCGCGGCCACATCGTCTGGCTGACGTTCGACCCGAGCGCCGGCCGCGAGCAGCGAGGACGGCGTCCGGCCATCGTCCTCTCGCCGTCCGACTACAACCGACGGGTGCGGCTCGCATTGGTGTGCCCGATCACGAGTCGCCAGAAGGGTTATCCCTTCGAGGTCGCGCTGCCGATCGGCATGGGAGTGGCCGGCGTCATCCTGGTCGATCATGTGCGGAGCGTCGATTGGACCGCTCGCCGGGCCGAGTTCGCGGGTCAGGCGCCCGCGCCCGTCCTGCGTGAGGTCGTCGCGAAGCTCGCGCCGCTCGTCGGCACCGAATAGCCGAGTGCCGGCTCGCCGACGCGGCTCCCATCTCGAGTGTCGTCATCCCGAAGCGGAGCGAGGGATCTCACGCTGACCAGTACCGCTCGCCGTAGCGTGAGATCCCTCATCGCAGGCTCCTCGGGATGACTGGTCAGTTGACGGATCTCAGCCAGGTTGCACTACTCCTGCTGGGGCGCGGCCGTCGCGGGCGTCTCGCCGGGCTGCAGCCGCCACGGCTTCGAGCGGCAGCCGGGCCGGTCGTAGCGATGGAACTCGCTCGGCTCCTTGATCCCCAGCCGAATCGTCGATTCCGCGCCGGTCGGCTCGATGTGGTGCCAGGTGTCCTTCGGACAGAACACCACGTCGCCGGCCCTGGCGCGGATCGGCTCGTCCCGTCCTTCGAGCCACCAGTCGATCTCGCCCTTGAGGACGACCCACCACTCGTCGTGCTGGTGGTAGTGGGTGTCGTTGGGCTGGCCCGGCGGGTGGCAGATCACGAACGCCTGGATGTCGTCGGTCATCACCAGCGGCTCGACCCACGGCGGCTCGCCGTGGCGCGCGATAATCGCGTCGAGGTTTGCGTGCAGCGAGCCGAGCGCGAGCGCCGGAACCTGGACCGCCATCGTCGCCTCCCCTGGCCGTGGTCACGTCGTCGTGGCGCGCCGCCGGTCGCCCGAGCGACGCCGGGCACGCCGGCATTGTAGCCGCCTCGCTACCGGCTGCCCACGCTCACGTCACCCGCTCGCCGGGGCGACTCGCCCACGGTCCCGGCACAGGGCCTTTTCACCAGATGAGGAGGAGAGGTACTGTAAG
>Ga0136611_10000262_pt1 | contig 33242 bp, 30 predicted proteins | sample AntDrymUQ2232306_2_FD_106645 | JGI IMG/M metagenome (GOLD analysis project Ga0136611, IMG submission 106645) | Polar desert sand microbial communities from Dry Valleys, Antarctica - metaG UQ223 (23.06) | ecosystem: Environmental > Terrestrial > Soil > Desert | place: Antarctica: Dry Valley...
GAACGACTCATCACCCACATTGGCACGCAGAATCCCTATGAGGCACAGGAGGCCTTGACCATGCAGATCAACATTCGGAAAAACACTCTGGCGATGGCGGGCGCGCTCGTCGCTGTCGTCCTGGCGGGCGCACTCGTGCTCACCGCCGCAAAAGACAGTGGCCCATCGGGAGCCGTCGCCGCCGAGGGAGACACCACCCGCACGATCACCGTCTCCGGCGAGGGCCGCGTCTCGCTGGCCCCGGACACGGTCATGATGACGCTCGGCGTCGATGTCCGCAACGAAGAGCTTGGCCCGGCACAGACCGAGGCAGGCGAGAAGATGGACGCCATCATCGCCGCGCTGAGGGGCGCGGGCGTCGCGGAAAACGACATCCAGACCGGCGGCTACTACATCAACGTCGAGCGCGACTACAACCAGCCCTCACAGCCGCTGATCGGCTACGTCGTCTCGCACACCGTGACCGCGAAGGTGCGCGACACCGACAAGGCCGGTACGACCATCGAAGCGGCGGTCGAAGCTGGCGCGAACAACGTCGGCGGCATCTGGTTCGCGCTGGAGAACCCCGGCGACGCGCTGAACCAGGCCCGCGAGCAGGCCGTCAACGACGCGAAGTCGCGCGCCGACGAACTGGCTCGCCTCTCGAACGCGACTCTCGGCGCGGTTCAGCACATCTCCGAAGGCTACGGCTCGCCGTCCCAGCCAATCCCCTACGGCAACGCCGAAGCGGGCGTGGCCTACGACGACGCCGTCAAGTCGGTCGCCCCATCGATCAACCCCGGCCAGACCGAGGTGGTTATGTCGGTCACGGTCACGTACGCGATTACTTCATAGCATCAAGCTGACAGCACCACCGTCGCGGGGTCGGCTCCAATGGAGTCGGCCCCGTTTCTATTCGACCCGCCGGGGTGTATGCTGCAAGTGTTGCGTTGCTGATCGATGGGGGACTGCGATGCGCCGTTCGAGCCGAACTCGAAGAGTTCGCGACACCGCGATACTCGTCATGCTGTGCGCAGTTCTGCTGGGGTCATGCGGCGACGCCGACGAGGCGGCGATGCGTGGAACAGGTGACAGGACACCGATGTCGCAGATTGTGTTTGAAGCATCGGTCACGCAACCAGCATCTCCCGCGTCATCGCCAACTGTTGATATGCGCGGTAGTCCGACCGTCGATCTCGGAATCTGCGGACAGACGAGCGAGGCTGACCTGATCGATCATCCGACGGATGCCGACGAGGTGATCCTGCGTATTGAACGGTCGTTCCCATCGCCGCCAATGCCCGGTATGGGACTGATGCATGCGCATGACCTATCACTGTACGGAGACGGGACGCTCATCACAACCGCTCCAGGCATGATTCAGTACGCCGATCCGGCTGCAATCATCCTCACCGAAGATGGAATCCAACAGCTCTTGCGATACGCACGATCCGTCGGGCTGATGGTTGGTGATGTCGAGTACTTCTCCGGGCAGATGTTCCGTCCCACCTACGTGAAGTTCACTGTGAATGTCGCTGGGGAAACTCATGTGGTCGAAGCAACGAATCTCGAACGAACCGACGATCTGGCCGAGCTGACAGACGCGGAACGCGAAGCGCGCGCCAGGTTGCTCCCGTTCCTTGAGTGCACGTTGTGGATGTCACGGCGTGGCTTCCCGAAGCCGCCGTCGCGTCATCCACAACGCCATATTTGTTCGATCGCCTGCAGCTCGGCGTCGAGCTTGGAGGACCGCCGAACACGGTCGTGACTCCAAACGCTCAGGGAGTCAACGAAGAGCCACTCATCCGTGAATGGCCGTTCGCGACGGCAGCTGACGAGATCGGCATCCTCTACTCGGGGCCGTCTGACTTGCCGGTACGGCGCTGCGTCGTCCTGCAAGGCGAAGACCTGGCCATCTTCCTGCCCGCGATCGATGACCAGCTCCGCGAAACCAGGTGGCTGAGCGACGGCGAGTACTACGCGCTCTACCCCCGCCCGCTGCTGCCCGATGAAACGGGCTGCGACGATCCGCGCTAGCATGCACATCGGTGTTGTCGTGAAATCGTAGGGCTGATGCGGTGCATCGCCCGCGTCGGGAGACACACGCTGGCAGGGAGAACGCCGTTCGGCAGGCGATGTTGGCGGTGTACCCACGGCGGCATCCGACGGTTTCCACACGCCCGGACGATCGTCTACCGGGGCGGGCGATGCACCGCATCGCCCCTACAACCGTGGACACCGGCGTCCCGCGTCGTCTGTGTCGTCCGTCACAGGTTGACGACGGTAAACGTCTCCGCCGCGCGCAGGCCGAAGGGTTGGCCGATGGCGGCGGCGCGTTCGCGCCAGGCGACGCGCAGGTCGTCCGGGTCGCCGGTCTGGGAGCGATGTTCGAGGCGAGCGACGATCTTGCGTTCCAGCGTCTCGGAGATATCGATGGCGGTCGTCGCGACGGTGCTGGCAAACAGCCAGACGCTCGCGACCTTGTGCGGCTGGAGTCCCTCGGCGATCTGTTCCGGAAAGTAGAGGTGATCGCGCGCTGCCGGATAGACGGCGTCGAGGACCACGCGCCCGACGACACGGTGATCGCGGTGGGTGATGTAGGGCGGATAGGGATGTTCCGGATCGTGGGTGAAGACGAGGGCGGGCCGCACCTCACGCAGCAGACGGACGATCTGTGCGCGAAACAGCATCGTGTCCGCCACCTCGCCGTCGCGCCAGCCGAGAAAGCGCACGCCAGCGATGCCGAGCCGCGCGATGGCCGCCTTCTGGTCCTCCATTCGCGTCTGGGCGATCTCCACCGGCGTCAGGCGTCGATCGGCGCTGCCTTTCTCGCCGGCCGTCGCGATCGCCACGCGCACATCGCAGCCGCGCTCGACCAGCAATGCCAGCGTCCCGCCGTACCACGACTCGATATCATCCGGATGCGCGCAGATCGCGAGCACCGGCACGTTGCGGGGAAGCGTGGCGTCGGGCTGGACTGGTGACTGCACTGACCCCACCCCTCCAACCCCCTCCTCGACGCGGAGAGGGGGAGACGTAGGATAGGATGCAGTGGCGTCCTATCGGAATTCGCCCCTCGTTCCCCGTATATGTCTCCCCTCTCCGCGTCGGGGAGGGGGTTGGGGGTGGGGTCCGTCCTACGGAATATCAGGCCGCACCGACAGTGTAATCGGGACGGTCATGGTTTCGTTGCTGGCTGGGCGGATGAACTCGACCTGGACGATGTCGCCGGGCTTGTAGAGATAGAGCAGGTTGACGAATGGATGCGCCTGGTCGATCGCCTGACCGTTGATCTTCGTGATGATATCGCCCTCGTGAATACCAGCGGTGGCAGCCGGACTCTCCGATGGGATGATCGTAACGACGATGCCGTCGCTGACGGGCAGTTCCAACGATTCTGCCGCGACCTTGTTCAGCGGGAAGTATGACAGCCCCATGTATGGACGGCTCACCTTGCCGTCCGCAATCAGAATGGTGACGATGTTCTGCACCGTTGCACTGGAGACCGCGAAGCCCATGCCATCCACGTAGAACCCATCACGGGTGTTGCGGATTCCTGCGGTGTTCGCGCCGATGACCTCGCCTCGCATGTTCAGCAGCGGGCCGCCGGAGTTACCAGGGTTGATTGGCGCGTCATGCTGGATCATGTTCTCCATCGACGAGCCGTCGCCGTTGTCGAGCCGGCGGTTCAGGCCGGAAATAACCCCTTCGGTCACCGTCCCCGAGTAGGTCCCCAGTGCGGAGCCACTGGCGACGACCTGTTCGCCGGGCCGCAACGCGTTGGAGTCGCCGAGTGGCACGACGGTGGATATCGGCACGTCAACTTTGATGAGGCCGAGGTCGGTAAAGGCATCGACACCAATCAGCGTGCCGGACACCTTGGTGCCGTCCGAGAAGATGACATCGAGTGCGTTGCTTCCTTCGACGACGTGCTCGTTCGTGACGATATAGCCGTCGGTCGAGATGATGAACCCAGTACCCATACCGACCGGCTGGAGGTCCGCGCCCTCGTCCGTAAAGCCGGTGAAGTCCATTTTGTTGATGACGGTCACAACTGAAGGATTGACGCGATCGACGACATCGATCACCGAGCCAGACAGCGCGTTCGCATCCGGAGCCGCCAGCGGCACCGCCATGGTCGGCGTTGGCGCGTTCTGACCGGCGAATGGGCTTCCGTTTCGGACAGGGGAGCCGCCGGCAGTTGCGGTCGCTGACACGGTGGCCGTCAGGGTGCTGCGAACGATTGCGTTCGGCGCGCCAGCTGCGGTGACGGGATTGCTGGCGACCGACTTGCCCGCGAGTGTCCCCGCCAGCGCGCCAGCGATTGCGCCAGTGATGAGCGTCAGCACCGAAACGAAGATCAGTACGCTATACGTTACGCGCCCGTCGTCCATGGTCAGATTCCCCGCTCCTGCTCGCAGCACACTCAGAAATGACTACGCCTGTGCCTTCGAGTATGCGAAATGGGGCTTGAGCAACGTGTATGACCAATGTCCTGAATCACAGTGAAAGCCCACCGTAGGGTCGCCGCTTGCTGCGACCGGTGTCGGCAGTCGTGCGTTTGGACGTGCCAACCAACGCCGCTGGAGGTTTCGGCAAGATTTCAGTTGGCGAAGCAGCCGCATCGTACGGCCCGGGTGTCTGCACGTTCAAACGTACGATTGGCGACGCCGGTCGCGGCAAGCGGCGACCCTACGAAAGAGCCCTGCCAGAAACGGCAGGGCTCGTCATGAATATGGGTCAGGGAAACGTGTTACGGGTTGGCGGGTCGGAGGCCGAGCGTGATGGTCAGAGTCAGGTCTTCATCCGTGTCCGGGCGATGGACAGTGACCTCGACATCCTCGCCTGGCTCGTATTCGAACAGCAGATCCATGAGCGTGTTCTCGAGATTGATTGCCTCGCCGCCGATCTCGGTGATGATGTCCTGCGCCTGGACACCAGCCTCGGCTGCCGGGCCGCCTGGCACAATATCCTGGATCAGCGCACCGTTGTCGACATCAATGCCGAGCGTTGCTGCCGCGCGCGGGTTGATCTGCTGGTACGTGACTCCGAGGTATGGCCGCTGGACTTCGCCATCCTCGATGAGCTGCGCGGTGATGGATTCGACTGTCTCACTGGGGACCGCGAAGCCGAGTCCTTCAGCGGTAACGCCGTTGCCTGCCTGGCGCACGACGGCGGTGTTGACACCGATGACCTCGCCAGAAGCGTTGAACAGCGGCCCACCGGAGTTACCGGGGTTGATTGCCGCGTCATGCTGGATCATATTCTCCAGCGGCGAGCCAGCCTCACCTCCCAGCCGACGACCAAGACCGGAAATGATGCCCTGCGTGATGGTGTTGGTGTAGTCGCCGAGCGCTGAGCCAATCGCGACCACCGGATCGCCGGGACGCATCTCCGATGAATCACCAAGCTCAACGAAGCCCGGCACATCACCGCTCTCGATCTTCACCACGGCAAGGTCGGTGAATGGATCGGTGCCGACCAGTTCTGCCTCGACCTGATTGCCTTCGAAGTCGATCACAGAAAGTGACTGGCTGCCCTCGACAACATGATTGTTCGTCACGAGATACCCATCGTCACTGATGATGAAGCCAGTCCCGGTGCCGACTGGCACTTCCTGCTGGCCTTCGCCCTGATCCTGACCTGGCGGAACCTGACCCTGGTTGCCGAAGACACCAGAGAACGTCTGCTCGTTGATGACGGTCACGACGGCCGGGTTGACCGCCTCGACCAGATCGGCGTAGGAGGTGAAATCACCAGTAATCTGATCCTGACTGTCATCGCTCGCATCGCTTGCATCAGCGGCAGATGCGACGGCAGCGGATTCATTCTCTACTGGCGTCGATTCCTCGTTGGACGTGTTCTGAGCGACGGGCCCGTCGACCGACTCAGTGACCGTGACCCGTGCGCCGTCGTCGCTTGACGCGTCGTCGTTGCCACCTGCCTTGGAGACGGAGCAGGCACTGAGTATGCCGATGGAGAGGACGAGGAGGACAGCGATTATCGTCGCTTTGAATGCACCGACCTGGCTGCCATGATTACGACCTGTTAGTTGCGACATCCTGCTGTGTTGCCTTTCGTGAGTGTGTACTGTCCGGTGAAGGAGCCGGGTTGATGACTGTGGCATCATCGCCGCGTCTACGTGTCGCGTCGTTGCCGACCGAGCTACGACACTATGAAGTATGTCCGCACGACCTGAGCATCGAGTGAAGCGCACCTGAAAGTTCGCTGAAGTATCACGATGAATGATTCAAGCCCGACATTCGCGCGCAGACTCCCCCATCGAGCGTCACTTCACGATGGGAGCGCACCGATCGTGCCAACATGGCAAGCGGGCCGATCCAGACGTGCGTTCCTGCGATCCGCGATCAGTGTTGGCGGACTCGTTGTGCTCTCAACGATTGGCTGCGGTGGCGAACCCAGCGTCCCAATGCCCGAGACGTTGCCCACAACCGACAATTGGCCGCTGAACGATCTGCTCGTCTCAGCGAGCTGGCTACGCGAACGTATTGACGACCCAGACTTGCGGGTGATCGATTGCACGAACATCGACCGCTTCAGAGACGGCCATCTCCCGCGCGCTCGACACGTCTGGTGGCAGGACACGATCGAGATCAACAACGGAGTCTACGGCATGATGACGGGCATGCCTGGCCGTGAAGAGATCGTGCGCGATACGGGCATCACGTCGGACTCGACGGTCGTCTGTTACGACGACACCGGCGGGGTGTACGCCGCCCGCATCATCTGGATGCTGCACGGCATGGGATTTCGCGGCGCGCGGTTGCTGGACGGTGGCGCGGGTGCATGGGTGCGCGCGGGGGGTTCGCTGACGCGCGATGTAACCACGGTCACGTCCGGCGGCTTCGTCGCGCAGCCAACTGAGGAGATGCTGGCCCACGGCCACGACATCCTCGCCGGGTTGGACCGCCCGGACGTGATCCTGCTCGACACTCGCACCGAGGACGAACGGGAAGAGACATGGTACGACCGTCTCCGGCGCGGGACGATTCCCGGTAGCCGCTGGCTCCCGAGCAACGAGTGGCTAACCAACGACGACGCTCCCGCCCTGTTGCCACCCGGCGAACTCCGTACCCGTCTTGTCGCGGCCGGAGTCCCACTCGATACGCCGGAAATCGTCGTCTATGGGCTGCACGGCACACTGGCTGCACTGCCCTACGTCACACTGCTGGCGCTCGGAGCTCCGATGGTACGCGTCTACGATGGCGCGTGGGCCGAGTGGGGGGCGAACCCGGCCTGGCCGATCGCGTGATTCGATGTTCGCGAATCGCGCAGTGCAAGCGGGAATGAGATCGGAATAGTTGTCATATCGGCGTATTCTGGCATGTGGATGCTATATTTTGCGTGTCATAACGAATGCAGGATAAGGGAGTATGCGTGGACAACCTCGAACTCGATCTTGATATGGCTGACGCACCCGACGCTCCGAACCGCGAACTGGAGATGGATCACGAGCGCGCTTCCGATATTGAAGCAGCGTTCGCTCAGGCGGAAGCCGACGGTCGCGCTGCTCTGAAAGCCGCCGCGACGACGACCAGCGCGCTCAAGCGCTACGCTGCTGCCGCCGCGACCGGCAAGGTCAACGACCTGCGCTCGACGACGGACGCGGTGAGCCAGGCCATGCAAACGTTGCAACAGGCGGTAGAGGACATCGAAGCGGGTTGGGATTTCGAGACGGAAGCGTATCTCCAGAACGGTGCGTACACCCGCGAACTGATCGACACTGCGCAGGAGGCGGGGCTGCGGATCACCGAGCTCGACAACCGGCTGTACTGCTATCCGGCGCTGCTGCGGGTGCTGCCCAAGGATGGCGCGGTCATGATCGACAAGGTGCGCGAACGACGCCTGCGACCAACAGTGCTCGTCGGCCTGCTCCAGGACATGCAGAAACGCCCAGCGCGTTTCAAGGTGGCCGAGTTCCTGGAGTCGCTCTACAAGGTCTACGGCATCGCGACGAAGCTGCGTGACGGTCGCTCGATGGGGTCCGTCATCCCGCTGGTCGAACTCTACGACCTGCTCACCACGAAGCCAGGCGACGCGCGCGAATACTCGAAGCAGGAGTTCGCCCGCGATGTCTACCTCCTCGACCGCAGCAACGAAGCGGTCACGCGTAATGGATCGCGGTTGGAGTTCCACGCTGGAGCAGGCGCGAAGCTATCGGCATCGAACCTCCTGTCAGTCGTCACCGAACGGGGTGCCGAAAAGAAATATCATGGCATCGCCTTCTCCGCCGGCACGGCGCGAGAGGAGTAAGGATGTACGTCGCCTTCGACGACTGGGTACAAACGGTCGAGCAGGAGTATCTCCAGGATTTCATCACGCAGGGCGGTGCCGCCGTCAAATTCGTCGTCGCACCATCGACGCACTCCGCATCTGGCATTCGCCACATGCTGGAGTCAATCGCGCTGCGCCACAACTGCCAGTTTGCAGCCATCGACTCCGCGGTGACAAAGATGCATATGATCGACCAGATTTTCTTCGAGATCGCCCGGCAGATCGATTGGGACAGGTTGACCGGCAATCTGGTCATCACCGCCCTCCGGGAGAGCGGCTATGAGACGCCGAGCGACCTGAATGACCTGACCTACCAACGTCTGGCAGCGTTCAATGGGACGAGCGAGCCTGAACTCCGGCGCGCGATTCGGAACCGTCTGCAACGGGTGATCTCAAGCGACTTCGCGATGACTCAGGAGTTTCGGTTGGCGATCGTGCGGCTCGCCGAGGCGCAGCTGGAGGCGTCGACCATCGATGTGAGCGAGCAGCGCGCGATCCAGGACTGGCTACGTGGCGATCTGCGCCGCATCGCCGCACTCAAATCGTCGCTCATCTTCCAGAAGATCGCCAGACATAATGCACGCGATATGCTGTTGTCGCTCGCACACTGGCTGCGGCTGGTCGGCAAGGATGGAATGGTTCTGATCATCGACATGCACCGCTATCTCGCAACCAAACGGCCTGCAGACGGATCGCTATATCACACGATCGGCTCGGTCCTCGACGCGTATGAGGTGTTACGCCAGTTCGTCGATACGACCGATGAGCTTGAGGGCTGCTTCATTGCCGTGATCGTTCCGCAGGAGTTCGTTGAGCCACATGCAAAGCGTGGTTTGGATCGCTATGCGCCGTTGCAAACGCGCATCTGGAATGAGGTACAGGATCGGCGGGTCGCGAATCCGCTCGCTTCCCTTGTACGCATTACGCCAACCAACGAAGATGCGGAGGTACGACCGCAGTGGTGAATGCAGACAGCACTCATGTTCAGGCACGACGAGCGATAGAGGCACTACGCTCAGGCGTCCCCAATCGTGATGCCGTCCTGGAACTGGGGTCCGCGCACGACGACATCGTCGCGAAGTTCCGTCAGCAGCTCGTTGACGCGCTGGTGCAGTATCTGGATGGCACGATACCGCGCTCGACGGGGTTCCTGGTCGCTGGAAACTTCGGCACCGGCAAGTCCCATCTGCTGGAGTATCTTCAGCAGATCGCGCTTCAGCAGCATTTCGTCGTCAGCAAGATTGTCATCAGCAAGGAGACGCCGCTCTACGACCCGGCGAAGCTGTTTCGATCCGCAATACAGGGCGCGTCGGTGCCGCGCTGCCGCAGATCGTCAGCGAACTTGATTTTGAAGGCGAGCAGTATGCCCGCTTTCATCGCTGGGCGCATGAAACGAGTGAGATCAGCCAGCGCTTCGCCGCGACGGTCTATCTGAATCAACACGCGCAGGGTCATGTTGACTTGATCAATCGCATCATTTCGTTCTGGTCGGGGGACCCGCTCGGTACCGCCGACCTGCGCCGGGAACTTCGCGACGCTGGACAACCGACCACCTATGTGCTGGACACGCCGAACGCCGCTATTCTCGCTTACCAGCGTTTCAAGTTCGCCGCCCAGCTCATGCGCGCTGCGGGCTACAAGGGCTGGGTACTGCTCTTCGACGAGGTCGACCTCGTCGGTCGCTACTCGTTCGGCTAGCGTGCGAAGTCATACGCACAAATGGCTCGCTGGACCGGAAGCCTTGCTGGAGATAAGTACCCCGGTATCACCAGCGTCATGGCGATTACCTCCGCCTACGAATCCGAGGTGCTCGAAGCGCGGAATGACCGCGAAGCCATTCCAAACAAGCTGCGTGCCAGTCCGCGCGAAACCGATCAGCAACTTGCAGATCAGGCGGAGAGCGGCCTGCGCCTGATCGACAAATCACGGCTGATGACACTCATGCAACCAACTCCGGACATCATCGATGATACCTATCGCAAGGTCAAAGCGATCCACGGGCGGGCCTACCGTTGGTCTCCACCCGATGTTTCGACATCGACCGAACGGACATCCAGTACGCGCATGCGCGAGTACGTGCGTAGCTGGATCAACGAGTGGGATCTGCGGCGCCTCTATCCGGAACACACCCCTGACATCGAGATTCGGGAGATGCCAATCCAGGTCGGTGAGGACCTCGATCTCCAGTCGTCAGACGACGATGACGTTCCAACTGAGCACACGTACGAAGGCGAAGGCGGCTGAGCGGCATGCCGATTCGCTTCATGGATCAGGACGACATCGAGGAGCTGGGGAACGCGGCCTTCCTGCGTATCGAGGTCGACACGGTCGAACCGGGCTTTATCGGAGCGCTGCTGCAGATCAACGCTCGCGGGGAGCCGGTGGAGTTTACCTACAGCCGCGTTGTGACGCCGGAGGCGTTCTTGTGGCGCGCGGGAGACCTGGAGCGGTCCGCGCTGAAGAAGCTCTGCATGTCGCTCATGGCCGCCTGCTCGGCGATTCCGACTGTGTTGCTATGTCGAGCCAGCGAGGTTCCGGTCGAGCTCTTCGAGGACGCCATCCACCTCACGATCCCGGTCTGCCGCATCCTCGATGACGCGACGACAGGCGACACGACCGCGTTCGACTGGCGATGGCAGCGTTCCACCCCTTCCGATGCGTCGCTTGAGGCGCAGCTCGTCCATGAGCTGGAACGGCGTCATCTGTTGCTGGAGCCGTTCGAGCGCGCGAGCCAGGGGTTGCGCGAGGTATTCGGCGACCGCGTCCACGGTGCCGAGTGAACCGCGTGGGAACGTGGTTCGCGGACGTGAGTACTCAGGAATCGTTGGTGGAGGCACGGATCATCGAGCGGCGCGCCGGACAGCGCATCATTTCTCCTCCTACACCGACGACCCCGCGAACCATACCCATCGACCTGCCTGAACTGGCTATGGGCCCCGAAGTCACGACCGTCATCTTTCCAACGGTTGGAATGCCGCCGGTTCACACGGCGATCGAAGAAACTCTCCCGTCACAATTACAATCGACGATGCCCCGAGATCGAGACCCCGGTTCACCAGGCGGAGTTCCTCGTCCACGAACCGACGATCGAGACGTTCCACACACGGCGGCCACGAACGAAACACGAGACACTATCGACCCACGAAGTCTCTCAAGCCGCCTGGTCGAGCGCTTGCTCCCCTCGGTTGACTGGCTGCTCTCGGCGTCCGGTCCGTTAGCGTGGCCGCAATCGCTCCTCAGCTACCAGGTCGTCGGTGCCAAGGAACTCATCAGGCGAAACGAGCTGCTGCTGGCCGACGACATGGGGCTTGGTAAGACGATTCAGACTATCGCGGCGCTGCGGGTATTGATACTGCGGCGCGAGGTCGAATCCGCCCTCATCGTCGTCCCGTCCAGCCTCATCAGCCAGTGGCGCAGGGAAGTGCGGCTCTGGGCACCGGAGCTGCGGGTCTCGACGATTCGCGGCAACCCGCGGGACCGCAGCTGGCAGTGGCGTGCGCCGGCCCACCTCTACCTCATCAGCTACGAGACGCTGCGCTCAGATTTCACGGAGAACGCGCACGCGCCGGTCGCCCGCGTGTGGGATCTGGTCGTGCTCGACGAGGCGCAAAAGATCAAGAACGCCGATACCGACGTGAGCGTCGTCTGCCGAAAGCTGCGACGCTCCCGCCAGTGGGCGTTGACCGGCACGCCGCTGGAGAACAGCACCGACGACCTGCGGTCGCTGCTCGCGTTTGTCAGCCCGACGACGGCGCGGACTCTCTCGTCCTATTCGTCGCACGCGGACCTGCGGTACGCGCTGGGTCACGTCCAGCTTCGGCGCAAGAAGCACGACGTGCTGCTCGATCTCCCGCCGAAAAGAAACACGCGCGTCATGCTACCGCTGTTACCGCACCAGCAACAGACCTATGAGCGCGCCGAGCGGGACGGCATTCTTGAGCTGCGCGGACTCGGCAGGAGTGTCACCATTCAGAACGTCCTGGAATTAATCGTTCGGCTGAAACAGGTCTGCAACTTCTGCCCGAAGTCGGGAGAGTCGTCGAAACTACAGGATCTGCGCGAACGGCTCGACACGCTGCGTGTAGCGGGCTACAAGGCTCTGGTCTTCTCCCAGTTCGCCAACGACGACAACGGCGCGCGGGCCATTGCCGCGCAGCTCGATCCGCCCGCGCCAGTGTTCACCGGCGATCAGAGTTCGCAGGAGCGCGACCGAGTAATCCAGACGTTCCGCGACGATGCGACGTGCCCAGCGCTCGTGCTGTCGTTGAAGGCCGGCGGTCAGGGGTTGAATCTGCAGGAGGCGTCCTACGTCTTCCACTTCGACCGCTGGTGGAATCCGGCGGTCGAGCAGCAGGCGGAGAGCCGCAGCCACCGCATGGGTCAGCAGCACCCGGTGAATGTCTACACCTATATCTGCGAGAATACGATCGAGGAACGGATCGACGAGATTCTCCAACACAAGCAGACGTTGTTTGACGATCTGGTCGATGGTGTCTCGCTTGAACTCGCGTCCACCCTCAACGCCGGTGAACTGTTCGGTCTGTTCAACCTGACGCCTCCCCATCCGTCGCCATCCTGAGCAGTTCACCACAGTGTTTTTTGTCATCAGCCACTGCAGGCGGATGACATACTAACGCTGGCATTGAAGTTGCTTGACGAACATACGGACGAGATCTCGCGACCTCGAACGTCCTGCTCCTGTGAGGAGCATCGCCATTGGGTCGCAGCGCAGGCAGGCAGCAGGAGAGTGGAGGCCGCAATCGTGGCACAGGACATGGAAAAGCAACAGGAACAGAACCAGAAGACCATCGCGGACTACGTTGGCGATATGGTCGCCCTTGAGAGCCATATTGAGGAAGCGCTCGACCGCCAGCTCAAGGAGACTTCGGACGACCCAGAGGCACATGCCGCCGTCCAGCGCTGGCACGACATGGTCAAGCACAATCGCGACCATATGAAGCAGGTCCAGGAGCAGGTAGGCACAACCGCTGGCAACCCGATCATCAAGGTTGGGGCAGCCGTGCTTGGTAAGGCCGCTGGCATCGTCGATCTGATCCGCAGCGAAGGCATCTCCAAGTCGATCCGCGACGACTACACCGCGTTCAATCTGGCCGCGATCGGCTACACGATGCTCTACACGACCGCGACGGCCCTGAACAACACACAGGTCGCGACCGTTTCCGAGGAGCACCTGCGTTCATACGCGAAGGCGATCCAGGAGATCAACCACATTATTCCGGGCGTCGTCGTCCGCGAACTGCAGAAGGACGGCCACCAGGCCAGCCAGTCCGCGATCCAGCAGACACAGAAGATCGTCGACGAAGCCTGGAAAGACACCTCGCACGAGGTATAGATTTCAGCGATCGGCAACTTGGAGAAACCGCCGCTGGATGTAGTTCCAGCGGCGGTTTCTCTCTAACCATGAGTGAATTGCGATGCTGCACTGTGGCCCACAGTGCCCGTATCATCCTGAGCGGTTCACCAGAGTGAATGTGTCAACCGCCTGTCGGGGCGGGTTTCTTCCCCGAACCTCGTGTCGCCGACCAGCCTGCACCCCGCCCGAGTGGCCACCAAGCCAGTTCGCCATCCGTGTTTGCGTCGCCGCGCTCCGGCAGTCCACCGCCGTGTCCGGTAGCCAACCGGGCGGGTTGCAGGTTGGTTGGCGAACCAGCGCCAGGGAAGAAACCCGCCCCTACAGGCGGTTGACACATTCACTCTGGCACGCTATGTCGGTAGCGCGCCGCCTTCAATTAGCCCCAGCCCAACAGAATCCTCCCCACGTGTCACCCTCATTTCTCGCCTCTGCATGGGAAAAGGCGCAGAGTACTGGGACCGTTCGGTACCTGCGAGTCACACCTTGCCCAAGACATCCATGACCGCAATCCTATACCCCCGACATGGCCCCAATGCCAGAACCAAACCTGTTGATCTGTCCGTCATAGCGCTGTAATCAGGCCTCGTTTCCGGCAGAGTACGCGATCGTTCGTGCTCCCGTGGAGTTTCTGGGCGGATATTCAGCAAGGAGGGCACCAGTGGGTTTACGACCCCAAGGCACCGCGCTCGTTCGAGCGTTCGCAGTTATGTTGGTGGTTTTTTCGGCCACCTCTACGCTTTTCGTTGGCTCGGCCCTCGCGGCCGCGGCCTGTATCGTCAACCCTGCGTCGGGTGTGGTTGGCAACGAGTTTTCTGTTTCCTGCACCGGCTTCGCGCCGAATGAGCAGGTCCGCATCTTCTGGGATGTCGAGCCGACATCGCCGAGTTCACCGGGGAACAAGGGCTCGTTCTCAACCAGTGGCACCGGCGCAGGCGCGACGTCCATCGTTGTCCCGGACACCGTGTCTGGCGACCATACCGTCTGGACGTATGGAGCCAGCAGCGGAGTGAGGGCGAGCGCGACGTTCGCGGTCGTGCCGAATATCCGCACATCAACGACAATCGGCGCTCCTGGCTCCAGCCTCTCCGCGGCCCTGACCGGGTACCCGGCTGGCGAGTCGGTGACTGTCAAATGGCGTCACGACGCAACCACAATCGTGAACGTCAAAACGGTCACAATCGGCTTGACCGGCAAGGCAACCGCCATTGCGACGGTTCCGGACGCCGTTGCAGGCGACCATACGGTTGAGGCTGACGACGACGATGCCACCACCACGAACCCGACCACGACATACACCGTCGTGCCGGTCATCAAGATCTCTCCGACTACCGCGAAGGTCGGCAACAACGTCACCGTCACCGTGCGCGGTTACGACGCGGGCGAAGCAGTCGCGATCAACTGGGTCGCCAGCGGCACGCCGGTCAACAAGGCCAACACCGTCACCGACGGCTTCGGCAAGGGCACTGCGGCGTTCACCATCCCGCAGTCGGCGATGGGTTCATACGAGGTGCAGGGTGATGGCGCAACGAATGACGCATCCCTCTCCTTCCCGGTTGTTCCTTCGGTCGATCTGAACGCCTCGTCGTACTTCGTGCATGACGAGGTCGCGGTCGCGTTCGATGGCTACCCGGCCATGACCGAGATCACCATCAACTGGTTCAACACGACCACGACCTCGCAGGCGGTCGGGACCGCGACGACGGACGCCAACGGCCATGCCGACGCGACCTTCGAAGTGCTGGAAGCGACGCGCGGTTCGCATAAAGTCGAGGGCTTCGTTAACAGCTCGACGAAGGCATCCGCACTGTCAACCGTCAAGCCGAGTATCGCGATCGACCCAGCCATGGGTGTCGATGGTGACGAGGTTGATGTGCATCTACACGGTTTCAACGCCAATGAGAGCGTCAACATCCAGTGGTATGCATCGCTGAGCGTCGCCGTCGCCATGACGCCGGTGTTGGTCAACGCCCTCGGTAGCGGCGACGGCACATTCGACGTGCCAACCGGTTCGACCAATGGCACACATCAGGTCAAGGCCGACGGCATGCAGGACGCCTCGGCAACGTACACTGTGGACAATCCTCCGGTCAACGAGCCGGCTGAATGTCTGCTCGACCGCACCACTGGCGCGATCGGCCTCCTGGTCGAAGTAACCTGCTCCAACTACGATCCGAACGAAACCGTCAACGTCTACTGGGATTCCGCCGCGACAACCGCGATTGGCAGCTTCCTCGCGGATGCGAATGGCGCTGGCGCAACCGACATCAACGTCCCGGCCGGCTCAGCAAACGGCGCACACGCGGTGCTGACCGTTGGCGCAACGAGCGCCGAGCAGACCTCGGATGCGTTCACAGTCATCGCGGGACCATCCTGCACATTGAGTGACCTCAATGATACCGTTGGCGTTCAGGGTATCTTCAACGCGCGGATCAACTTCTCCTGCACGGGCTTCCTGGCAGGCGAGCTGGTTCGTGTCTACTGGGATAGCACGACCAACATCGCACGCGCATCGGTTTCAGCAACCAGCACCGGAACCGTATCTGGCTTCTTCAAGATTCCTGAGGCCAGCAGCGGTACCCACTCCGTGTTCGTTACCGGCAACACGAGCAAGTACCAGACCTCTGGTTCTGTCACCGTTGACGCGAACATGAGCGTCACACCGACCACCGCTGCGGTGGGCGTTTCCCCAACCGTGCGCATGACGGGCTTCGGCAACGGCGAAACGTTGACCCTGCAATGGCTGAGCGGCACAACGCTAGTGGGCCCGGCCAAGGTAACGACGGCAGCCAGCAGCGGCAGCAAGACCATCACCTACACCGTTCCGCAGACGCCAGCTGGTGCGTACACGCTGCGTGTAACTGGTGCAACGACCGGCAAGGTCATCACCAAGCCGTTCACCATCGTAGCGAGCATGACGCTCTTCCCGACCACCGGCACACCGGGTTCGAGCCTGAAGATCCTCATGCAGGGCTACCAGGCGAACGAAGATATCACCGTCACGTGGCGACACGATGTCGGGGACATCCTTACGATGACCGAGGCAACTGCAGACTCGAACGGCACGTTTGAGCTGAACACAACGATTCCGGTCTCAACAAGGGGAGGCCATCTGATCCAGGCTGAGGGTGCTGATGGCACGTCCAAGGGACGAACCTTCACCATCCAGTCGGCCATGGATGTCACCAAGATCAGCGGTACCGTCGGCACCAGCGTCACTGTGGTCCTCAAGGGATGGGCTGCGGGCGAACAGGTGACGATGAACTGGACCGACGGAGCAGCGGTTCGCACGCTGACCACGGTTCCGGTTACAACCAACAGCTATGGTCGAGCGCAGTTCGTCGTCACCGTCCCTGAGACATACGAGGGCGCACACACGATCACTGCGACCGGCGAAGGTGCAACGCCAACGACCAGGTTCAAGAACTTCATCGTGACGCCGAGTATTGCGCTGTCGCCAACAAGTGGCCCAGTCGGCACGACGGTCACCGTCACCCTGAAGGGCTTCGGTAAGACCTCAGGCGGAGCGCCTGAGGCAGTCGAGATCCGCTTCTTCTCGGACGCATCGACCTCATCGATCATCAAGACGGTGACCGTGAATGCCAATGGATCGGCGACAACGACCATCGTCATCCCGGCCACCAGCATCACCAGCCACAAGATCGAGGGCAAGGGTGTCGCTTCATTGGCGAAGGCATACAAGTACTTCGTCGTACAGCCAATCTCCTGAACCAACGACCTGCTCACAGCTGTGGTCAGGTCATCCACGCCAGTAGCAAAGGACCACCCGGCTCGGAACTCCGAGCCGGGTGGTCCTTTGCTACTGGATCGTCGTACGCGTATCGATAACGCATCGTGAGGATACGTGTAACCGTTGCAGGGACATGGCCCGGCTTTGTCTACGCCAGCTGGCGCAGAGTCGCAGGACAGCATTCGGGTTCGCGGACGCCAGTCTGGCCTGGCTATCGCATTGCCCCGGTTCGGTACGCCAGGCTGCGCCAGCAGGCGCGTACAAAGCTGGGCCATGCCCCTACAACGTCCCCGTAATACCGCGTCACGATCAACGTTCCAGCTTCACTGCATTGTTGCGGTACAGTGTGCGGCGGGGAAGAGGGTCGAGTGGCGGACCAGACAGAATCGGCTCCAAGGCAAATCGAGGCGCGCGATCTGCGGCGACTGCTGGTGACGCTGGTCGCATTTGCCTGCCCGCTGCTCGCGGTGCTGCTGCCGATTGAAGTCGGGGGACTCGATCCGTGGGGGCTGCGCGTGCTCAGCGTCGTTTTGGCTGGCGTGCTGCTGTGGGTCTCCGAGGCGTTGCCGATCGCGGTCACCTCGATCGCCGTTATCGCGATGCTCGCGCTGGTCGCGCCGGGTGAGGGCGATGCGGGCATTCGCTCGGCACTGGTCGGGTTCGAGTCACCCGCGCCGTTCTTTCTGCTCGGCGCGCTGGCGCTCGGGACTGCGACCGTTAAGACGGGGCTGGCGGAACGCTTCGCGCGCTTCCTGGTGCGCGGCGCACGCGGGAGTGGAAAGCGGCTCTACGGCCAGATGGTCGGCATGATGCCAGCCATGGCCATCATCGTCCCGTCGGCACTCACCCGATCGGTGATGCTCATCCCGGCCTACGAAGAAGTCTTCCGCATTCACCGCATCGAGCGCGGCCACCGACTGCCACGGCTCATCATGCTGGCGACGGCGACCTTGCAGGTGCAGGCATCAACGGCAGTGCTGACGGGTGGGGCGGTGCCGGTCGTCGCGTCGTCGCTGCTGGGCGGCATGTCCTGGGCGCGCTGGTTCGCGCTGATGGCATTGCCGAACTACGTGATCCTGTTCATCACCGGTGGCATCCTCTACCTGATCTACAGACCCGGCCAGATGCCATCGGCAGACGTTGTGCCGGATGCGGACACCGACGATATCGCCGACGTGCGATTCGCCAACCCGCCGATGTCAGGGGCGGAGTGGCGTGCGCTGGCGATCATCCTGTCAACGACCGGCCTCTGGCTCAGTGATGGCATCCACCACCTTGACCCGACCATTCCGGCGCTCATCGGCGCGACCGCGCTCTTCCTCCCGATCGTTGGCGTGCTGCGCTGGGAAGATTATGAGGCTGCCTCACCGTGGGCGATCTTCCTCGTGACCGGCAGCTCGCTGTCGCTCGGCATCGCGCTCACAAAGAGCGGTGCGGCAGCGTGGCTGGCGGAGACGGCGATCGGCAGCATTTCGCTCGAAGCGCTGCCCCTGGTGCCATTGCTCCTCGTGCTGATGGGAATGGTGACACTCGTCAACGTCATCCTACCGAACCGTACTGCGGTGCTGGGCATCACGATCCCGCTCCTGATGTCGCTGGCCGGGCCGCTGGGCCTCAATCCATTCGCGGTCGGCCTGCTCGTCCCCATCATTACCCAGACGACGATCTTCTACCCCGTCCAGCTTGCAACTGCCCTCGTCACGTTCCGTACCCGTCACTACGCCAGCGTCGAACTCACCCGCGTCGGCGTGATTCTCACCATCGTCGCGGTCGTGGTGATTTTCGCCGTGGCCCTGCCCTGGTGGGCGCTGCTCGGCGAGCCAATTCGTCAGTAGGCAGCACACGATCGAGGCGCGTCGCGCGTCATGGGTGGGCTGTCTGGTCTGTTGGTGGTCGTGTTTGCGTGTCTGCCGTCGCCCGTGTTTCCAATCCAGGCACTTCGTGATCTCCTCCGGTCAAGGACACTGATGAGATCACATCCACCGTCACCATTGTGATTTCGGTGACCGACGAGTCAGTAACCAGAGATATTATCAAAAGCGTGGTACCGGGCGTGCTTACATTGCTGGGCGGCTACGGAGCCGACACATCACGGATATTGAGGGAGAACGACGCCGTGTGCGCTCGCGTCACGACCTTTCAGGCACAGCCCGACAAACTGACAAAAGCTCTAAAGATCATCACAACGCGCATCGCGCCAGCCGTACGCGAGCAATCGGGCTTTGAGGGCATCAGCATCCTCAGCGATTCGGTAACCGCCAATGGCATGGTGATCACATACTGGTCGACGCAAGAGAATCTAGATGCCCTAGACGCGCGCGGTTTCTGGGAAGCCCAGGTCGCCCACGGCATCTACCTTATCGCCGCCGTTCCCCGGCGTCAGACATACGACGTGGCGATGCGAGAATGACGGTCAAACGTCGTATCGTGTCCGCAGTGATACTTCTGTCTGCCGCCGCTGGGACCAATGCATCATGCGCCACGACGAACGCATTCTGCATGCTTCGATCGATGACGGCTCGACACAGCAGACCAGGTGTCCAGACGTCTCGTCGCCAAGTTTGATGCCAGATTCGGTTCGTGTGGGGTAATCGCGAAGACGTTGTGAAAATGTTGCATCTCTGCCCATATTGTGGCGGCCCGCTGGCGCGTGCCGACAGCCAGTGCGCAGTCTGCCATCACTCGAAATATACCGACAGGGACGGGTTCGAACGTGTTCCACGTTCGATCTGGACGCTCATGCTCGACGCTTTCCGGCACAGCAACCACCCAGGTAATGACCGCCATCGTGGCCAGTCCGCCGATCGTGGGAGCGCCGAAGCCGCGCTCGTCGCGTTCGTCGAGGTCGACCGCAGTCACGTGCAGCTGCTGCACAAACCGGACGAACGCGGCCATCCGTGATCATTCACTCGAACCAGCCTCGTCAATCGCGCTGAGTGCCGTTGATAACATCTACGTCCGACTCGACCATCAGCACCGTCTGACCGATCGTCGTAAGCCGAATCACCCAGCGCCCCTCGCGCTGCTCGCTGCGCCCCACGACATGCCCCGTCGTCCCCAGATACGGCGATTCAGGGTTCACCACCCGCACCATGTCCCCAGCCTTCATCGCTGCCCCCTGTCGCGGTATCCCGCGTCGCTGTGATGTTCGATCAGCCAAGGTAAGGTGATAGCCCATGAGTACGGTAGTCGTTTAGCCGTAGTCGGTCCAAGGTGCGCGTGCGCATTGCAGGGACATGACCTAGCACTACAGTTGCAGTTGATCGTTCGCGTCCCATTCACGGCGTTCGACCGCGTGAAACGAGCGCCGAATGGTAGTGAGGATGCACAGGTTTGCCGAGGATTGGATACTGCAAAAATCACTCCTGAATGGTCAAATGGCGATGTGCAAGAGATGGGAACATGATGATAACTCTGAGACACATGTTGAAAGTGACTCACTCGCGGCATACAATATGTACGTACACGCGCATCCGCGCGAGGCCTGTTAACCCAAGTGCGTAGGCTGATACATAGGAACAGCCAGCATATCTCCCTGATGAGAGAGACCTGCTGGCTGCCAGTTCGACTGATCCCCCGTTCGCGTTCCACAGCCACCGGGCGATCAGAAGCAGAATAGAGGCTTACGATGCGGGATCCTAGCTCCCTGATATCTCTCTATTCCGTCCGTACACAGCGTACGTTCGCGTATCCGTGTACGGTTTATTCTAAGCTGGGTGACTATAGATTGTCAAGAATAACTGACATTCTTCGTCGATCGGCGACACGAGATGTGGCGATCTCCGCCCCGGTGACAGTACTGAATGTTGGGTGGCAGGAGATGTTGATCGCCATCCTGCTGTGCTGCGTGGCTCGCATCTTCATACCCGTCAGCGACCATCTTGGTAAGACCGTGTTTCCAGATGAGATCAATCATCGACGCAAGCAGCGGCGAAACGGGATGAAGGGGACGAAGGGGACGAAGGGGACGAAGGCAATTAAACCTCCTCGCAGTGCTCGGAAGTGATCGTCCGCGAAACCATAAAGCGTCCAAATAGCCACACTGGCGCAATATCGCTGTACATGCCATCTCATTCGTCGATTCACTGGCAACCAATACTGGAAAGGTCCATCCATGCGTGCTCGCACTCGCACAATCTTGCTCGCACTTGTCGCACTCATCACTGGCATCGTCATTGGTGGAGGTGCCCTCACCGCGATCGCCCACACTGACGGGGCGCAGGTTCACGCGTGTATTACCGAAGGCTCGCGCAACGTCCGCATCCTCAGCCCCACCGGAACCTGCGGCTCAAATGAATTGACGCGGCACTGGAATATCCGAGGACCCATCGGTCTAACCGGACCAACTGGAGAGACCGGCGCCACCGGCGCGCGCGGACCACGCGGATTGCAGGGAGTGCCAGGTGCAGACGGTGAACAAGGGCCACAGGGTCCCGCAGGCATAGCCATCACCGAACAACGTATCGTCACCGTAACCGCTCCTTACCACGCAGAAACTTGGACGCTAACTGCCTTTTGCGACCCTGGCGAAATTGTGATCAGCGGCGGTTGGGACGTTCCAACTTCAGGAAATGGAGAAAACCCCAACATATTGGCTTCCGTTCCAACCATCGAAGACGATAAGGCAGGCTGGAAGGTATTTCTCCGTGTAGATTATGGGAATGGTGCGAATTCTTATCTGAAGCCAACTGTCTATGCAGTCTGCGCGACGCTCGGCCAGACAGACCCGTAACAACCAGCTCTCGCGGCGTGGAGCCACTTGCTTCACGCCGCTTCCCCTCTCAACACGATCTCAACCGCATCCAGATCAAGCGGCCTCCAGACACGCATCTCGACCCCCGGCACCTCCCTAGGAGCCGCCAGTCAGGCCTCCTGCTCGTCATCCAACCGTCCCCGCGCCGTCTTGCACTCCACCACGATCAACCGCCCATGCGCCACCATCCACGTATCCGGCCCCCCGGCATCGCGTCCCACCGCCGCTGCTTTGCCAGCGCTGCCAATGCCCCGGCCGGAAAGTGAAACATTCGATACCCCAACGCCGACACATCGTTCCACGACAGCCCGAAAGTAGCGTCGGCATCTCACCCGTCTCGAACGATCCTGATCAACCACCACAGACTCCGTAGTCGATGCTCGTAGGCAGGCGCCCTCGTCTGCTTCTTTCCCGACGCCGTGAGGGTGAAACGCCGCTCAGACGGCCCCAGTTTCGGCACTCAAAAGCGGATGGAGGGGCGCTCCATCCAAAATCCGACCACAGTCAGCCCCGTCTCATCGTTCGATCTTTCCAGTCACGTCTCCAGAGCTATGCAACGCGACGCGGCTACCCATCACTAGCAATCATCTCGACTGCGTCCCGAATGCCGCTGGTAGCTACGCAGTAGTTGATGCAACTGGCTCCTGACTGTCTTAACGTCGGGCATGCCTGTTTTCCGCAGCATGCCGCGCTGCGATCCGCCCGAAGACGCAGCCGCGCAGGACACTGGTGGCACCGGGGTAGTTGAAGTAGAAGAACTCGCCCTGGGTTTCTCCAGCGGCGTAGAGTCCGGGAATGACGCGGTCGGCGGTGTCGATGACGCGGGCGTGCTCGTCCGTCTTCAGGCCGCCGAAGGTGAAGGTGATGCCGCCGGTGACGGCGAACGCCAGGAACGGCGGCTCTTCGATTGGCAGCGCCCAGTTTGATTTCTCCGGGGAGATGCCATGTGCCGCCTTGCCATCCTTACGGGATGGCTCGAAGGGCGTGTCGCGGTCGACGGCGGCGTTGTAGTCGGAGAGCATGCGCAGGAATGTCTCGGAGTGGACGCCCATCCGGGCGGCCAGATCGGGCAGGGTATCGGCTTCAATCGGCGGGGTGATCGTGCGGATGCCCCGCTCCCAGCCGGAATCGCGCCGCGCCTGCTGATCGAAGACCACCCATGAGACGCCGCCCGGCTGCTGGGTCATCGCCTTCGAGAACTTCACGTAGGTGTTGTCGCGGAAGTCTTCACCCTCGTTCAGAAAGCGTTCACCCTGGCCGTTGACGATGACGCCGAGCTGGTAGATGTAGATGGCCGTCACGCCGCCCTCGACCCGTGGGGAGTTCGCGTCGATTGGTGCCGAGTGGTAATCGCCCCACTGTCCTGCCGCCTGCGCTCCTACGTCGAGCGCCATGCGCAGCCCTTCACCGGTGTTGTAGCGCGAACCGCGCACGATCAACCCCTCCGCCCAGCCGCCGAGGTACCGCGCGCGCATCTCAACGTTCGCCTGGAATCCCCCGCTCGCGAGAATCACCCCACCACGTGCCATGACATCGACAAAGCCGTCGGGGCCGAGGGCACGCACGCCGATGACACGTCCAGTAGCGTCCTGAAATAGCGACCGTGCCTCGGTCGCATAGCGACACTCGACGCCTAGCTCTTCGGCACGCGGGTACAGGTTGTTGAGAACGCCGAGCCCGCCACCCTTCGGACGACGGCGGTAGGTCGCGGTATGCGGAAAACCCTTCTCCCACTCGACGCCTAATTCCGACAGCCAGTCAACCGCCTCGCGCGCGTCCTCCACGAGGATGTCGATCAGCGCCGGGTTGGCGCGACCGTGCGTGACGCGATGGATGTCGGCGACCATGCCCTCGCGGGTCGTCGAGATCGGCGCGTACTCGTCCGCCTCGTGCGGCAGGCGAAACTGCGCGTCGGAAAAGCGGGTGTTGCCACCGCGCTCCGCCTCGGGCGCTTTCTCCAGCAGGACGACCTCCGCCCCCAGTTCCCGCGCTTCCAACGCCGCCGAGATGCCAGCGATCCCGCCGCCAACCACGACGACATCGCACTCGGCCACCGGAACATCGCTCTCAACTCGCATACTCATCGTTCTATCCCTATGCTTCATTCCTGATACAGCCGTTGCCGAAAGGATAGCGTGGAAGGATGATACGTGGGACGCGAGCGCGTTGCAGGAATCTGGCGCAGCCATGTTCCTACAACCGCAGCCGCCAACGGACCTGGGCTGAATCATTCAGAGAGGAACGCGACGAGCAGGTCGTTGACGCGTTCGCGCGCGTCGGTCATGACCCAGTGCGAGGCGTCGGACAGCCATTCGATGCGGGCGTTGGGAACGAGAGACGGGTTCGGGGTCGCGAGCGCGGGGAGCAGGAAGCGATCTCGCCTACCCCAGATGATGAGCACCGGTGCGGTGATCGGGCGAGTGTTCTGGAACAGTCTGCTGAGTCCGGCTGTCCGACGGAACGCCGCCCGATAGTAGTTCATCCCACCCGTCCACGTCCCCGGTTGAGACCATGCTTCGACGTAGCGAGCGATGTCGTTGGCGGTGAACGCGTCGGGCCGCAGCGGGTCACGCTCGAGCGCACGGCGCGGCAGGGCGAAGTTCCCGGCGCGGCAGAGGAGTTCCGGCAACCAGGGGATCTGGAAGAAGAGCATGTACGACGAACGCAGCCACTGACTCGGCATCCGCGCGGCGTTCATGAATCGTTCGGGATGCGGCGAATTGAGTACGACCAGCCGATCCAGCATCGCGGGATAGCGCGACGCGAACGCCCAGGCGACGGCACCGCCCCAGTCGTGACCAGCGATGTGCGCCGTTTCGTACCCCAACGCGTCGATCAACCGCGCGACATCGCGGGCCAGGATGTCCAGCCGATACGCGTTGACTGCGAGTGGCTTGTCGGACAGATTGTAGCCCCGCAAATCCGGCGCGACGACGTGGTAGCCCGCCTCCGCCAACGCGGGCATCTGGTGCCGCCACGCATACCAGTACTCCGGGAAGCCATGCAGCAGAACAACGAGCGGCCCGCGAGGATCACCCGCCTCCACGACGTGCAGGCCAATGTCACCGAGGTCGATCGTGGAGTGTTGACCCGGTGCCGGAATTGCCACGACGCACCACCTTGTATCGTGTACTCACGCGTCAACATGGCGTTTCTTGACGACATGTGTTGCGAGGGCGAGCCTCGCTACTCCAGATTGACTGCGTAACCGTACGTTTCAATGATTCCTGCGGTTAGCTCGATCAGATGCGGGTCCAGTAGTCCGACTGACGATTCGACTAACATAGATTCAGCCGCTCGATCAAAGACTGCAACGGTCAGCCGCGACGGATCATGCCGTGCGCGATACAGGATTCCATCGATGTCTGCGGAACAATTGAAGAGCGCAAGCGCCCAACGCTGTGCAATAGCATGGTCACCGGTCGTTAGCCGCGCATCCGCGCTAATCCGCGCTAACCCTTCGGCCGTGAGATCAATGAGGTTCAGTGGACGCGTTGTCATCAGAACCGCAAGCGATCGCTCTTCGATGACGGTGCGATCCAGTGATCTCCAGGTCATCGGTTGCTCAAACACCTCGATGAATGCACAATGCGCGTCGTCCGCTGCATACAACACTCCATACTCATGCTGGGGAGCGTCGAAACGACTCGTACTTTGACGGCCAAAATGCAGCGGGTTGCGTGTCCGCCGATGAATCCTGAACCATCGCTGAGACAGGGTTCTGACAAGTGGTTTCAAACGAGTCGCATCTTGAGGAGGTTCGGGGTGCGGACCTGGTGATACGGAATCAGGCCGCACCCTGTTCTCCATATGCACTCGCCGCCCGTTGAACCTGATCGGCATCACCGGATCGTAGGGCATCGATTGGTCGAAGTCCACCAAGCCGGAGATTGGGACTCAGCAGGTAGCCTGCCTGCATCCATGGGCTGAATTCGGCGAGTTCCGCAAGCACCCCTTCGAGGCCAGCGAGTAACTGTCCGCGCTGATCAAACTGCCAGGCTGGAAAGGCGAAACCATGCCTCCCCGTATGAAGCCCAATCAGGGTTCGCGCGCGCCGTCGCTTGTCCACTGCCTGACGCGTGATACCAAGGAGCGTGGCAACCTGAGAGACACTGAGTGTGCCACCTTCGGATTCGAGGAGTTCCTGCCGCGCCCTCATCCCGCGCACTTGTGCGGGTAGCAAAGGATCATGCTCTTTCAGCGCCTGATACGCGTTGGGATTATCGAGAACTTTCATCAGCACCCGAAAATCTGACTGAGCGCCCGCCGCGTCAGCGAGAGAACGTTCGTCAAGATCGGTTGTAAGCGTAGCGAGCGCGTTCATCGCGCGGGCGATGAACGCGGACTTGCCAGGAGCCTGCCCTGCGCGAAGCACGCGCTCAGTCGCCTCGATGACCGACGTTGAGGATGCTCGAATGAGTTCGGGAGAAATGGTTTGGGAAGTTGCCATGTTCGCCCCCGGCATAGTTGACGAAGTAACCTTGCTCCCATTTTACATACTTCGTCAACCATTTCAAATATCTACTGCGTGAAGAACCTTTCGAAATCGTTTCCCGACAGGTTCACCCGCAGGCACTGGCCGTCTACGACCGCGTCCGCATGGAAGTGAGCGCGTTCGGGGCTTTCCAGATCGTCGCCGATGCGGAATGAGCCGTCAGGGAGGGGCATCAGTGGTTCTTCAGCACCGCCCGAATGGAGCAGCGCCAACCGACCCTTGCGGAGGACGATGCGAACGTTCGTGTGCCACGGGTTGTAGCAGCGGTAATGACCGGGATACACGTCCCACTCCCCTGGATAATCGAACGATGTCGGCCCGCTGTAGTCGTCTCCGGTGTACCAGGCAGGGCCGTGAAAAACCTCGGAAACCGTACCCAACTCGTCGCGGGCGAAGCGGAACAGGTGGCGATCGAAGTCCGGATGGAGCGTCCGGAAGGTGTCTGCTGAATCTGCCTCCAGCAGCACTTGCCCGTCGCCACGGTCGAGCAGCAGTCGTTCGCCGTTCGAGGTGAGTGTCAATGCCGCACCGTTCGTCGTTCTGTACGTCCCTGCAAAGTCGACAGCGTTCTCGACCCTCGTGCGATCGAGCGGTGACGGGACGGCGGGGAGCTCGCGACCCTGAGCGGCGGCCTGGAGCAGTTCGAGCGCGTACCAGGCGACCTGCTGCGACGCGTTCGACGCCAGGCCGTTGACGATCGCGCAGGCTCCCAGACCAGCGTCCATGTCGGCGCACATGAACGACGAGTATCCGACCATCCCGCCGGAGTGACTGATAATAGCGTTGCCGTTGTGCTCGCTCGTCGATACTCCGTAGCCATAGTAGCCCGGCAGACTGCTGCCCCCGCGTTCAATGATCTTCTGCGTCAGCAGCACGAAGGAGTCGCCCGAGATCAAACCTGTTCCACGGTTCATCAGTGCGCGCGTCCAGATCGCGAGATCATGGATGGACGACGCGATGCAGCCGTCGCCGGTGTCTGTTTCCAGCCAGGTTGCTGGGACGAGCGGGTGTGCCGGATGCCAGGGGCGGTCGTCGAAGTGGCGGTCGTAGGGCTGGGCCATCCGCCGACGACTCGTGCATACCGAGCGGATCGAGAATGCGCTCGCGAATGATGTCCGCGTAGCGTTGGCCAGTGATCGTCTCCAGAATCAAGCCGAGCGTCTTATAGCCGACGTTCGAATAGAGAAAGTACGTCCCTGGCGGAGAGCCGGTTTCCGTCTCGCGCAGTGACCAGACCTCCATGCGCTGGCTGGGCGTGAAGTCAGTTCCGCCGATCAGCCCCGAGGTGTGCGAAAGCAGATGATGCAGGCGAATAGGCTCATACGCGCTGCGAACGGAGAACCACGGCAGATAGTCAGTCACCGGCGCTTGCAGATCGACGTGTCCTGCTTCCTGCAGCTGGAGCAGGGCAACCGCCGTGAATGATTTACCGATCGAGCCGGTTTCTTACAACGTCGAGGTCGTGGCAGGGATGCGGGCTGGCACGTCCGCGTAGCCATAAGCCCGCGAGAACAGCACGTGATCGCGGTCGGTGAGCGCGATCACCAGGCTCGGGATGCCCTCTTCATCCATGCGCTGCCGGACATAGGCATCCGTTCGCTCCAGCACGGTATCGATCACTGTCGCGCTCATCAGGCGGCCCTTTCATATCTACGACGTTCAGTTCGTGTCGAATCGACGAAGGTCGTCGCGCTGCGGGGGCGGGTATCTTCCCCAAACGTTGGGAAACGTACCGATCCGAAACCCGCCCGCATCGCGACCAGACAGCGTATTGATACAGGACGCTGTTTCATCTGGCATGCATTTCCGGTCCTGAAGAGGGCGGATTACAGATTGGTCGATCGTCCAGCTGATCTGGAAGAAACCCGCACTTGCAACATGACGACACTGATCTTATTCAACTGATCGAACCGCGAGATTCCTCCTTACGTCGGAAAGACTACGCGTCTGCCAAGCCATCTCCTTATATTCAAACCTCGAACCTCGAACTCTACGCCCGCTCCAGCAGCGCCCCGTGCGCGAGGAGCGCATGGACGCCGCGCACGCCGTTAACAACCTGGGTAATGCGCAGATCGACGACGAGGCTGGCGAGCGCCAGAGCCTCGCGGCGTTCGAGGCCGTGCAACTCGCGCATCAGGTCGAGCATGGCGTCGAGCGCGACGAACATTGCCTCGTCGAGGTCGGTGTGGAAACCGAGGGTGAGCCAGCCTGCCGGGGTGTTCGCGCGTGGCGTCGAGATTCTCAGGTCGTCGCGCACTGTGAACGTCAGGTCGGCACGCTCAAACGGACACTCGATGCCGGTCGTGCTGGCCTCGCCATCGGCCATCGCGGCATGGGCGTCGCCGCACGAGAAGTTCGCGCCCCGCACGGCGATCGGCAGATAGAGCGTGCTCCCGGTAACGAGTTCCTTACAGTCGATGTTGCCGCCGGTGACGCGCGGCGGCGAGGTCGGGAGAATTCCGGGCAGATTCGGCGCGACACCCATGACGCCGAAGTGTGGATTCATACGCACGCGGTGTCCATGCTGGCTCGTCGCGATGCCTGCGTCGTCGTCCAGCGTCCAGTTGAGGGTATACGTTTCCGCGTGCGTCACACCGAGCCGATCGTTGACCTGCGATTTGAATCCGCCCGCCGCATTCCAGCCCCACCCGCCGGTGCGCAGCTCGCCAATGCCGATTTCCAGCGTCATGCCTGGCTCCGCGCCGCGCACCGCCACCGGCCCACACATGGCGTGGCCGCGATCGCGGAGCCCGTCACGCGGCTCGAACGTCCTGCGCGGCGAGCCATCGGCATGGTTCGGCTCCAGCCCCCAACCAGCGTCGAGGGTACTGAAGCGCACCGTGTCGCCCGACTCTATCTCGAGAATTGGCGGTACATCGCGTGAGAAGTGTCCGTGCAGCGTCCCTCGCTCCGGCTCAATCGTATGCAGTGTCATCCTGTGTGTTCCTTTGCGCTCATCGTTGCCGTTCCAACGTAGCATACCCGCGATCGGCACGTGGAGGGTGGCAGGTCCAAAGCGAGGCACGATTTATGCTTCAGCGCACCTACGGTTATCGCGACCAGCCCATACCAGCGGGCAGTTGAACGCCATGACCGCTCCGTAGCAAAGCGAGGGGCTCCTGATGGACGCACAATCGCTTTCCTCATTCGCCGTCACGCCGCAGGCGGTCTTCGATGCTCTTCCAGCCTGCATCGTCATGCTCGATAGCGCGGGGACGATCGTCTGGAACAATCGTGCCTGGCAGCGGACCGCGAGCGACCATGGCGTCGATGAGGTCAATGGCCATATCTATCTCGATATTGTTCCGCACCTGCTGCCACTCGATGCTGAACAGCATGCGACTCTCGCTCGTGGGATACGCAGCATTCTTCTGCGCCAGGTCGGTCAGTTCACCGTTGAATATCACTGCGAAAACCCGGCACGTGGCGACCCATCGCGATGGGATGTCTCCGCGGCCGGGTATGTGGTTGACGAGCAGTTCGGCGTGGTCGTTATGCATCGGGACGCACTGGCGACATCACAGGCTCCGGAGAATCCCACGGATGCCATCAGCGTCGAGAGCCGCTTCGACGTTCTCGCCCGACAAGCGCCTGGCGTCGTCTACAGCCTGTCCCTCGCTCACCCACACGATCGTCCAGCTCTGACGATTGATCCACGCATAGAGACGCTGATCGGCTATTCACCCGGCGACCTGGCAGCGGAGCCGGAGCTCTGGAGTCGACTGCTGCACCCAGATGATCGAGAGCGCATGGAGGCTGCGCGTGAACGCCTGCAGCATGGGGAAGGTGGAGAACAGGAATACCGCCTCGTTGCCAGCGACGGACGAGTCGTCTGGGTCCACGATCAGATCGAGGTCATCCGCGATGCATCCGGCGCACCTGTCATGGCGCAAGGATACATCGTCGATATCTCCACCCGCAAACACTATGACGAGCAGCAGACGCGCGACCTGCGGCACGTTTTTTATGATGCACTGACCGGATTACCGAATCGTTCGCTGTTCGTCGACCGGCTGGCACACGCACTGCACATGGCCGGTCGAGATCAAGGCGCTGCCGGTGTCCTGCACCTGGGAATCGACCGCTTCCGTGCAGTCAACGATAGTCTGGGTCGGCATGTCGGTGACGATCTGCTTCGAGCGGTCGCGCAGCGAGTCACCGCGAGTGTGCGGGGGCTGGATACCGTCGCATACATCGGTGGTGACGAGTTCCTGATCCTCCTGGAGCGGGCGGAAGAAACCGGTGTGGTTGATGCTGCCGTGCGCCTGACTCAAGACATCTCAGAACCTGTTACCGTCGGCAACCAGGTGCTGTTCGTTACCGGCAGCGTTGGGATCGCGCTCGGCATCCCCGGACGAGATGATCCGGATGGTGTGTTGCACAACGCAGCGACAGCACTGCATGGAGCCAAAAATCGTGGAATGGGCCGTATCGAGGTGTACGATCCGACGATGCGCGCCCGTGCGTTCGACCGCATGCAGATGGAAGGGGATTTGCGACGAGGGATTGAGCGCGGCGAACTGCGTCTGTTCTATCAGCCAAAGATCGACTTCAGGAGTGGCCGCGTCGTTGCGTTCGAGGCACTCGTGCGCTGGCAGCATCCGGAGCGCGGTATGGTCAGTCCAGCAGCGTTCATCCCGCTGGCGGAAGAGTCGGGGCTGATCCTGCCGCTCGGCAGATGGGTGATTAACGAGGCATGTCGTCAGGCACGCGCATGGGACTGCATGGGTACACTCGCGGGACTGGTGATGATCAACGTCAATCTCTCGGCGCGTCAATTCCTCAACGCGGAACTCGCTACAGACATGAAGACGGCGATGATCGAGGCAGGCATCGGGGCGGAATGCATCGGAGTGGAGATCACCGAAACGGTCATCATGGACGATGCCGACACAACATTGGAGGCACTGCGGGCGCTGAAGCACCTCGGGCTGGAACTGGCGATCGACGACTTTGGCACCGGCTACTCATCGTTGTCATACCTGAAGCGTTTCCCAGTCGATCTCCTTAAGATCGACCGATCGTTCATCGCTGGCCTGCACCAACGCGAGAATCAGGCAATCATCTCAGCCATGATTCAGCTTGCTCATGCACTCGATATGCGTGTAGTGGCTGAAGGCATCGAAACTGAAGAACAGACCCGCACGCTGACCGCCCTTGGCTGTGACCTCGGCCAAGGCTACCTCTTCTCTCCACCCGTGCCACCTGCCGAGGCACGCCTCCTTGCGGGGACGACGTTCGCGGTCTGAAGTGTGAGGGCCGCCTGGGACGCGTATCAACCCGACCCAGAACCCTCACACCTCAGATCTACAACGCTAGTTCGGCGACACGACCGTCGCTCCATCCCAGTTGTCGATGTATTCAAGAAATCGTTGGATGTAGGGAATCAGCTCAGGGACGTTCGGCTGGCCGTCAATACGCGCCAGGGGGCGTTGGAACGGCGGCACGTTCATCGACGGAGCTTCGATTGCGGCGTGCAGCTCGACACGATGCGTGGATGGTTCCCCGTTCTCGCCGACCTCTCCAGGCACTCCAGGCATCGCGTGGATCAGCAGCGCTCGGTTGAAGCCGTTCGACTCCCAACGGAGGATGACCTGCGACCCGCCCGCTTGTGCATCGGTCAACAGTTGCACCGGGTGCCGCCAGCCATCCGCCGCCGTGGCCGCCGCGACGGTCAGCACACCGCCCATGTCGTTCTGCCGGTCCACCGCCTCAGTGTTGCCATCTCCTCGCGGCGTTGGAACACCGGCAATCGGCGTGTGGATCACCTTGACGCGCCGTCCGGTGCGTGGCGCATAGCCGGCCTGGAAGCGCGGGTTACGCCAGATGACCGCTGCGCCGACGAGCAGGGCGATATGGTTCAGCGCGATCAGGGAGCTGAACAACGGCGTGTCGCGCGAGTAGATCGACTGCCAGTCGCCCGCGATGCCGCCGAGGGCGTCGAAGACCGGGTAGAAGACGAGGGCGTTGAACAGTTCCAGCGCGCCGAACACGAACAGGAGGTAGTTCCCCGCGACGCGTTCTGGTGTCAGCGGTCGATACCAGGCCCAGGCCAGCACCACCAGGCCGATCACGATGTTGACCAACGGGCCGGAGAACGCGATAACGGCCAGTTCGAGCGGCGTATAGACGCCGATGTGCGCCACGAAGCCATAGAAGAGGTAGAAACCGAAATCGACGATCTCCCCACCGTAGACCTTGACCATGGCGGCGTGCCCGCCCTCGTGCGCCAGCACCGACAGCGGCAGCAGCACGAAGGCCGCGAAGCGCGTCAGGCGCTGGCGTTCATCTTCGGTCAGGCGCGCGTCGAACAGCTTCTGCCGGTCGCGCACGATGTCCGCCAGCGACACGAACGCCAGCGCTGCCAGGATGATTCCAATAAACAGCGTACCTTCACCAAACATCCGGTCATTCTATCGCGTGGGTGTCCGCAGAACCGGCGATCTGGCAGCGTGCCGATCTCCAGCTAACGTCCAGCTAACGCTCGATCGTCACGTTGGTTTCATTCCGAGGATCGAAAGGTGTCGTGGCTGAAACCGTGTCCTCTGCGAGTCAGGGTCGATCTCCGTGTGGCGCGCTGGCGGGTGCGCGCCATCCC
>Ga0136611_10000263_pt1 | contig 33234 bp, 34 predicted proteins | sample AntDrymUQ2232306_2_FD_106645 | JGI IMG/M metagenome (GOLD analysis project Ga0136611, IMG submission 106645) | Polar desert sand microbial communities from Dry Valleys, Antarctica - metaG UQ223 (23.06) | ecosystem: Environmental > Terrestrial > Soil > Desert | place: Antarctica: Dry Valley...
AGAAATAACGCAATACCAAAGATACCTGGGTAATTGTTAGAATGTGGTGGGTCTTAGTTAGTGTTCCGGAACGTGAACTAGATTATTGCTTTTTATCTGTTAATTGTGAGATATATTCAGTCTTATCGTGGTGCGAGTGGAGGGAGTCGAACCCACGTAGCCAGTTTGGAAAACTGGAGTAATAGCCGTTATACCACACTCGCATAATGGCAATCAAATGCAATTATAACAGATTAGCTCTGATATAATGAACTCAGTCAAAATACTTCAATCTAATAGCGATAGGTAGTGCAACCATATGTTTAAGCGTATCAAAAACTTCTTTGTTAAGTACAAACTACTAGGATTTGTAATCATTGCCTCCCTAATTGGAGGCGGTTTGGATTTGGTTGGGTTGGATACGGCCTCCCATTGGGTGCTGGCAATTACAGCCCTGATTGCGGTGGTGCCACTTATAAAAGATATGTTCGAAACTGTGCGGACCGGTGGTTACGGGATCGACATTCTGGCCGCCACGGCTATCATTGTAGCGGTTGTGTTCCGAGAATATTGGGCCGCCATAATTGTGGTGGTAATGTTGACTGGCGGTGAAGCGTTGGAGAATTACGCCGAAGACCGGGCACGCGGCGAGCTGACCAGTTTACTCAATAATGAACCGTCCAAAGCCTCGTTGCTAAGAGGCGGTAAAATCATTAGTATTGCGGCCAGCAAAGTTGCGGTTGGCGACAAATTGCAAATTGCCCCAGGTGATGTTGTGCCAGTCGATGCCGTCATAATTGAAGGCACTTCCAGCTTTAACGAATCCAGCCTGACTGGTGAGCCGGTCCCAGCGCCACGAGGTGTTGGCGAACAAATATTGAGCGGGTCAGTTAATATGGACGGTGCCGTTACTGTTAAAGCAGTCCAGACGGCCGCCAATAGCCAGTACGCCCAGATAATTAAACTGGTTCGGTCGGCCGCCGTCAATCAGGCGCCATTCGTGCGGCTGGCAGACCGCTACAGTATTCCCTTCACAATTATAGCTTTTGGAATTGCCGGAGCGGCCTGGTTTATTTCGGGCGAATCGTTGCGCTTCCTGCAAGTTTTGGTAGTAGCCACACCCTGTCCGTTGATTTTGGGGGCGCCTATCGCCCTGATTAGTGGCATGAGCCGGGCCAGCAAGCAAGGTATCATCATCAAAAACGGTACCGCCCTTGAGCGCTTGTCAGAAATCCGGACTTTAGCTTTTGATAAGACCGGCACCCTGACGACCGGTCAGCCCATCGTAGCGTCCGTCAAAACATTCAATAAGTTTACCCGCCAGCAAGTTTTGCGGAATGCGGCGGCGCTCGAACAAAGTAGCAACCATATACTAGCCAGTGCAATTTTAGCCGTGGCCGCCAAAGACAAAGTGTCGTTCCCAAAAGCCAAGCAAGTTAAAGAAATATCCGGCCGTGGCCTGTCTGGACGACTGGACGGCAAAAACGTTTTGGTTGGCCGCTTGAATTTGTTGGAAGAAAACGGCGTTGCATTACCAAAAGGCTTCGATGCTAAAACATTCACCCAAACAACTACTTTTGTGGCCGTTGGCGGCAGCCTGGTTGGCGCCATTAGCTTTACTGACGAACTGCGTAAGGACGCTTTTGATCTTATAAAAAGACTCAAAAAAGCCGGTATCAAAAAACAAATTATGGTAACCGGCGACAATGCCGCGGCCGCCCAAGAAGTTGGCCGATTATTAGGAATTAAAGAAGTTTATGCCGACTGTCTACCGGTCGACAAACTACGGGTCATTGAGCAGCAAACTATCCGCCCGGTCGGCTTTGTTGGTGATGGTGTCAACGATGCGCCAGTATTGACGGCCAGCGAAGTCGGCATTGCACTAGGCGCCCGTGGCTCGACGGCCGCCAGTGAGTCGGCCGACGTGGTGATTATGCTGGACGATATTAGCCGGGTTGCCACCGGCATAGAAATAGCCAGGCGGACAATGTTTATTGCCCGGCAAAGTATCTTGATAGGTATTTTTATAAGCATCGGCCTGATGCTGGTGTTTTCGACTGGCCGGTTTGCACCGGTTTACGGAGCTTTACTACAAGAGCTGGTTGACGTAGCCGTAATTCTAAATGCACTGCGGGCACACGGGTCTTTCCGGAAGGCTTAGGCCAGGTTCAGTAACACTACGGCCACAACTGGTATAAATGCGTTGTCAAAGCCATAGCCGGCAACGTTTTCTACTGCAGTTAATATTAGAGGTGCAATAATAAGTAGTGCGAGTGAATATTCAATTAACCCTGACACCATGAAAAGGCCGGTGATTGCCGCCGACACAACCAAAAAAGCCATGCTGCCAGCCACCGATTTGGCCTGGCCAAAGCTAATGTACTGCTTGGTATGACCCCATTTTTTACCAATAATAGCCGCCGCCGAATCGGCCAGCGCCAACTGCAAAATTGCTGCTGCCAGCACGGCCGGGCTGTCCGCCAACAAGACGGCCAATATTACCCCGATTGGGTATAAAAGGTCGCCGTAAGACACCCTCCCGACTTGGCGCATCCACGGCAGTAAATTGAGATACCGGACAGCCAGCACGCAGGCAAAAAACAGTACTTCGGCCGAAATTATCAGCCAGACCGGAGCTATAAACGCCCAGCAAGCCAGCACTAGCCCATGTAACAAATGGACCAGCTTTCGGGAAATTTCGTTGCTACCCTTATATTTACGGCGCAAGGCTTCGCCGGCTACAAATGCTACGCCACCGGTTATTAGACTCAATATTATAAGGTCATACATACAAGCGTATTAAACTCTACAAAATCGACCATCGCAACCTTGGTTTTTAGATTAAACTATTTGTCTTACGAGTTTAAAGGGCGGGATACCCCTATAGTCACCCGACGTATAGGCCTTGTTTGCCGTAGGTGATAGACAGCCGTTGCCGACATTACGCTTACGCCTAATAAAGCGGTTGCGCCAACCGTATTGACCATCGTATCTGGAATTGCCTGAAATGACTCTCCACGATACTTGGCCCATTCTACGCTTTCTCGGTCGGAAAGCATTTTTGACTGAGAGGCTTCATCATAGCGATTGTAGGCTTCAAAAGTTTGCGTAGTAAAATAGGCCGCGGCCGCTAAACTGGAGGTCGCCGCTGTCAAACAAAAAGCTTGAGCAATTTTTGACATCTATTCGATTTCCTTATATTTTAGAGCTACAAAATATTAAAGCAGTTCATAACATGAAACGCAAGCATAAGCAAAAAACGAACCCTATAAAGAGTTCGTATAATACTGTTAGGTCGTTTATGGTCGACGAACTAGTACGTCAAACGAACCTATTCTTGCCTCCTTACATACCTTACTACTCAACTATTCCAACATCAAGGGTAGGTTAGATAAGCTACATCTGTTAGTGAATGATCTAGCCTACTCTGAACGAGCGTCAGCAATGCAGTTCTTGCTATAATCAGGTAGTGGAAGATGGAAAACTACCAGATTTAAGTAGGATCAGGAGCACGAAACAGAGTTCCGTGAAGCTGCCACCCCAAAAATCTGCTACAGATACCTCTAATTGGGAGAACAGGCATTTTTCCGCGCCAACCATAGATACAGAACGTGAGTTCGAATTTATAATGGATGAAATAGAGCCAATACTTAATCCGTATCTGTTACAGGAAGCCAGAAAAGAAAAGTACCGTACCTAAAAACTTACCAGTAGTCTTAACCAGTAACGCGTTGAACCTATATCTTTAATTCGAATTATGTTAAGACAATGTTCCTACGCATTATAAGGTATAATTATCACCATGAGTAAAATATTACTGTCGGGAATACCAGGAACTGGCAAATCAACGGTAGCTAAACATATCGAAACAAATCACAGTTTCTTTCATATTGATATGGAACAGAATGATTTCGCACCTCGGCACGAATTTACACAAAGTCGTGAAGATTTTTTAGGTAAACTTGCAACGCATGACAACGTCCTTATTAGTTGGGGCTTCGGTCCTTTCCAAGATCGCGCCTCAGTGGATTACTTACGACAAAATGGCTACTCGATGGCATGGTTGGATGGTGATCGAGTTGCTTCTTTCCGTGAGTTCATGAAGCGAGAAAATAATGATCCAATCAAAGAATCTACTTACTACGGCCAGATGCAAATGATTGTGATCACTGGCATTGTGGAAGCGCTCAAACCTAGTATCATAAATCCGTTTTCAGAAGATGGTGTATTTAGGCCTGTTGAAGATATTGCCCAAGACATAATCAACACGGGGGCGTAGACATGTCAGACAAAGGATTTTATATAGGTTTGGTCGACGAGGATGGCGTAGACGGACCAAACAGAGGCTGGCTCGTAGGCTCATTCATCGAAAATGCGACTCGTCAGTCAGATGATGTAGAAATAAAGTATTGGAAGTTTCCTATAGGAGAGACTACTCATGACACTAAAGCATCAAGCGTTATTGAAGTCACCTTTATATTGTCGGGCATGGTGAGAGGAGAAATAAATGGCCGTTCAGTGAAACTAACTGCCGGTGAATATATGGTAATCCCTGCTGGTGTAAAAAATAATGTACCAATGATGATACATGAGGCCGCATCGGGCATAACCATTAAAGCTCCTAGTGATAATTCACAGAAAACAGTAATTGCAGAGCGAAAATAGTCATGTATTATAGGTATGGCTGATTGGAGATTATCCCTAGTGTCCAGTATTTGGTAGTAAGAATCTGGTTCTTAAGCGGCGTCTTTTCTAAACACTGGCAGACATCACAAGTATTGATCATCAGGCGTAGCATAACGGATGAAAGACATAGAGAAGAGAGTCGTATTCTGTATTTGGGCGCATCCAAAACGCTCCAAATGCGACACAAAGAGTATATTAGCTAGATATTCTGTTCATCTTTTATGCTGAACAGAGGCTACGTATCTACTCCTAAATTTTTCGCCGAAATATCGTTGTAATTTATACTTTGTGAATTATCCTGTACACTATCTGTTATATGGCTAAAGATGAACTACCGAAAAAGAAGAAACGCCAACGAAAGAAGCGTCAGTCCGTCATACTTCCAGCACAAGCGATTTATGATATTGAAGCCGAGTTCTCTGAGGCAATACAGAACGCACTGGCAATACGTGAATCTGTGTTTGATGGCGATAGTGAACATAGTATTGAAGACCTTGCCCAATACTTTATAAACACCAGTAACGAAACTAAAATCGTATTCTGCCACTAGAGAAACGGCGTTATGTCATATATCTACGCAAATCTACGGATGACGAGGCCAAGCAAGTACGCTCAATAGACGACCAGCGTGATGAATGTTTGGAGCTGGCATACAGGCTAGGTCTTAATCAGTCAAAGATAACAATATTAGAGGAGAGTGCGTCAGCTAAGAAAGCTGGCAACCGTGAGGTCTTTGACGCTATTATTCGAGGCTTCCAGACGGGCAAATTTCACGGGCTTATATCTTGGTCGCCAGACCGTATTTCTCGCAATATGAAAGAAGCTGGCGAAGTAATCGACCTTATAGACTTAGAAGTAATCCAAGACCTACAATTCAAAACGTATCAGTTTGAAAACACGCCAAATGGCAAGATGATGTTAGGTATTTTATTCGCCACATCCAAGCAATATTCAGACAAGCTGGCAGTAGACGTTAAGCGTGGAACAGACGGTAACTTCAAAGAAGGAAAATATAATGGGGTGGTCAAAAAGGGCTACTACGTAGACACTGCCACCAACCTATTCGTGCCAGACCCGTATAATTGGGGTATCCTACGAATCGCCGTTGATATGCGGTTGCGTGACAACAAGAGCAACATAGAAGTTGCCCAATTCTTAAGTGATGCAAAACTAGCTGTCCGTAAAGATGCTGATGAAGAATACAGGCTGGTTAATGTTACTAAGCAAATGGTGGGAAATATTTTCGCCGATTCATTTTATTGCGGTCTATACGAATACGGCAACAATATCGTGATCCTAACTGACTTATATAACTTTGTCCCACTGATAACACCAGACGAATACATCGCCTTAAACAGCCAAGTATCCACTGACTTTGGTAAAGCCGTAAGGGTCAAGACGAACCGAAGCAAACGGCTTGATTATGGCTTGTTACGCAACAAGGTCAACTGTGATTACTGCGATACCGAAATGCATTTCCAGCACCAAGAACTTAAGCGTGGTAAAAACGCTGGTAGATGGCTGATTAGCTACTACTGCCGAAACACGAGCTGCCTACGCCACAACAAAGAAGAGCAGGTCAAACATGGTCTAAAATTGTCCAAGAGTATACGTGCCAAGTACGTTATGTCTGCTATCGAGTGGCAACTTCGTCACGCCACCAAGAAGAGCAAAAAGGCATACGAACAGTATATTAGTAGGCTAGAACTCAAGTTGGCTACCGAACGTGCCATCGTTACACGCAAACTGCAAGAAGCCAAACAAGACCTAAAACTAAACGAAGGCCGATTGCTCAAGTTTCAAGACTTGCACATAGATGACCGTGAAGCCTACGAGCGATACCATCACGGCAAGATAGAGCATCACGAACAGATAGTAACTCTTGCTGAACAGAGCATAACTGACAACGAGAACAGGTTAGAAGAGCTTAAAATTGCACTGCCAACAGAAAAAGAGTTCTACGAACTTGTTAATTTACATCTGTTAGACCTGCTTCAACAGAACGACATTATGAAGTTAGACGCAATATGCAAATGAACTAGTTACGAACCTACGTGCTGGAAACGATTCCGTATCTGTTATAAAACTAAATCCACCATACAATTTACTGGTGGATTTAGCCGAAATATCTACTGGTCGGGGTGAAAGGACTCAAACCTTCGACCTCTCGGTCCCAAACCGAGCGCGCTATCAACTGCGCCACACCCCGATGAATAACTTTGCTAACGTGGCAAATTATACGCTATTACCCTGTTAATTACTAGCATGGTCATAAGTTTTGCGAATCGGCGCAATTGAACGGGACAGTTGTGTTCGAGGCTCAACATCTATCAAAACGGCATTAAACTGCATCGCTCCATCCAGTTCCAGTTCATTCCGGTTAACTATTCCATTACGCCACCGCTGCACAATCGTATCAAACTTAACCCCTAAACTGGATTCCAGGCTGCCGCACATACCGACATCAGTAATATGAGCCGTGCCTTTGGGGAGCACGCGGGCATCAGCGGTTGGAATGTGCCAGTGATCGCCAATTACGGCACTGACCCGGCCGTCCAGGTAGTAGCCGATAACTACTTTTTCACTACTGAAGTCGCCGTGAAAATTGACAACTGTGGCCGCCCGGGCAACGCCCTGATTTTCTTCTAAAATCTTATCGATAGTAAGTAGCGGGTTATCGACCAGCTTATCAGCGTGTTTACCGACTATTTTACCTAGCAGGCTAATTACCAGGACTTTGCCTTGCGGTGAATCAACATATTTCCAGCCTCTACCAGGGCAATCCGGCATATTGGCCGGGCCGATAACTGGCAGAAGATTGTTTTCCAAGGTACCATGGAGCTCTGACAATTTAGGAGAGTGGTTGCCACCTGTAAAAAAATCGACACCGGCTGACTTCAATAATTCATAATCAACCCGCGACATTCCCTTGCCGTTAGTGACATTTTCGCTCTGAGCAATTACTAAATCAATCTTGTGCGCCTGCCGAAGCCCTGGCAGTAACTGCTCAATAATAGCAATTCCGGGAGTTGCCATGATATCGCCGATGTAAAGAATATTCACATCTATGCCAGCTCGTAAGTCCAGCCGGGCTGCCAGACTACCGGTTCGGCGACAGTTTGCTCGATTGGAGTCCGGTTCAGCAGGTAATCCAAGCCACATTTAATATCCGGACCGCCGATGATTAAAATGACTTTACCACCCCAATTGGTGTTTGCCTCATTCAAAAAACCAGATAGGCGGACTAATAATTGATTATAACTTTCGCCGTTAGGGTAGGGCTGGGTAACAAAGTCAGCTTTTTGACCATTGACTTGGCTAAGAGGGTTGCTAGTCATATCACCATAATTTACTTCACGCAGGCGCCAGTCCGTATACATCACATTTGCCTTGACACTAAAGGCAATAGCGGCCGTTTGCTCAGCCGATTTAAGGTCAGAGTGGAAAATTCCATCCGGCATATATTGCCCACTATGACGCTCACCCAGTTTTTTGGCTTGGTCCATTCCGGTTGGTGACAGTCGTACATCACCCCAACCACTAGCCAATAGATTGTCATCATCAAACGTGGTGGCCGTTAACTCGAACGATATATTCAACATTATTTACTTCGCAAACTCTATAGCGCGGGTTTCGCGGATGACATTTAATTTGATAGTCCCCGGGTACTGCATGGTCGATTCAATTTTGGTGGCGATATCGCGGGCCAACTTGATAGCCGTCAGGTCATCAATTTGACCGGGCCGCACAAATACCCGGACTTCGCGGCCGGCGCTAATGGCATAGGATTTTTCAATACCTTCAAAACTGTTGGCCACGTTTTCCAAATCTTTCATTCGCTCAGCAAAGTTTTCTGCACTGACGTTGCGGGCGCCCGGGCGGGCGGCGCTAATGGCATCAACGACTCGGATAATCAGTGATTCTGTGGTAGTCGCCTCGACGTCGTCGTGGTGCTGTTCGGCCGCCACGGCGACTTCTTCAGGGGCACCATATTTACGCAGCATTTCACCACTGATGTGGTGGTGTTTGCCTTCCATTTTATGCGTTAGGGCTTTACCCAAGTCATGCACCAGGGCAGCATATTTGGATATTTTGACGTTCGCCCCGACCTCTTCGGCAATAATCCCAGCCATGTGGGCCATTTCGGTACTGTGCTTGAGTACGTTCTGGCCGTAACTAGTTCGGAATTTGAGCTCGCCTAGTAGCTGGACAATTTCTTTGGGAATACCAATTATGCCAACTTCGCGAGCGGCGTCCTCGCCGGCCCGGGTTACTTCTTTGACAACATTTTTCTGTGCCTTATCGACGACTTCTTCAATCCGGCCCGGGTGAATCCGGCCGTCTTTCATTAGCATTTCCATTGTCTGGCGGGCAACTTCACGCCGGATTGGGTCGAATGAACTTAGCACCACCATGCCAGGCGTGTCATCAACCATAATATCGACGCCAGTAGCGCGTTGCAGGGCCTGAATATTGCGGCCCTCTTTGCCAATAATCCGGCCCTTCATTTCGTCATCGGTTAATTTAAGGGCGGTGACAGTCCGTTCGGCCGTTACTTCGCTGGCCATCCGCTCCATAGCCGCCACAATAATCGCACCGCCGCGCTCTTCAGCCGTTTCCTGGGCTTCATTTTGAAGCTTATTAATAAGCCCGGTTAGGTCGTCCCGAATATCACGCTCAGTCATTTGCATAAGCTTGTCGGCCGCTTCGGATTTACTAAGTTTGGCTATTTTTTCCAGTTTTTCTTGCTGGCGACCGCGGATTTCACGAATTTCATCCTTCAACTGGTCGACTTCGGATTCGCCCTTGCGCAAGGCTTCGGCCCGGCGGTCAATCTCATCTAGTTTTTTGTCGAGTGATTCCTCGCGGGTCAGTAAGCGTCGCTCAATATCTTTAATTTCGTTACGTTGGACGGCCTCGGTTTTGCGGGCTTCTTCGGTTACTTTGGTGGCATCGGCTCGGGCCGTGTCGACCAGTTTGGCGGCCGTAGCCCGGGCTTCGGCCAGTTGTTTGCTGGCAACTTCCTCGGCTGATCCTAATTTTTGCCTATTTATAACTGTAGTAATGGCAAAGCCTACACCGACTCCGGCTAGTCCAAGCACTATGGCAACTATGTCCATATAATTCCTTTCTGACGTTAGGTAGATTGAAACGCCATTTGCATCACTATCACTTCATTAGCAGGCGAATCAAAAGTATTGTTGTAATTTCTGTAAATAAATACGATTGGGCTAGATAACTTTACCGATTTGGTTTGGTTTGTAATCCCACTAATATAATAGCTGGTTTAGGGCGTCTCTTCAATTACAACATTTTTATAAATTGCCCAGACGCCAATTTATTTATTTTCAATTAAACTTAGTTCATTATTTAGGCTTAGTGATTGTTGCCGGCATACCATAGAAAGGAGCTATATATTTAATAGTGGCGGAGTGAAGGCTGGATATACCGTCCGATTGCCAGTTGCCGGTATGGCTGGCCACTATCGGTATCTGGCATGAATAACTCAGGGCGTTGGCGACGCTTACGCCTATTCTCAAGCCAGTAAAACTACCCGGTCCAGCGTAGACGACAATCCCATTCAACTGCTCGAAGCTTATTCCGTTATCAGCCAACAGGTTACCGATTGTACTGTGCAGGGTTTCGGCTAGTTGGCGATGGGCCGCCCAACGACGTTCGGCTATAATCTGGCCATCTTTATAAAGCCCTATTTCGGCTTCTGGTTGGTCGGTCCGAATTGTTAGGACTAGCATACTTGCTCCACCAGGTATTTGAGCTCAACCGGGTATTTGAGGCTAATTTGACGGCTGGTTTCGCTGGTACGCTCAATTTGGACACTTAGACGCCTGTCTGGCATAACCCCCTCCACTACACCACCCCATTCTGTAATAATTACCAGGGAGGGGTCGTCAATAATGTCCTGCAGCTCATATTTTATTAAACTGACGTCGTCTAGGCGGTAAAAATCGAAGTGGCGGATCTCAAATTTAGGCGCTTTATAGGTTTTGCAGATGGTAAAAGTTGGGCTCGAAACATGATCGGCACTGCCGGCCCCACGTACGATACTGCGGGTCAAAGTGGTTTTGCCACCTCCAATATCGCTGGATAACTCAATGTATTCGCCACCTTTTAAGGCCCGGCCTATAATTTCACCGACCTTTTCGGTAATTTCTAAGGCGGTAGATTCGATTTGCAATGTCTCCTCGGTACTCATAACAAGCATATGCTACCGCGAGACCACCGACTGACGCAAGTATCAGGCCGTGAAGTTGGCTGACCGGCTTTACCTCTGGGGCCCGGCTGACCGTGGCCGCCTTGACAGCGTTGACCTTTTTGGGCTTGGCTTTGGTGGGTGCTTTGATAGATTTTTTAGCTGATGTTTTAGCTGAAACTTTTTTAGGGGTGATCGTCTTCTTACTGATCAATTTTTCAGCCAATTTAATAACTGGCCCTGGCGGCTGGCCGGCAGTATTAGGGCTGGCTGGAGTAGGAGTTAACGTCCATTGCCATAGGCCATCTATCATAGCCCAAGCCTGCCCGTCAGGTGCCGATTGATATGATTCTGTTTGATAAATCAAACTGCCCGCGGTGTCTAGTAACCGGGCACGGCCGCCGCTATTAGACAACGATAAGCTTGTGTTCCCACTGGTAAGTATTAGGTACGACTTGGCTGCTATAACCGTGTTTGATGGAAGAGTATGCTTGTAGCTGTTGTTTAACCCAGCTTCGACCTTAAACCCGGTTAAATCAACCGTAAATTCATTAGGGTTATACAGTTCAATGTATTCATCGACGCTATCAATTAAAGGCCGTGCTGGATTGGGTAAAAGCTCGGTTATTTCGATGTTTGTAGCGCCTTCAGGCAAGTTGATAGTATATTCTGAGGCCGGTTCGAGCGGCCCTACAACTATTACGTCAGGCAAAGGGGCTGTATCAACTGGGTTGGGCTCGATGTCGTCTGGCGGCTCAACTTCAACGTTCTGCCAGTAAGCCTTTGGTGTTGGCACTGGATTGACCATAAACCCATAGGGGACACCGATTAGCTCATTAATATACAGATAGTCTTCATCGGCAACCCGTTCAATGCTAGATTTGGCTGGGGCGGCAACCGCGATGTCTGTTGCAGTGAGGGGCGGAGCATCCTTGTGCCAAGCCAGCTGGTCAATGCCAACAATTAAACTGTCTTTGAGTTTTACCAAGCGTAAACCACCGCCTTCATCACTTAGCCGGGCGTTATATACCTGGTCCGGCTCAATGCCACCCGGGTTATAGCCGACCGAAGCCACCACATAATGACCATGGGCCGGGACAATACCAGTCAAAATTATTGTGGCCGCCGGCCGGGTGGTAGACCATGAAAAGGTTGGCTCTACGACTGATTTGGACGTAAAATGCTGCAGCTTCCAGCTGCTGGTTTGCAAATTAATATCTTGGTCGGTTGGATTATATATTTCGATAAATTCCTGGCCGGCTGAGTCATTAGTGGTTTGAACTTCAGTAATCAGTAAATCGGCCGTTGGAATACTGAATGCATTGGTGGCCGCCGGCTTGACCACATTTACAAAAATGGCCGCCAAGGCTATCAAAATATATAAATAATATTTGTAATACTTCATGCAATGAACTATATTTATTTATAGGCTTTTTTGCAAAGTAATATTTGCATCAATAAATAAGCTATACTAAAAATAAGATGCTACGATTACACTCCACATTACTACAGCAAGCCGTTATGAGCCTCCGCACGGGGGGCCGGGTAGCCACGACCGAAAGTTTTATAATTAACCCCAATAATTTAAAGATTGAGGGCTTTTATTGCCAAGATAATTTTAGTAAAGATCGCCTAATATTACTGACCCAAGATGTTAGAGACACTTTGGAACAGGGTCTAGTCGTCAACGACCATGACGTGCTGAGTCATCCGGACGATCTGGTACGATTACAACAAATACTCCAGCTTAACTTCGAACTATTGAACAAACCGGTATGTACCAGCGATAAAAGACGCCTGGGCAAAGTCAGTGATTTTGCAATCGAAAGCAAATCGATGTATATTCAAAAACTTTACGTTGGCCAGTCAATCCTCAAAAGTTTTAATGGTGGTCAGTTAAGTGTCGATCGTACCCAAATAATTGAAATTACTAGTAAGCGGGTGGTTATAAATGATCCGTTGCAATTAAAGCCAGCCAGCGGCTTAAGGGCGCCAATACCGACTACATCATAGTGGGCTTGGTTGCCAATATTAAAGTTGTCAGTTTTCCGGAGTGGCTAGGGCTGCCTTAATATCATCATACTGATAGCCCTGACCGGCTAAATAGCGCATAAGCTTCAGCTGGTCCGGATACCGCAACCGCTTGCGCTCAATCAGCTGTCGCAAAACCATTTGCTCATCTGTAGCATCAGCGGCTAGGACTTCATCGATAAGACTGTCAACTATCCGTTTCTGCTTTAGTTCCATTTGAAGCTTGCGCTTACTGGTGGACTTCAATAGTCGGCGGTTTTCTACCCAAGCAGACGCAAAAGCGCGGTCATCAATATAACCGCGCTTTTTTAGGCGTTCAAGTGTGTAATCAATTACTTCTGGGGGGTAATCTTTACGTTTTAGGTAGTCGCGTAGTTCCCATTCGCTTCGCATCCGGCGCGATAGCATATCGAGCGCCCGGCTATGGGCTTTATCTTGAATCGCATGGCTTTTTAGCTTTGCTAATTCAGATTCGTTCAGTTCCTGGCCTAGCCTTAAACCAAGAGTTAAAAGATTGCTGTCACTGAATGAACAACAATATTTTTCATCGATAAACACAGAATATCTGTTCGGCCGTTTGATTTGCTGCTTGATGGCCGTTATCTTCATGGCTTTTGCGGGCCTGTGGACTATTCAGCTACGACGCTGGCTTTAACTTTTTCGGCAATTTCTTCCAGCACGGCTGGGTTTTCTTCGAGGTAAACCTTGGCGGCTTCACGCCCCTGGCTAATCTTTTCGCCATTATAGCTAAACCAGGCGCCAGCTTTTTCGACCACACCGCGGGCCGTCGCCAAATCCAACACATCGCCAGACCGGGAAATACCTTTGTTGTACATGATGTCGAACTCCGCTTCCCGGAATGGCGGCGCAATTTTATTTTTAACTACTTTGACACGGGTACGATTGCCAACAACAACAGCATCGGCGTTTTTTATTTGCGAGATGCGGCGAATGTCCATCCGGACGCTGGCATAAAATTTTAGGGCATTGCCTCCGGTTGTGGTTTCTGGATTACCAAACATAACACCAATTTTCATACGAATTTGGTTGATAAAAATAACCGTGACCTTACTTTTGCTAATAACGCCAGTCAATTTACGTAACGCCTGGCTCATTAAGCGAGCTTGCAGACCCATGTGCGAATCGCCCATGTCGCCTTCAATTTCTGCCCTGGGTACTAAGGCCGCCACAGAGTCGACCACAATAAGATCAACGGCATTGCTACGAACCAAAGTTTCGGTTATTTCAAGGGCTTGTTCGCCGTTATCGGGCTGAGACAACAACAAGTTTTCGATGTCAACGCCAATTCGCTTGGCATATGAGGGGTCGAGGGCATGCTCAGCATCTATAAAAGCGGCCGTCCCACCGCGACGTTGGACTTCGGCGATGGCATGCAAAGTTAAAGTAGTTTTACCAGAACTTTCCGGCCCGTAAATTTCGACAATTCGGCCTTTTGGTATGCCGCCGCCAAGGGCTAGATCTAAACTGAGAGCTCCAATAGGTATGGTTTCAACATCGGCCTTGGTAGACTCGCCCAGTTTCATGATTGAACCTTTGCCAAATTGCTTTTCAATTGTCTCTAATGCCAGGCCGAGCGCCTTCTGTTTGCCAGTCAACTCAGTTGATGAGCTGGCAGGTGAATCTTTTACTTTTGCTGCTTTTAATTCTTTGGTTGTTGCCATAAGTTTGTATCCCCTCGGTTATTAGACTGTAATTTGCTGTTACCCATCGCTTTTATGACCATGCATGTCTCTGTAATGCGTACAACTATTGTAGCACACTAATTCATATATACTACATGTTATGAAGTATTATTTACAGCTGATTTATAGATTCCGGCTACTATACTTATGCTTATTCGGTTATAATTACATGTAAGTTTAAGCTTATGCGTATTTCGGATTCATTGGTTGAAAAGTTACTAATAGATTCCTCTGTTACAACAGAGGAATTGCTGGTTGGCATGCGGGAGCAGCAGGCGGCCGAAAAAACTACTCTCCAAAGTTTGGTCATTAAAAGCAATGTTATATCCGAAAAAGAACTGACCAAGCTTTACGCCAAAGAGATTGATATTCCCTTTACCGATATCAACGCCAAAGAGTTGGACCGTGACATTTTGCGGCTAATTCCGGAACGGGTCGCCCGCCAATACAAAGTAGTAATTTTTGCCGTCGAAGAAGATGGTACGCGGCAGCTGGCGATGGAGGACCCCGACGATATCCAAGCCATTAATTTCTTGCAGAAACAACTTGGTAACTCACTTAAAGTTTATATCGCTACCAGCAGCAACATATTAGCCGCCCTTGACCAGTACCGGGGCAATATCAGCAACGAGCTGACCAAAGTCATATCGAGCGAAGACGAGATCGAGGAAACCGAGGATATCAACGAAGAAGACCTGGCCGAAGACTCGCCGATCGCCCAAACCGTTAATCTACTAATTGAGTATGCCATCCGCTCCAGCGCCAGCGATATTCATATTGAGCCGCGTGAATCATACGTTTCGGTTCGATACCGGGTTGACGGCATATTGCGTGAGGCCAATAAGCTGCCCAAAAAAGTTCACGGCGCCCTGATTTCACGTATTAAAATTTTATCGAACTTGAAAATTGACGAACGACGGGCGCCCCAGGACGGCCGATTTAAGATACAGGTCGGCAGTGGCGTGTATGCCTTGCGGGTGTCGACCCTACCAATTACGGAGGGCGAAAAGGTGGTTATGAGGATTTTGAACGAATCCAGTAAAGCCTCAACGCTAGAGGAATTAGGCTATTGGGGTTCGGCCTTACGGATTATAAATAAGGCGATTGCCCAGCCTCACGGTATGGTGCTGGTGACTGGGCCGACCGGTTCAGGTAAATCAACCAGTTTATTTAGTATTCTGAGCTTGCTCAATAAACCCAGCGTTAACATTTCCACCGTCGAGGATCCAGTCGAGTACAAAATCCCCGGTGCCAATCAAGTTCAAGTTAACCCCAAGGCCGGTATGACTTTCGTGGCGGGGCTGCGGGCGCTACTGCGGCAAGACCCCAATATTATAATGGTCGGTGAAATTCGGGACTCCGAAACAGCCGGATTAGGGGTACAAGCCGCCTTAACTGGGCACCTTGTTTTTGCTACCTTGCACACCAATAACGCCGCTACTTGTTTGCCGCGGTTGCTGGATATGGGTATCGAACCGTTTTTGATAGCTAGCACGGTTCGGGCAGTCGTCGGCCAGCGCCTGGTGCGCCGCCTTTGCATGGATTGTCGTGAGGAATTTACGCCGGACGCTGTGCTGCTCAAACAAATTAATAACACGTTTGGTATTGACCAGGTCGAAGCGATGGCCCAAATCAACCAGCTCGAGCAGGAAGCTTTAGATGGTGGCATTGGCAAAACCAACACCGGCAAAAGTACAGCCTCATCAAGTATCAACCTGTCCAGTACACCTAAAAAAGTTGGCCGACTATTCAAAGCCAAAGAGGGTGGTTGTACCAGCTGTAATCGGGTCGGCTACAGGGGCCGGGTCGGCATTTACGAAGTACTAGAAAACTCATCCGAAATTCAAAGGTTAATCGTAACTAGCTCGACCAGTGACATTATCCAAGACCGGGCTATTAAAGATTCGATGATAACCATGCAACTAGACGGCTTTATCAAAGCCCTGCGCGGTCAAACTACTATCGAAGAGATTTTAAGAGTAACGGCCGAAAAATAACATGCTGTTTAATTATACCGCTACCAAAGACGGCAAAACCTTTCAAGGTTCAGCCGAGGCAGTTGACCGCCAAACCTTGATTAGCATGCTTATCAAACAAGGAGCCCGACCGGTGCTGGTTAAAGCCAGCTCCAAACAAGTTTTAAAAAAAGGCGGCAAAAAGGTCAAACTCAGGGAACTGGTCATATTTACCCGCCAGTTATCGACCATGGTATCGGCCGGGGTGCCGTTGACACGGTCAATGTTCACCCTTCAAACCCAATCAGAAAGCAAAGCTTTTAAAGAAGTTATCAGCGCCGTCACCAAGGATATTGAAAGCGGTATACCGTTGGCCGATGCTTTTGCCAAACACCCCCAGGTATTTTCAGACATATACATCAACATGGTGCGGGCCGGTGAAGCTGGCGGTATATTGGATGAAATTTTGAAGCGACTGGCTACCCAAGTCGAGCAAGATGCCAGTATGCGCAAAAAAATTAAGGGTGCGTCGGCCTACCCGATAGCCCTACTTGGCATAACTGTCATAGCTTTTTTTGGAATCATGCTGTTTGTACTACCTAAAATTGGTGCCATATTAAAAGATATTGGCGGCGAAAACGCTAAACTGCCAATTTACACCGAAATATTGCTCAAAATTAGTAATTTTTTGATAGGGCACACTATTATAGACGTTATTCCTATCCTATCAGCCATCCCAATTATAAAACTTATCCCAAATGCCCTGTTTGCAGCTTTGGTGTTTGCCGTGATTATCTTTTTTATAAAACGTTATATCAAAACCCCGGCTGGCAAATACAAATTTCATGCCCTGCTGCTTAGAATTCCTTTGATCAAAACAGTTATTATCAAAATTGCCATTGCTCGGTTTGCCAGGACGTTTGCGTCACTTATGACGGCCGGGGTCAGTGTGCTGGACGCCCTGGAAGTAACCGGTGGCGCCATTGGCAATAAAGTGATCGAAAAAGAGTTGCAAGCCGCCGCCGAAGCAATCAAAAGTGGCAAACAGCTGAGTGAGCCGTTGGCAGCCAGCCCGCACTTTCCGCCAATTGTCAGCCAAATGCTCGCCATTGGCGAAGAAACCGGCCAAATGGATACAGTCCTAATCAAAGTAGCCGATTTTTACGAAGAAGAGGTTACGGTCACCATTGATTCGTTGAGCTCTTTGATTGAGCCAATTATGATTGTGGTTTTAGGTGGCATGGTAGGGGTTATTGCGGCCAGCGTGATGGGCCCAATTGCTTCGCTGAGCCAAAATGTTGGTAGCGAATAAAATGCTCCGGCCATGCCAGGGTGGTTATACGTTAGTCGAGATATTAATGGCTATAATAGTCGGCGGATTACTGGTTGGGAGCGCCAATATTATAATGGTAAATCAGTTCAATATCAGCCAACGCGGACGTGACATCGTTATCGCTAATTCATTCGCCGAGGGTAAAATGGAAGCCCTACGTAGTGCTGGCTTTAGCGGACTAACCAACGGGGCCACTGATATTACGACTGACTTGCCATCCGAACTAGCACCCCCGCGTAATGCCCTCCTGACAATTGCAAGTCAAACTGTGGCCATTAAAAAAGTAACCCTTGATATTACTTACAATGATCAGGGCGACAGGCGGGTTTACAAATACACTACATTTATAGGAGAACTCGGTGTCGGTCAATACTAAAGGTTTCACCCTTGTTGAACTACTGATTAGTATTTCGCTAATCGGCATACTATCAGTCAGCGTACTGGCAGCAACAACAAATTATTTTGCTATTATTACACGCAATAATACATTTGTTGATATGACAGCCGATTCCCAAAACCTGCTGCGTTTAACGGCCGAGGAATTGCGTTATGGAGCCGGTGTACGTCAAACCAACACTATTGTCGACCCTAGCCTATCGACCGGCTGGAATACCGGTAACACCAACTTTGTCATAATCATTGCCGTCCCGGCGCTCGATGGTAGCCGTAACTATATAATTGACCCGTTGACAGGCAACCCTTATTTGAATGAGTTAGTCTACTACAAGCAGGCCACGACCCTTTTCAGGCGCACACTGGCCCACCCAGACGCAACTGGCAATCGTTTGGCGACGTCATGCCCACCCGGTAGCGCCACAGCTAGCTGCCCGGCCGACCGGTTGCTAATCGAGAATGCTAAGGCCATGACATTTAATCTTTACGACCAGGACGACCTCCCAACCACTTTAGCTTTGGCAGCCCGCTCCATCAAAATTAACTTAAGCTTGGAAAAAACAACTTACGCCGGGCCGCTAAAATTAGATAACAGCATCCGCGTAACCCTAAGGAATAAATTCTGATGATACACCAGCTTAAAAATGAAACAGGCTCTATCCTGTTACCAATTATTATCATCATGCCATTTCTGATTTTAATCACAGCGCTTTACCTGGGGTTTTCGATAAGTAGTTTCAAAATAGCCATAGGTGATAAGAGCCGAACACATGCACAATTTAGCGTTGATGCCGGAATTGACTTTGCATTACAGGAAATCAATCTTAATAGTACCTGGGCGGGCACGGCCGGCGAAGTTGAATTACAAAATGATGGTAAAATAAGAACTACTTACCAAGTAGTTGTCACGAACCCTACGGCTGAGAGTAAGGTTGTGACCTCTATTGGCCGAACCTATTCCCCGGTTGCTGCAACAGTCGCAACGGCCAAAGTAACCGCCGCAGCCGACCTCAGACCTATCAAATCGGGCGAGTTCAGTATCGTGACTGGCGTGGGCGGTCTATATTTAAGCAACAGCGCTAAAGTGCTAGGCGGTGACGTGTCGGTAAACGGCGAAATAAGCATGACTAACAGTGCACAGATTGGTTTATCAAACGGCCCTGTTAACGTCGAAGTAGCCCACCAAATATGCCCCAAAATTCCCGATGCGACCTATCCCCGCCTATGTAATCCCGGTGAAAACGGCGAGCCAATAAAATTAGAAAATACGGCTAAAATATATGGCAGCGTAAAAGCTAACAACCAGGTCACAACAGCCGGTTTAAGCAGCCCGGGCTTGGTTGCCAGTTCGGGTATAACGCCCAAAACATTACCACCCCATGACCGATTGGCCCAAATTGGTGCTATTACTACATCTGTTACAGGTGCAGCCGCCTCATGTTCCAATGGTACAAAAACATTGGCCGCCAATACTAAAATAACTGGTGACTTTACCGTGTCCGGCAGTTGTATAGTCACCGTATCGGGTGATGTCTGGGTAACCGGTAAACTAACAATGACTAACACGTCCCAGCTAATTGTCAATAATTCGCTTGGTACTGTCCGACCTAATATTATGGTAGACGGCCCAACTGTAAAATTAAGCAATAGCAGCCTGCTAAAAAGTAATATCAACAATACCGGTTTTCAGGTTATCAATTACTGGAGTCGGGCAATTTGTTCACCTAACTGCAGCGATGTAACCGGCGTCGAATTATTCAATTCACGCAATGACGTCACGATTGATCTCGATAACAATGCATCCGGCCCGCAAACTATTTTTTACTCAAAATGGACTCGGGTGAATATTAGCAATAGCGGACAAATAGGGGCCTTAATCGGGCAAACTGTAGCCCTTAGCAATAGCGGCACCATAACATTCGGCACTGCAACTGGTGTTGGCAGCACCTTTTGGATTATAAATGGCTACCGCCGCGTGCTATAATTTAACCATAAGTACTAAAAATCAGGGTGCGGATGAACAATAACCACTTTTACAAAGACAAACCGCTGTTCGGCATGGATATTAGTGGCGAAAGTATCAAAGTCATGCAAATAGCCTACTTCGACGGATCGTCGACGGTGATTGGCTACGGCGTGACACCTTTTAACTCGAACGCCGTCGTGGACGGTGTCATAACAGACTTTGAATCAGTCGCCACATCGGCCAAAAAGCTATTTAGTGATAACCTGATCGGTACTATTTCTACCCGGCGGGTAGTTATGACAATCCCCGCCGCCCGTACCTATACCAGAACCATGTCCTTACCAAAATTAGCCAAAAAAGATCTCAATGAAGCTGTTAGGTTGGAGGCGGAGCAGTATATCCCCATGCCCTTAGGCGAGCTCTATATGGACTACTCAATTTTCAAAACTACGGCCGATAGCTACGAGTTACTAGCCGTGGCCGTCCCTAAAAAGATTGTTGATAGCTACCATGCCCTCAGTCGGATTCTGGGTCTGGAGGTTATCGCCATTGAGCCGACAATAAATGCCGCTGCCAGGTTGTTTACCCACTCCGAAGCCAGCGACGTGCCGACTATTTTGGTTGACCTTGGTGCTACCTCATCTGACATAACGGTTTATGATAAGGATTTGCTGGTGACCGGGACCGTTCCGGGTGGCGGCGAAAGCTTCACTCAGACGATTGCCCGCGCTCTTAAGGTCACCCACCAAGAAGCCTACATTATAAAGACAAAATACGGTTTGGGCGTCAGTAAGAAACAAGCCGAAATAACTGAGTCATTGCAACCCGTTTTGGATCTGCTCCTCAAAGAGCTGCGCCGTAGTATCCGTTATTACGAAGAGCGTTCAACCGGTGCCGAGCATAAAATTGGCCAAATCGTCTCAATGGGTAGCGGCGCCAGTATGCCCGGTCTGTCCGATTACATGACTAGCCACCTCCGCCTGCCGGTCAGGTTATGTGATCCCTGGTACAAGTTAAAATTTGCGGATCTTCAACCGCCTAACCGAGCCGAAAAATCAATGTATGCCACGGTGGCTGGGTTAGCTCTGACAACTCCGCGTGAGGTCTACTCATGATTAACCTCTTACCGCCGGACATCCAGGAAAATACCAATTTTGCTAGACGAAACAGCCAATTACGTAAATGGATTGCTGCCTTATTATTTGGAATCGCCGGTATAGCCGCCATAGTGGCCGCCGGCTCGATTTATATTAATCAAGCTACAGCAGCCCAGGTACAACAAGCCGAAACTACCCAAGCCCAGCTAGGTATTCAAAAATTCAGCCAGACCCAAAAACGAGTTCAGGATATTAGTGCCAGTCTAAAGCTTGTCTTGCAGGTGCTGGGTAAAGAAGTTTTATTTTCTGAATTACTCAAGCAGATTGGCGCTGTTATACCAGAAGATACCGTACTAACAGGATTAAGTATTAACAAGGTCCAAGGCGGCATAGATTTGCAAGCGGCTGCCCGTGACTACCAGTCAGCTACCCAAGTCCAGGTAAATCTTCAAGACCCGGCCAATAAGATATTTGATAAAGCCGATCTTATAAATATCCAGTGTAACAGCGCCGATGGCATTGTTGGTGACCCAAATTCGGTAGCCAATCGCTACCCCTGTAACGTCACTATCCGTGCCCAATTTTCTAAAAATAATCCAGACCTGGTGGTAGAAGACAAAAAGGCTACGCCATGACCAGTAAAAAAGTTTACTTTTTACTGGTGGGCGTAATCTCTTTGTTGGCCCTGGCGAGCGTTGGCGGAGCTATACTAGGTAATAGCTTTTTGCAAAAACAAGCTATGCAGCTGACTGAGGCCAAACTTAACAGCCAGTCGCTGGACGCTCAAACTATAACCTTGGCTCAAGCCAATAAGGACGTAATGAAATACGCCGACCTCGAAAAACAGGCCAATAAAATTGTTCCCCAGGATAAAGATCAAGCAAAAACTGTCCGTGAGATAGTCCAGCTGGCTAATGTCAACAATATACCGGTTGCCAGTGTTACATTCCCCAACTCGACACTAGGCTTGCCTAAGGTTGGGTCTGGCGCCCCGGCAGCCGGTGCCAAAGTACCAAACGGTGTTACACAAGTAACGCCCGTTCCAGGTATTAATAATGTGTTTCAAATGGAAATTACCGTTCAATCGGAACCAACCAAACCAATTCCATTTAATAATTTCATCATGTTTTTAAACCAGTTGGAACAAAACCGTCGGACCGCCCAAGTCAGCGAGCTTATTATCCAGCCTGATACTAAAGATGTCACTAAAGTTTCCTTTTCATTAAAAATTAATGTATTTATAAAGCCATGAAGAAAGATATAACCCTCAAAAAACTAGATATTCGTGAAGTGGGTGCCAGCGCACTTGCCTTTATTCAACGCTATGCAGCCGTATTATTTATAGTTACTTTTTTAACTATTTACAGTTTTTTAATATACAGAATCAATAGCTTTGCGCAGGCTGAGCCGACTGAAGATGCAATTGCCGAAAAGCTAGAGCGGGTGCAGCGCTTAAACATAGACGAAGATGCTGTTACCAAGATTCAAGAGCTTCAGGACCAAAGCGTCCAAGTCGACGCTTTGTTTGACAAGGCCCGAAGCAACCCTTTCAGCGAATAGCTTTAATCCGTAAACGGACGACCGTTCTTAAAAGCTTCCACGGCATTATTTAAAACGGCAATTTGCTTTTTTGGACTACTGGCGTACTCAAACCGGTAAGTCGTTTCATCACCCTCGGTCGACAACCGTATCATACCGTAACCCAAAAGGCTGGGAATAATACCGTGTTGGGTATAGCTGGCATCCTCAATATTTGACAAGCTGACTGTTTGCTCTTTGCGGGCAAATAGAGTTGTTTGAATGTGTTGAATCACGCTTTCATTGGTCAAAAAGAAATCATTGGCATTATAGATGCCGGTGGCTATTACACCCCCGACCATAACTAGCACCCCGATTAAAACACAGATTACCGCAACTACTTGGTCAATACCGAGCGACCCGCTCGACTGGGCGGAAACTCCCAAAAACTCTGAATTAGTTAATGCCACGTAAATAACAGTCAGTAATGCCGCCATAACAATGCCGACTATTACCCATATCTTAATTAAACCTATGACGTGCCGTTTGAGCATAAATATGACATGTTCACCGGCACTTAGGTTAAGTTCCGGGAAGCGCCGGACTGATTCTTGGTGCAGTCGCATTAAAGTGTCACTGATAGCTGGGGCCTGCGGCTCCAATGGACGGGTGTAGTGAACTTGCTGGTTGGGTTGATCGGGTGTTTGTGGTTCCATTTAAGCTATTATAGCAGTTTATCCTGGTCGGGTGCAGCTTGACGGCCAAGGTGCCGGTAAGCTTTGGCCGTTACCCGCCGGCCACGCGGAGTCCGCTCCAATAAACCAGTCTGCATCAGGTACGGCTCATAAAAATCCTCAATCGTAGAGCGTTCTTCGGCCGTCAGGGCAGCAATAGTTTCAACCCCGACCGGGCCGCCAGCGTAATTATCAATAATTGCCAGCAACATGTGCCGATCGGCCGGGTCGAGACCCAATTCATCGACCTCTAACAACGCCATCGCCTGAGTGCTGATGTGGTGATCAATAATACCGTCGCCATTAATGTCGGCGTAGTCGCGCACCCGCTTGAGTAAACGATTGGCGATCCGCGGCGTCAGTCGAGCTCGTTCGGATAATAATGTCGCCCCTTTTGAGTCTATTGTAACCGTTAATATACGGGCCGTTCGCTCGATTATGGCTTTAATCTCATCATGGGTATAAAACTCCAGCCGGTGAACAATGCCAAACCGGTCCCGCAACGGCGCCGACAATGCACCGGCCCGCGTCGTCGCTCCAATAATCGTAAACTTAGGCAAATCAAGCCGCAAACTGCGGGCACTAGGCCCTTTGCCGAGCATAATATCCAATTTGAAGTCTTCCATGGCGCTATACAAAACTTCTTCGACTGAGCGATTCAAACGATGAATCTCGTCAATAAATAAAATATCCCCATTTTGTAAATTGGTTAGCAGACTAGCCAAATCGCCGGCCCTCTCAATGGCCGGCCCGCTGGTTACCCGGATTTGGGCACCCATTTCGTTGGCTATAACGCTGGCCATAGTGGTTTTGCCCAAGCCTGGTGGCCCGTATAATAGCACATGGTCAAGCGGCTCGCCTCTTTTTATGGCGGCGTCAATCGCCAATTTCAAATTCTTTTTTAACCTATTCTGGCCTATATAACTATCAAAATCTTTTGGGCGGATACTAACTTCCAGCTCGACTTCAATTATTTCGTCGACTACCGGGTCGGGTTGGACTATTCGATCTATCATTATTAGTTATGATAGCGCTTATAATGGTTAAATAGCAAGACTATACGCTACCGGTAGCGTTATGTGCTATTTACCACGCTATATGTAGCGTTTAAACCGATTGACCAACATTTTGCTACGCCCTCTTAAGCGCTTGAGTAATCCGCTCCTCTACTGGCAAGTTGATATCGACATCTTTTAATGCCAAATTTGCATCCTGAGGGCTGTAACCTAGAGCCACTAAAGCTTGGGCGGCTTCGTCGCCTACAACCATAGCCTCGCCCTGCAGCAAACCGGTACTGGCCAAATCGACCCCAACCAAACCGACTTTGTCTTTGAGTTCGACGACCACACGCTCGCCGACTTTTTTGCCGACACCATTGGCTTGGGTGATAAATTTGACGTCACCGGTGGCAATCGCCGCCCTCACTCCGCTAGCCGTGCCAATGCTCAAAATATTAAGTGCCATTTTGGGGCCAACGCCGTTGACACCCAGCAGTAATTCGAATAACTGTTTGGTATCGAGGGTTACGAAGCCGAATAAGTCGTGTGACTGTTCACGAATATGTTCATAAACGTAAAGTTTGGCCGGATGACCCTGTGCCAACTGGCCGTAGTCTTCGTTGGTAACATACAAGCCGTAGCCAACGCCAGCTGTTTCTAGCACTAATATGTCATTGAGTTTTTCAGTTACGATGCCCGATAATGTTGCTATCATGGGCTTATTATCGCACACTCTGGGCGCAGGTAATGGCGGCCGCTAGAGCGTCGGCTGCATCATCCGGCTTTGGGACATCTTGCAACCCCAAGATGACCCGGACCATTTCTTGAATTTGTTTTTTGTCGGCTCGACCATAGCCGGTGACGGCTTGTTTGATTTGGAGGGGCGTAAACTCATATAATTCCAAGTCGAATTGCTTGCCTATTAGCAGTACTACGCCACGGGCCTGGCTAACGCTCATCGCAGTGGTTACGTTTTGGGCAAAAAACAGTTTTTCGACCGACATTATGTCGGGTTGGAGTTCTTTGACCAGTCCGGTTAGCTCGTTGTAAATCGTAAACAACCGGTCACTATCGGGCTGCTTAGCCGGCGTCCGGATGACACCGGCGTCAACCAGGGCCATTTTGCGCTGTTTATTTAATTCAATCACTCCAAAACCCAGAATGCCAGTTCCGGGATCTATCCCAAGTATCCGGCTCATTACTGGTCGAGCAGTTCTTCGGCAATATCAAAGTTTACGTGAGTGTTGGACACGTCGTCAAGGGCGTCAAGGGCGTCCATTAGGCGGATAATTTTGCCGGCCGTGGCGGCGTCAGTCACCTCGACTGTGTTATTGGGGATGAAGCTGAGTTCGGCCTCAATAATTTCGACCGCGGCAGCCTTTAGGGCGTCGCGGACTTTAGCCAGTTCCTTGGGATCAGTATAAACGATTGACTCGTCAGCTTCTTCTTGAACATCTTCGGCGCCGGCATCCAGTGCCATCAATACAAAGTCGTCACCAGACGCTTTGACCCGGATGGTACCTTTGCGGGCAAACTGAAAGGCAACGGCACCCTTTTCGGCCATATTACCACCGTGTTTACTAAAAGCCAGGCGAACTTCTGGCAGGGTGCGGTTGAGGTTATCGGTGGCGCATTCCACCAAAATGGCCGTACCACCGGGGCCGTAGCCCTCGTACATGACTTCCTGGATTTGGGCGCCACCAAGCTTGCCCGACCCGCGGTCGATGGAACGCTGGATATTGGCTGATGGCATATTCGACACTTTGGCCTTATCAATTGCCAAGCGGAGAGCAAAATTAGTATCGGGGTCGGCTCCGCCCTTGGCGGCTACAGCAATGGCATTGCCCATGCGCGTAAACAGCGCGCCGCGGGCGGCATCTTTGACACCTTTTTGGCGCTTGATAGTTGACCATTTGGAGTGTCCCGACATAATACTTCCTTATCTTTCATCTGTTATTGTAACATAATCCGGCTTTTGTCGATGGTACATCACAACCGTTACTAACAAAATTATTGCGTAGCAAACCAGCGTTTGGGTAAGAGTCAGGCTAATTGACTTCAAGGCGCCCGGCACCTTAGCTAGCAGGGCTGCAATATCAAGAAAGTAAGTCAAAATATAGGTCGCCGGCCAAGCCAGCCAGCCGGCTATAAGTGGTAGAAATAACCCCGCCAAGCCGGCAACCAGTGAAGCCAGCATCGCCAGCGGCACCATCGGCACCACCAAAACATTACTTAGTAGCGACACTGTCGATATTTGCTGGAAGACATACATTATGTAGGGTGCCGTCATAATTTGGGCGGCGGTTGTTTCCAGCAAGGCGGCGGCAATAAGTTTAGGCTCCCGCTGGCCGTACAAGCGTTTGATAATCAAAGGGGCGATAATCAGAATTCCAAAAAACGCCTGGAACGATAAATGCCAGCCTATGTCACTCCATAGATATAGCGGGTTCCAGCCAGCTGTTAACGCCGCCGCCAGCAAAAGTAACAGCACCGGGTTAAAAGTCCGGCCATAATACCAGGCCCACAACCCCAAACCACTAATAACTGCCGCCCGTACCACCGGTGCGCTCAAACCAGTGATAAGTAAAAACAGTACCAGCAATGCGACTGCCGCCACCAAAGTCTGGTACTTTGACCGCTTCATTAGCCCCCGCCGGACGGCCTGGACAATAACCGTCAAATTATAGCCCGATACCGCCACAATGTGAGTTAGACCAACAGCTGATAAATTTGCTGCCACAGCCTCTGGCATAGTACTGCGCTGGCCTATCAGAATACCGAGTGCAAATGACGCCGCCGGTTCTGGCAATACCGTCTGGATGGCGGCCGCAAAATTGCGCCTGAATTTGTTGAGTGGGCTGTCCGTCCGCTCAACAACTATGATATTAGCAAAACTCATAACACCTTGCCGGCCGCCCCTGATAAGATGAAGTTTGCCGGTCACCTCCAACCTGTCATCTTTATATATGGCCGGCGCGCCCATGCCACTGACCCGCAACCGCCCCGGTAATTCTAACTTTGACGGGCTAACCAATTGAATACTGTTGGCGTCAAAAGTTAGCTGGCCAGTTTTACCGTACGTAGCATCTTCACTGGCCGTCACCCTGATAACAACTTTGGAGCCATACAAACGGTCGTATGGTTCGAGCTTTTGCATTAGGGCGTTACCCCGCCAAATACCGGCCGCCAACCCCATCAAAATAATTAATATCAATATAATGGGCTGGACTCTACGCATGATAATTACCAGCAAGAGCAGCGGGCTTAAGATAAAAAGACTATTCAACCCAACACCAAAATAGCTCATTAACAAGCCGATCAAAAATGCCAGTAATCCAACCGACAATATTGTAGTCCGCTTAAATGACATATAGCATATATTTCATGTTGTGAAGTATATATTGATACCACTAAATAATATAATTATTTATCAAAATGCTTATGTATGGTATAACTTGTGATAATTATGGATAAAATAGAGCAACTCAAATCATTTATTTACCAACAAATACAATCAGGCATAAACCCCGATGAAATTGCGACCCAGTTAAGAACGGCCGGATGGGACGAAGCTTCCATTACCAGCGCTTTTTCGGCTGTGCAGGTTCAAATAGTTCCTACCGTCCCACCGGCCACCGCAATGACACCCGCTCACCCAGGCCAGCCAGGCAATCCAACTCAACCGGCCTACGCAAGCCAACCGGCCACCAATTTTCAAGCTAGCGGTAAAAAACGGGGGCGTATCAAAACTGCCTGGCTTTTGATGAAACAGAGCTTGAAAGTATTGAAAAATAACAAGCAATTGCTACGCTACCCATTTATGGCTATTTTAATGAGCTTACTGGTAACCATACCGTTTATTATCATCGTTATAGCTGGCGGCGATGCAGTCTATACTGAAAGAAAAGATGTCTTTGGAGACGATGATATTGAATTAAAACCAGTCGGTTTGGCATTGGCATTTATATATTACGTGGTGGCATATTTTGTATTGTTCATATATAACGCCGGTCTGGCGGCCCATGTTTTGGATTTGTTCCGAGGTAAATCACAAGGCTACAAATATTATATGGCTATAGCTTGGTCCAAAAAGAAACCGATTTTCGTTTACTCGGTTATAAGTGCCACGGTTGGTATTATCCTGCAATTTATCGAGCAACGAGCCCGCTGGCTGGGCTTTATTGTCAGCCGAATATTAGGTGCGGCCTGGACATTGGCCAACTTATTTACTATTCCAGTAATTGTAGAATCAGATATAAGTGCGCCTGGTGCTATTAAGCAATCGGCCAAACTGTTTATTTCCCGCTGGGGCGAGAATGTAGCTGCCCGGATTGGTTTTGGCGGGTTAATGTTTTTGATTTACCTGTTGATAGTATTCCCATTCTTAATCTTAGTGGCTGTACTATCAAGCCTGCTGGGTGCGGCTGGCATCTTCTTATTTATAATAATCGCCCTGATAGCTATTTTATTATTTATCACTATCGAAACGGCCGCTTCAAACGTACTGTCAACCGCTCTATACTTCTACGCTAAATACGAACAAGTGCCTGCTGCCTACGACCAAGAACTACTCAATGCCGCCCTGGTGCCAAAGAAGCAAAGGCGGGGCTTGTTTGGCAAAAAACAGTCGCCTAAGCCAGATAATTAACTTACCTTGCAGGCAGCCTGATGCTAAAAGTCGAACCTTTGTTGGATTCTGATTTAACGTCGATAGAACCACCATGCAAGTCAATGATTTTTTTGGCCCAGTACAAACCCAGCCCGCTGCCACCAACCTTTACCGAAAGCGGGTTATCAACCCTCGAAAACTTACGGAACAGCTTGTCCAAGTCTTGCTGGGCTATACCAACCCCTTCGTCCTGGATTGATATCAAAACCCCGGCTTTAGTTTGAGATATATTAACAACTATTTTGCGGCCGGTTTTAGTGTATTTGCTGGCATTATCGATCAAATTTTCAAGTACCATGCGGATGCGTTCATTATCAACCATGCTAATATGGCTTTTGCTTTTATGGATAAGTGACACATCCTGCTGGCGTTGTTTAAACTTCGCGGCCTGCTCAACCATGACATCGTTCATTAGACTTACCATATCGGTCGGTTGCCGGTTAAGGTATATTTTGCCGGCATCAACCTGAGCCACCTTCAACAAATCATTGACGATAGCAATCTGGCGCTGGTTGCTTTCATGGGCGTGCGTTAGCAAGGCTTGCTGCTCGGGTGTTAAATCACCAGCATAGCCTTCTAGAACCATACTCAAAAATTGCTTGACGGCACTGGCCGGCGTCCTTAATTGGTGTGACGCCAGAGAAATAAACTCGTCTTTGGATTCGTTTAAAGCCACTAATTGGGCCCGCTGCTCTTTTAATACCAGCGTTATGGCCTCCAGCTCATCACGGCGCTGCACGGTATTTCGTATTTCTTCGATATCAGTACAGGAACCAAACCAGCGTATAACATTACCATCTTGGTCGCGCATTGGCTGAGCCCTAGATAAATGCCAATGGTAGACCCCATCATAGCGCCTAAAGCGGTGCTCTATCTGATACGGTTGGCCAGTTGCCAGCGAATCCTTCCATAGCCTGACATTTTTTTCAACATCGTCCGGGTGAATAAACTGAGTCCAGCCCCAATCCCTAATTTGCTCGAGTGACAAGCCGGTAAATTCCATCCATTGCGGGTTAAAATAATCGACTTCCCCATCAGCTTTAGCTGTAAAAACCTTTTGAGGCATTGTTTCAGCCATGAACCTCAGTCGTTCTTCGCTTTCCAGGAAAGCTTTTTCAACTTTTTTACGTTTGGTGATGTCAATCAAGACGCCGGTAAACTTTTTAGTGACACCATCGTCGGAAACTTCATTTCTACCACGGGCTAGGACAGAGCGCTCTTTACCGTCTGCTCCAAACACCCGGTAATCTATGTCGTACTGTTTTCCCGTCTGGATGGAACTGGAAATACATTCGATGACTCTCTGGCGGTCGTCGGGGTGCATTGCATTTACAAATACATCCAAAGATAATTTACCGGCCATTGCCTTAACCGGGTCGGCCCCAAACAAGCGGGCTAGGGATTCGCTAGCGGTTACCAAATTGGTTTTTATATCAACTGTCCAGGCCCCAATCAAGCCAATCGAGAGAGCAGCTTGCAGCTGGGTTTGGGCTTGAAAAAATCGTCTTGAACTTGTTTGCGATCGGTAATATTGCGCGTAGAGCCACCTATCGATGCCACCTTACCGGCTTTATCTAAAATTGGTACCAATATGTACTCGTAATAGCCATACTTACCCAGCGGGCTTGTAAAAGGTGCTTCGTTAATACAGGGACGGCCAGTCCTGACTACCTTAGCTAACTCAGCCTGCAGGCGGGTTGCCAATTTTTTTGGATATGACAAATCATGAAAATTTTTACCAACGATTTGCTTTTGGCTGATCCCTAATAAATCCAGCAGCGGCTTATTGGCGTAAGTGAACCGCCCAGACGTATCAAATGTATATATAAAGTCAGTAATTGAGGTCAGCGCCGTGTCGAATGTTTGGGCCTGGAGTTCAATTTGAGCGGCTAGTTCTTCAACTTTTTGGCGGGCCCTGACCTGTTCGGTAACATCAACGGCGTGGACAAAAATTCCGTCTACTTTTTTATTTTTATCACGCAAAGGTTCATACACAAAATTAAAATAGACATCATTCAGCTGGCCATCATTATTACGGTCAAGTTGAGCTGGAATTTCATTACCTATTAAAGGCTTACCACTGGTAAAGACATTGTTTAACATTTCTAAAAAACCTTGACTGGCTAGCTCGGGTAAGGCTTCCAAAAGAGTTTTACCGATAATAGCCCGCTTACTGCCAAGAATTTTATGGCCTATGGGGTTAACAAGCTCGAATACATGATTTTCACCTCGCAGCACGGCTATAGCGGCCGGGGCTTGCATAAATAAGTTGTTAAGCCGCTCCTTTTCTGTTGACTCCAATTGCCTGGCCATAATCGCCGCTGTTACATCGTTTTCCATCACAAAAATACCGGTTACTTGCCCGGCGTTATTTAATATTGGGTTATATACAAAGTTAAAATATACTGTCCGGGTGTCACCATTTGTTCCAAAAATAATTGGTGTTTCTTTGCCTTCATAAGGCTTACCGGTTTGGAGGACACTTTTAAGCAACTCTTCTAATCCTTGGCCACTTAATTCCGGCAGACAGTTATATAACGGAGTGTTGATCACATCCGCCTTGGTTTTATTCCATATTTTCAGAATTGCCGGATTGGCAAAAGTAACTTTATAGTCTTTGCCTTCTAGTATGGTTATACCGACCGAAACATTGTCCATTTCCAGAGCGTCTAGATAGTTACTACTTAAACACGTTGAATCTGCCCCGTGTTTTGATTTTACAGTTTTTTTAACCATACGCTATTCTACCCATGTCTAGCCCTGCCGTTTAGCCAATATTTTCAAGTGATTGATTGGTGTATTTTTTCAAATTTTGCTGGGTTTCGCAAGTAAAGATATCACTAAGTTTAACGGATGATCAAATGGCGCAATGCAGCTTCAATTGTTTAAGTGTAGTTGATTGCCAAATCAAAGTGTGGCAAACTGCATTTAGTTGTGATAGTTTCATATTTGAGATGAATTGAAGAGTCCAGAAAGGTGGATTTTCCGGATGGGTATTAGTAAGGATGAGCGTAATCAGCGTCCCAAGCAGCTAGGCTACCATCCCTAGAATTAGTCCCTTGCGCACTACAATCGGACGCTTATGAAAGACGAATAGGACTTCTTCGTCGAATTGGTCTTCGTCGAATTGGTCTTCTAAGTATTTTGTTTTTGTTTATTTGGCTTCAGCCATAGGCTCATTTGTAACCCTTTATACATAAGTATAATATACTATTGTAGAACCCATGAAAATTAAGAATATATTTGTTAAAAGAAAACCTCTTTCTCATGTCTTAATGCTCTTCTTTGCATTACTAACAGGTTTGGCTGGCAGCTACGTTATTTTTAAGACTAAAGCTGCAGTCGTTGTTCCACCCGCTCCCTACGTCTGGCAGGAGCATAATGTTACCCATGTAGCTAACATAAGAGGTCAGTTCAATGATACACAGCTTAGGCTTCTAGCCACCAACTACGGGCAAGTTCAAATTTCGGGCTTCCATGGAGCCTTTAAACAGACGGCGCATTTTGAGGCTGCCAGACTGATTAATCAGCTCAATCCAAACGTTAAGATCTTCGACTATTTGAACACAAAATTCTGGTACAATTCTAATGATAAACAATTTAACGTCACCTTTAACCCAGATTGGTATCTCAAGGATATAAACGGCAATAAAATTCCTTTTTATGGCAGGGCTGGCAGCACTACTCCAGTAGCCTATTACATCGATATGAGCAATGCCGACTATCGGGCTTGGGCCACCAGCATGGTTGCCGGGTGGATGCAGCAAGCCCCTTATACGGGCATGCTCTTCGACTCCGCTGACCCAATTGGCGTCAACGACCCAAACCAAATACGGCTTTGGAATAACTCTATTGGTCCGGCTAAAATTCAAGCTTGGAACGATGGGCTGAAAGCGTTTCTGTCACAAACGTCAGCGACATTTCACGCCATGAATAAACAGGTTTTATATAATGGTATCTC
>Ga0136611_10000264_pt1 | contig 33230 bp, 29 predicted proteins | sample AntDrymUQ2232306_2_FD_106645 | JGI IMG/M metagenome (GOLD analysis project Ga0136611, IMG submission 106645) | Polar desert sand microbial communities from Dry Valleys, Antarctica - metaG UQ223 (23.06) | ecosystem: Environmental > Terrestrial > Soil > Desert | place: Antarctica: Dry Valley...
AGATGGCCGCACTTCTTCTCGGACGAGAGCTGATCCTCGAAATGCACGGCCGCCGCGCCCGACTCGATCATCCCCTTCATCAACTCGAAGGCGTTCAGGGGGCCGCCGAAGCCGGCTTCGGCGTCCGCGACGATCGGGACGAGCCAATCGACCTCGCCGCCTTCCGCCCATTCGATCTGGTCGGCGCGCAGCAGCGCGTTGTTGAGCCGCTTGACCATCGCCGGGACGCTGTTCGCCGGGTAGAGGCTCTGGTCTGGGTACACCTGGGAGGAGAGGTTGCCGTCGGCGGCGACCTGCCAGCCGGAGAGATAGATCGCCTTCAGGCCGGCCTTGACCATCTGCACCGCCTGGCCACCGGTGAGCGCGCCCAGGGTGGGCACGTACGGCTCCTCGGCGAGCAGCTGCCTCAGCTTCTCGGCTCCGCGGCGCGCAATCGTCTGCTCGATCCGAACCGAGCCACGCAACCGGACGACGTCCTCGGCGGAATAGTCGCGCTCGATCCCGCTCCAACGGGGCTCCTCGGCCCAGGCGCGGGAGAGATCGATGGCTTCCTTGGCGGCGATCGCGTTCACGGGGCACTCCTTCTGCGAGGGACGGGTCGTGGGGACTCTGACCGCCAGGCTGCCATTCGGCAAATCGAAGCTCTGGATTCGATCCATCAACCGCGTTAATATCGGAGAATGCTGCTCTCCCAGGTCGAAGCCTTCCTGATGATCGCCGAGCGCAGGTCAGTGAGCGAGGCGGCGACCGTCCTCTTCGTGACGCAGCCCGCCGTGACCACCCGGATCAAGAACCTCGAGCACGAGCTCGGCGTCGCCCTCTTCGTCCGGACATCGCGGGGCATGCGACTCACCGCCGAGGGCCGTGCCTTTCGCTCCCACGCGCAGCGCGCCGTCCAGTCGCTCGCAGAGGGGCGGCAGCTCCTGCACGAGCTGAGGGAGGGGAGGGTGGGGGAGCTCCAGCTCGGGGCCGCGCCGGCGATCTCGACCTACGTCCTGCCCCTCGTCCTCCGCCGCTTCCAGACGGCCTTCCCGAATGTGCACTTGATCGTCCGCACGGGGCACTCCGAGGAGATCCTCGAGATGGTGCTGCGCGAGCAGGTTCAGCTCGGGCTCGTCCGCGACCTCCCGCACGCCGCAACTACCAGCACCCCTCTCTACGAGGACGAGATCGTCCTCGTCGTGCATCCCGGCCATCGCTTCGCCGAGCAGCCGACGATCGCGGTCGCCGATCTCGCCACCGAGCGGCTGATCCTCTTCGACCGCACGTCCAGCTACTTCGTCCTGACCAGCGCGTTCTTCCGTGAGGCGGGGATCGTCCCACGCGGCGTGATGGAGCTCGACAACGTCGATGCGACCAAGAAGATGGTCGAACACGGGCTCGGAATCGCGTTCCTGCCCTACACGGCAGTCCGGGGCGAGCTCGCGTCCGGGGCGCTTCAGGAGATCTCGATCGAAGGCTACGAGCCCGTGCGCAGGCAGATCGTGGCGATCCGCCGCCGTGACGCGATCGTGCCCGAGGATCTCGTCGAGGGGCTTCTGACGGCCGTCCGACGCGACGAGCTCGAACGCTAGGCACGCCCGAATCGGGATCTGGAGGCCTCTTCGCGTCTGGCGGAGGGGTGCCCGTCTCCGAGCTCCCCGTTCTCCCGCCGCTCCCTAGCGCGTCGCCTCGACCGCCCTGCGAGCCTCAGCCTCGTACGGGTTTCGTGCGTAGCGGGTCGTCAGGTACGTCACCACCACACGCACGGGTCGGTGCTGCATCTGCCAGACATGGCAGAGCTCGTGCGTGATCAGGTCGTCCGAGGCTCCTGCGCGCCGGAGGAGAATCGTCCGAGCCAGTGCGTAGCCGTGGAAGCGACGCAGGCCCGGGAGCCGAAAGAACCACGGAGCGACGAGGACGCGCACGCGCTCGATCCTGACCGGTTGCGGATAAAGGTCGAGCCGGTCGAGCCGCGCCTTGGCCCGCTCGAGTGCCGCTCGACGGTCGAGCCTCACTCGGTGACGATCACCCTGTGACGGGAGCGAGCCGCATGATCGCGCTCAGATCCTGCGTCGGCTGGATGTCGTAGAGGTAGAGCCGACGCCGGGTGAGCTGGTCGACGACGAGGCCGTCGGTCGGATCCAGCTCCGCGCCCGCGATTGGCGGAGGAGCGGCGAGCGTCTTGCGGAGCGGCACCTTCAGCTCCTTCTTGAAGTCCTTCGCCTGGAGGAAGAGCGCGGTCGTCGTATCGTCCTGCTCGTTCTTCGGGTCGCCGAGATTGACCGGGAGAAGCGCGATCACCGAATCGATCCCGTCGACGTACTTGAAGGTGTAGAGCGCCAGCTCGAGCGCCTCGCGGCGGAGGAGCTGAGCGCGGGCGGGATTGGGCTCGCCTTCGAGAATCGAGCACCGCTCACCCGTTCCGCAGAGGTTGTAGAGCACGCTCGAACCGGTTTCGATCACCTCGACGTCGTCCTCGCGCGTCGGGGTCGAGGACTCGTGCTGGATCAGCACCGCTCGGATCGGGAGTTCCTGCACTTCGGCCGGGCCGGCGAGCACGCCGACGAGCTGCTTGCCGCTCGGAAGCCGGTAGCGGGACGCGACATGGTCGGCGATTGCGGTGGGAAAGGCGTTCTCGCGCACCTCGGGCTTCCAGCTCGACCAGGATTCGCCGTCGGCCGGAGCGGTACGGCTCGCGAGGACGACGAACGACCCGACAGCGCCACCCAGCACCGCGGCCAGGAGCACGTAGACGAACCCGAACCGGAAGCGATAGGAGGTGAGGCGGGCGCGCTCGCTGCGATCGGGGCGGGCGAGCGGCACGTCCGCGCGGCTCTCGGAGTCGCTCCGCGGGGTCATATCTTCGGCCACGTGTCCTCCTTGCTCAGATCGAGCTCGGGCATCCGCAGGGCCGCGGCGTCGAGGATCCCCACGAGCTCGTCGCCGAAGACCTCGCGGCGCTCCACCAGCTCGTCCGCGATCTTCTCGACCGCGTCCTTGTTGTGGAGGACGAGGTTGTAGGCGCTGACGTAGGCCTGACCAAGGATCTGGGCGGCGAGGTTGCGCTTGTCGCCGTCCTGGAGCACGCCGGAGATCGGGTTTTCGGCGAAGGGGCCGCCGCCGCTCGTCCGGTTCATGATCCCGATTCCGATCTTCTGGAATCGGTTCATGATCCGCTCGCGGGCGTCGTCCTCGGACTCGTCGTCGAGCGGGGTGACGATGACCGGCTCGGGGCCCATCGCGGAGGCGCCTACCATGAACGCGGCCTGCGCGGTGGCCGACTGGACGTCTCCGCCGACCCCATTCGAGTTCTCGCCGTAGAAGACGCGTTCGGCGGCCATGGCCCCGAGCGTCCAGACGAGACGCGCCATCTCCTCGCTCCGGAAGCGGCTGAACCGCTCCTCCTTCTCGAGCGCCTGATGATGGCCGAGCGAGCCACCGCGCATCCGGATCGAGAGCCGCGTGGACTCGGCGCCCTTCATGAAGACATGTCCGGCGGCCGCGTGTCCCGCCTCGTGGATCGCCACGGCGCGCGTCTCGGAGGCGATGTACTCGATCCCGATCGCGGTGCCAGACTCGATCGTCGTCATCGCCTCCACGAGGTCGTCCCAGCCGAAGGCGTCACGATCGTCGTGGTGGGCGTGCGTCAGGGCCATCGAGCAGACCTGCTCGATCATCGCGGGCGAGTAGCCGTTCGTGATCCGGGCGATCTCGTCGCGCCGCCGGGGCGTGTCGAGATCGGCCTCGTGCGCAACCTTCGTGATGTAGAGGTCGAAGACGTCGAGGCGGTCCTGCTTCGTGGGCGTCCGGAACCAGACGTGGCGACCCATCCGGCCCGGGCGCACGAGCGCGGGGTCGAGGCGGTCGAGCGGGACGTTGGTCGCGCCGATGAAATAGATCTGGTCGCCACGCGGACCGGGTGGGGGAAGTCGGAGCGAGAGCTTCTTCAGCCGACGCGGGACGATGTAAGTGGCGTCGAGGAACGTGTTGAAGCGGCTCGTGAGCACGCGCTTCGAGAACGGAGGGTTGTCGATCCCGTCCATCACGACGAGGAGCTGATTGAGCGCGAGCCCCCCTCCGCCGCCCATACCCGGGAAGGTGAAGTTGAGCAGCGAGCCGAGCCGCGTCTGGAGGCCGGAGGGTCCTTGCCGCTCGGGCGCGCGCTCCGCGAACATCCGCTCCCGCCAGGCGCGGGACTCGAGGATCAGATCGCCGCTCGACGTGAGGGAGCCGTTCGGCCCGAAGAACAGGTGGTCGTGGACGCTCGCCACACCGAGATTGGGCGGCGTCATCCCGCCGACCGGGTTCCCCCCACCGAGCGCCTGGCGGCGCATTCCGACGGCGTCGATCTCGTCGATGAAGACGATGCACTGGCCGCCCCACTTGCGGGCGAGCCGCTTCGCCTTGAAAGCGAGGTAGCGGACGATGATCGCGTCCACGCCGATGAAGGTCTGCGCGAAGCCGGAGCCCGGGATCGAGACGAAGGGAGAGTTGAAGCCGGTCGCGATCGCCTTTGCGAGCATCGTCTTGCCGGTGCCGGGGGCGCCGAGAAAGAGAAGACCCCGCTCCCGCTTGCCGCCCGCGCGCTCGAATGCCTCGCCCGACTGCCAGAGCGTGACCACTCGGCGGACCTCTTCCTTCGCCTCGGCCTGACCACGAACGTGGTCGAGCTTGACGCCCCACTGCGCGTCACCGGGCTCGAAGCCGCGGATCTGCGAGATCCCCATCAGGAGCATCGGCCCCATCAGGATCGCGAAGTTGGCGATGAAGAGGAAGGTGACGAAGACGACCTGGGTCAGAACCGCTGGGTTCCCGAGCGCCGAGCCGATCCCCGCGATGATGTCGAGGCCGGTGCCGAACCACGAGCCCCCGCGGAAGAGCCACACGACCGTGATCACGGTGGCGAGAACCGTCGCGAGCCGCGCCTTCTTGCGCCAGTACCAAGCGCGGCGCCGGCTCATGATGTCCTCTTCGCGCAGCTGCTGGCTGTCCGCGCCGAAGAGGCTCGGCCAGGGGATGAAGCGGCGGAAGACGAGGTCGACGAAGCCGCGGAAGGCGATCACGATCCCGGCCGTCGCCGCGAGCGAGGCCAGCGTGCCCCAGTTGTTGTACTCGTGCAGCCAGACGAAGAGCGCAGGGCTCGTGAGCACCGCGACGAGCGTGGCAGCGCGCGTCAGGCGGCGCCATTGCAGCGCGAGCTCATTGCCGGAGGACGAGTCCGTGGGAAAGCGCGCGAGCGGCTCCGCAACTGCCATTGGCTGATCCTAATCCTGGATCTGACAGCGACTGTTAGCTCGAAGTTAAGGGCCCGCGAGTGATTCGCTACGGTGCCGAGCATGACCACAGCAACGCTCCACACCAGTGAAGGACCCGTCGAGATCGAGCTCTTTCCGAACGAGGCGCCGAAGACCGTCGAGAACTTCGTCAAGCTCGCCAAGGACGGTTTCTACGACGGGCTCAAGTTCCACCGGGTCATCCCGGACTTCATGATCCAGGGCGGCTGCCCCGAGGGCACCGGCACGGGCGGCCCCGGCTATCAGTTCGAGGACGAGTTCAACGAGCACAAGCTCGTCAAGGGCACGCTCGCGATGGCGAACTCGGGCCCGAACACGAACGGAAGCCAGTTCTTCATCGTCACCGCCGATTCGACTCCGTGGCTCGACGGCAAGCACACCGCCTTCGGCCAGGTGCGAGGCGGGCAGGACGTCGTCGACAAGATCTCCGGCGCCGACCGCGACGGGCGCGACATGCCGCGCACCGAGATCACGATCAACAGCGTCGAGCTCAGCGAGAGCTAGGCCTCGTCTTCCTCCGCGGGCTCGGGGGCGAGCACGGTCGTCCGCTCGTCCCGGGCCTGCGGGAGCACGTTTCTCACGTAGTCCCGCGCGGCGCTCATGATCCCGACGTCGTTCCCGGCGCCCTGCGAGAGATACCAGCGGTGCTCGAGGATCTCGTGGAACACTTCGGCCGCCTCGCGCTTGCCCCAGAGCTCCGGCGGGACCGTTGCGATCGCCGGCTCGAAGACCTCGGCGAGCCAGCGATACGCGACGATCGTCTCCGGGACGGGCTTTCCCTCCTTCTTCTCGAGGGCGACACGGAAACGGGCCAGGTCGTTGAGGAGGCGCCGCGCCTGGTTTTCCTGTGCGTGCAGCCCCGTCAGCGAGAGCAGCCGTCTGCGGTGGTGGCCGGGCTCGACCACGCGGGGGTTCAGGTGGAGCCGATACCCCTTGTCGCCGGCGACCAGCTCGAGCTCTTCGACGTCGAAGCCGAGCTCGTTCAGCCTGTGCAGCCGCTCGTCGATCTTGTAGCGCTCCTCGGCTCCGAACACCTCGTCGCTCGTCAACGCGGTCCAGAGCGACTCGTAGCGGGCGACGAGCTCCGCCGCCGTCTCCTCGGCCTGGATCTCGGGGCGGCCGAGCTCCTGCGCGATATCGAGTAGCTCGCCGGTCACGTTCTCCTCCGCGATCTGGAGGTCGTACCCCCGCTGGCCGTCCGTGAGCGTGGGGTGGAGCTCGCCCGTCTCGGTGTCGACGAGGTAGGCCGCGAGGGCGCCCGCGTCGCGACGGAAGAGGATGTTCGAGAGCGAGCAGTCGCCCCAGAAGAAGCCGGCGAGATGGATCCGGACGAGGAGCTCCGCGCCCGCGTCGAGGAGCGAGTCGCGGAGCTCGGCGATCTCGCGGCCCGCGAAGAGCGTGCGGAAGGGAAGCGAGTAGTCGAGGTGCCGGGTGATCAGGACGGCGTCGAGGTCGTCGGGGCGCTCGCTGACCACGCCGACGACCTCGACGACAGGCATCTCGTCCGCCGCGAGCGCGCGCAGGAACCGGTACTCCTTGTGCGCCAGCTGCACGGGAAGCTCCTTCAGCGCGTACAGGCGCCCGTCGTACTCGACGAAGCGAACGACGTGGCGGTGGATCCCGGCGACCACGTTCACGAGCCGCTCGTGCGTCCACCGTTCGAGCGGGACCTCCCAGGGCAGGTCGAGAAAATCCGGGTGGCCGGTGCGGGCGACGAGCTGGAGGCGCGCGGGCATCAGCGCTCGAGCTCCGAGTGGAGCGTCAAGTACATCGCGTGCGACCAGAGGAGGGGGGACGGCGGCGGGCCCCACTTCTCGACCCAGGGCTCGTAGCTCTCGGGGTGGAGGAGGTGATCCTGCGACTGCTCCGGCAGCCCTTCGGGCCGTTCATGAGAAGCGACCCACTCGAGACATTCCCGGGCGCGCGCAGGTTCCGCGAGGCCGAGGAGCGCGGTGAGGAGCAACCATTCGCCCCCGCCGTAGTACGTGTCGTCGAGATGGCGGTGGACGCCGCCGCCGGCGCTGAGGAGGGCGGACACGTCGACGTCCCCGAAGCCGAGGAACGGGAGGACGAGCAGGCTGGCATCGAGCCGCTCCTCGGCCCGCGAGAGATCGAGGTCGTCGCCGAGCCCGGCTGCGATGCAGGCGAGCGTGGCCGCGTGGATGCCTTCCCGCTCCTCCCACCAGTCGTGGCACGGCTCGAAGCGGATGCGCTCGAGGTGCGTGGCCGTGCGCTCGGCCGCGGTCTGCCAGCGCTGCGCGCGCCCGTGCCGGTCGCAATGCTCGCCAACCGCCCAGAGCCAGAGGCCCCAACCGTCGTGCTGGACGCGGGGCCATTCGGCCTCGTCCCGCTCGCCGGCGAGCGAATAGCGGGATTCGAACCCGAGGCCCCCGTCGACGATCCGCGACACCCAGTCGAAGAACGCCTCGGCGCTCTCGATCTCCCCGACGCGGCTCATTGCGTCCGCGGTGAAGGAGCCGTCCCGCAACCAGGAGTAGCCGTACGGCGGGAAGGTCGGGGCGGCGACGTAACCGCCTTGCTTCGACTGGCCGGCGAGGATCGTCTCGACGGCGCGCTCGCTTAGCTCAGCGGTGTTCGAGCCGCGCATCGATGAAGGCGGCCGCGCCGCGATCGAGCTGGTTGTCGTCGAGCGTCGCGACCGCTCCGTAGTGCGAGAGGATCCCGAAGCCCGCGCGAGTGGGATTTCCGGAGGCGTCCGGGCGGGTGCCGCTGACGCTGTTCTCGTTGATGTCGCAATGCGAGTAGTCGCCGCAGTAGATGCCGACGCCGACCGAGTCCTCGACGACGTTGCGCTCGACCGAGCCCATCGACATCTCGGTCACGGCGATCCCGCGCATCCGAGAGCCGCTGACCCGGTTTTCGCTGATCATCACCATCGCCATGTGCGAGACGATGCCCTCACTGCCGCCGGTCACCTCGCAGCGTTCCACGGTGCTCGGAGGCAGGCTGCCCGCGAACGAGATGTCGATTCCCTGCGGGCCTGCGACCTCCGGTAGCTCGATCCTGCAGTCACGGATCGCAAGGGAGCTCTGGCGAGCGTTGATTCCGTCCATCGTCGTTCCCGCGATCTGGACCCCGTCCAGCACGACGTCCTCGCTGGAGAGCACTTCGATCCCGATCTCGCCGCCGAAGACGGAGACGTCGCGCACCGTCACGTCGTCGGCCGTGATCACGATCCCACCGCGGACGATCGCTCCAGGCTCTCCCACGATGGTCTGCGCATGGTCGAGGATCAGCGGCCCAGCGTGGGTGCCTGCCGCGAGATGAACCGTGGGCGGCTGTGCGACCCAGGCGACGCCGAGCACCGCAAGGACGGCAACAGGGGCTGCGAGAGACAACGCCCGGCCGCCCCGACCGAGCTCGCCGCCGTCGTCCCCGTAGGAGAGCCGGAGCAACGGGAACCCGGCGTGGCCGAGCACTTGCGCCAAAAACCACGACGCGGCGAAGAACCCGAGCGCCGACCAGAGGGGCGCCTCGATGTCGAGCCGGTAGACGAGCGCCATCGTGGCGCCGAGCTCGAGGAGCCCGAGCGGCACCGCAACCCAGCCGGGCTGGTAGGGGAGCAGCCGGTGCAGGAGCGTCACATCGAGGACGAGACCGACCGCGATCATCACGCCTGCGAGTTGGAGCGGCCACCATTCGCCGAGGGCCGCGGAGAGCACGCAGGCGAACACGAACGGCAGCAGCACCGCCGCGAGGCGGGTCTCGAGCCTGCCCCTCAGCGTGTAGGACATCGTTCCACCCTCCGGAGAAATCGCCGCGCGGCGTACTTCATGCCCACGAGCGTATCCGCGGCAGGATAGGCCCACTGGCCCGGGACGCCCGCGAGCGAGAGCGTCCGGGAAGCGCCGCAGAGCCCGGGTACGGTCGAATCGTGGTCGAGGACGATCCAGCGCTCGTGCGTCTCGAGGTCGTGCTCTCGGACGAGCTCGCGCAGCAGGGGGTCGTGCTCGAACCCCTTCTTGAAGCCGGTGGCACAGATCACCTGATCGACACCGTTCGGCTCTCCGGCGACGCGAAACCGTCCTTCGCGTACTGCCCGCGCGAGTGGCACGTCCCAGGCTCGGCCCGGTGGATACGAGGGCGCTCCGAAGCCTTTCAGGAGTTCGGCCCGTCTCGCCGGCGGACTGGTGTGGAAGTCGGCGAGGCCGCGCTTGCTGAAGAGCGGACGGGCCACGTTGAGCGGGCGACGCACCGGCTCGCGGCGGCGAACCGACACGACCTCGGCTCCGGCCGCGAGCGCGTTCAGCCACTCGGTGGCGGCCGCCATCCCGGCTCCGACGATCGCGACGCGACCCGCGTACTCGTGTGGCTCGTAGGCGTGCACGACCCGGGGGTCGTCCGCAAGCTCGGCCGGGAGAGCCAGACCGGGATGTCCCGGCGACAGGAGGACGTGCCGAAAGACCCCGTGGTCGTCGAGCTCGAACCCCTCCTCGACCGCCCTGATGCGTTCGACGCGCGCCCGGACGATGCTCTCGTCCCAGCCGCAACGAAGCCGCAGCTCGTCCACATGGCGCAGGAACTCGGCGACGGTCGGCCGGTAGCGATCCGTGACGCTGCGCAGGAGCGGCAGCAGTGTGCGGCGTCTCGCCGCTTCGCGCGCCGCGAGGCCCGGGAACGAGCTTGGGTACGGATGGCCATCGCTCTCGGAGCGCATCAGCTGTTGGCGGATCGCCGCGGCTCGCGGCCGCCAGACACCGGCGGGGTCGGCGTCATCGCCGAAGACGGCGATCTCCGACGGTTCGAGGCCACCGTGGCGGAGGGTCGCGTAGGTCACGAACCCGCCGAGCCCTGCGCCGACGATGGCACAGCGGGCCGGCATCCGAGCTACTTGACCGAGCCCGCGAGCAGTCCCTCGACGAAGTAGCGCTGGAACATCGCGAAGATCGCCAGGGGGACGAGCGCCGAGAAGAAGGCGGCCGGCGCGATGATCTCCAGGTTGGCACCGAACTGGCGCAGCTGCGAGAAGATCTCGGGCGCGATCGGCTTGTTGTCCTGCGCCAGCACGAGCCCGACGAGCAGGTCGTTCCAGACGAAGAGAACCTGGAAGATCCCGAGCGACGCGATCGCCGGGATCCCGAGCGGGAGCACGACGCGCGCGAAGATCCGCAGCTCCGAGGCGCCGTCGATCCGAGCCGCTTCGAGAAGGTCGCGGGGGATTCCGGCGAAGAAGTTCCGGAGCAGGAAGATCCCGAAGGGGAGCGCGAACGCGCTGTGGAAGAAGACGAGGCCGAGGATCGTGTCGTAGAGGCCGGTCGCGTTGTAGAGCTCGAAGATCGGGATCAGCGACAGCTGCAGCGGCACGACGAGCAGGGCGACGACGCCCAGGAAGATCCAGTCGCGGCCGGGGAACTCGAGCCACGCGAACGCGTAGCCCGCGAGCGACGCGACCAGGATCGGCAGGATCGTCGCTCCGAGCGTCACCTGGGCCGTGACCCAGAGAGCACTGACGATGCCTTCGTCCTGGAAGATGTTCGCGTAGTTCTCGAACGTGACGATGCTCGGCTCCGAGAACACCTGCCACCAGCCCGCGGCCTGCGCGTCGGAGGGCGTCAGGAGCGAGGTGAAGAGCAGGCCGATCGTGGGCATCAGCCAGAGCACGCCGATCACGGCCAGGGCGATGTGCACCGGGGCACGCCGCAGCACGCGCAGGATCCGCGTCGCGACGCCCTCCTCGATCACGACCCGCTCGGGGGCGGGCTCTGCCGCGGTCGCCATCAGTTCTCCCTCCGGAAGCGGCGGATGTTCGCGATCAGGAACGGAACGAAGAGCAGGAACATGAAGACCGAGATCGCGGCGCCGAAGCCGAAGCGGTTCTGGCCGCTGAACGACTTCTCGTACATCTCGACCGCGATCACCGTCGCACTGTCGCGGCCCGAGGAGGGCACGATCGAGATCACGATGTCGAAGACCTTGAGCACGCCGATTATCTGGGTGACCAGCACGACCGTCAGGACGGGCGCGAGCAGCGGCACCGTGATGCGCCTGAAGACCTGCCATTCGCTGCCGCCGTCGGTTCGCGCCGCCTCCTGGAGGTCACGCGGAATCGCGGCGAGCCCCGCGGCGGTGATCACCATCGCGAACCCGGCCTGCACCCAGAGGAACGCGATCAGGAGCGACGGGGTGATCAGAGAGTCGCCGAGCCAGTTGAAGCCCTGGAACGGCTTGGCAAAGGTCTCTTTGCCGATCGCGACGCGGTAGTTGCCCGTCGGGACGCCGTCGAAGGCGAAGCTGCCGTCCTTCTCGGTGGTGGTGGAGCCCAGCGTGTCCCCGGTCTCGGCCGACCGGAGCTTGACCGTGACGCCGCCGAGACCGGCCTCGTCGGCCTCGACCTCGCCCGGCGTGCCGCCTCCAGGCTTGAAGTCGCGCCAGACGACCCCGGTGATCCCATCCGGGATCGCCTGCGGCGTCACCGCCTGCTCGGGCTCGGCCGGGAGCTCGCCGGCCTTGATCGCGGTCAGGCCGAGAAGCGCGACCCCGCCCGGCGCAAGCGTCCGCTCCAGCCTGAGCCCGCCTTGCGGCGACCCGGTCAGGTCGTCGGTCGACGGTTTCGCCGTCGTCAACGCCCCCTGCTCGGTGAAGATTCCTTGCACGGCGACGATGCCCGCGTTGATCGCGCCGCGATCGGGATCCTGCTGGTACATGATCCGCCAGATCACGCCGACCGCGAACAGCGAGACGGCGAGCGGGACGAAGACGGCGACCTTGAACGCGGAGGCCCACGGCACCCGCTCGGTCAGGACCGCGAAGAGGAGCCCGAGCGCCGTGACTCCGGCCGGCACGACCAGGATCCAGATCACGTTGTTCTTGATCGCGGTCTGAACCTGCTCGTCGGTGAAGAGCGCCTCGTAGTTCTCGAACCAGACGAAGTTGCCGCCCTGATCGCTGTAGAAGCTCCGGATCAGTGTCCGGAAGGCGGGGTAGATCACCCAGACGGTGAGGAAGAAGATCGCAGGCGTCAGAAACGCAAGCGCGATCGCCTTGCCTCGCCAGCGTGACGGCGGCGGCGGCACCTCCGTTACCGGAGGCACCGCCGCGACCGTCGAGCTACCCGTGCTCGACACGAGTGACTACTTGTACGCCTTGACTGCAGCTGCTTCGAGCTTGCTCGACACGCCGTCGATGTCGGCGGGGTTCTTGACGAAGTTGGCGAGCTCCGTGAAGAGCGCGTCGTTCAGAGCTGCCGGCTGGAGGTCGGAGAGGTCGAAGCGGAACGTCTCCGCCTGCGCCAGCTCCGAGGCCAGTTTCCTCGTCGTGTCGTCCGGATAGACGCTGTCGTCCAGGCTCTTGTTGGGCGAGGAGAAGCCGCCCCGCTTGGCCCAGAGCTCTGCAGCCTCCGGGGTGGCCAGGTACTCGATCATGGCCCGTGCGGCGGGGCTGTCCTTGAACATGACGATGCTGTCACCGGCGCCGACGACGACCGGCGGGGAGTCGTTGATCGACGGGAACGTGAACACGTCCGCGCCCTCACCGACCTTCGCCTTCGTCTCGGTGTTGATGAACGTGCCGACGAAGTCGCCCTCCATCACGATCGCGGCCTTCGGCGGGTCGGTGAAGACCTGCGTGACCGAGGTCGGGAAGTCCGTCTGGAGCGCGCTGCTCGTCCCGCCCGCGATGCTGTCGGTCCCGAAGACCTTCGCCATCTCCCCGAGAGCTTCCTTGACCGACTCGTCGGTCCAGGGGATCTCGTGGGTGGCGAGCTGGTCGTACTTCTCGGGCCCAGCGGTGCGGAGGTAGACGTTCTCGAAGAGGTCGGTCAGCGTCCAGCCGTCCGCCGCCCCGATCGAATACGGCGTCACGCCGGAAGCCTTCAGCGTCTCGCCTGCTTCGAGGAACTCGTCCCACGTCGTGGGCGGCTCGACCCCGGCGTCCTCGAACGCCTGCGTGTTGTACCAAACGGTCGACTTGTTGGCGCCCTTGAAAACAACGCCGTACGTCTTGCCGTCGAACGTGGTCAGGTCGACGAAGCTCTGCGAGTAGTTCTCCAGGATCCCTTCGGTGGCGAAGTCGATCGGCTGGAGGGCTCCACGCTCGGCGAAGTCCTTGATCACGCCCGGAGACGAGAGCGAGGCGAGGTCGGGCGGGTTTCCGCCTTCGACCCCGGTGGCCAGGATCGTCGGAAGATCCTCGCCGGCGGGCTGATAGGTCACGGTGACGTCGGGGTACTTCGCCCGGTAGCCGTCGAGCACGGCCTTGAACGAGTCGCCCTCGCCTCCCGTCCAGAGCCCGGCGATCCTGATCGAGCCGGAGATGCTCTCCTCCGCCTCGGTCGTCGCCGCCTCGGTTGTCCCTGCGGCGCCCTCGTCTGACTCGTCGTCCCCGCCGCCGCACCCTGCTGCGAGCAGCGAGAGTGCCCCGACGAGCAACGCAAGAAGCAAGAGCAAGCGGTGCTTCCTCATCACGCGGTTCCCTTCCTTTCGTCTCCCTCGTAGATTCCGAGCCCGGTTTCGGGCTCGAAGAAATGGAGCGCCCGCGTGTCTACGGCCACCTCCACAGAACCTCCGTCGCTCACCTTCGTGCGGGCGCCGAAGCGCCCGACGAGCGTCGCCTCGCGATCGCTCTTGGGAGCGTCGCTGCCGGCGTCCTTCGCGAGCTCACGCACTTCCTCGGTGACGGCGGGCGGCGCATCGATCGTGAAGTGCACCATCACCTCGGAGCCGAGTGCCTCGCGCAAGCTGACCTTGCCGTGGAGCGTGCGTCCGGTCGCCTCGCCGTCCTCGAGCGACGCATCCTCGAGATCCTCCGGCCGGATTCCGAGCACGACCGGTTGGCCTTCGTAGTTGCGGAGCCCGGGACGGACGGAGAGGGTTTCCTCCCCGAGCTCGATCCGCTGGCTGCCCGCGACCGCGACGAGACCGCCGTTCTTGCGCTCGAGGGTCGCCTCGAGCAGGTTCATCGCCGGGCTGCCGATGAAGCCGCCGACGAAGAGGTTGAGTGGCCGGTCGTAGAGCTCCTGGGGGGCTGCGACCTGCTGCAGCTCGCCCTTCCGCATCACGGCGACCCGGTCACCCATCGTCATCGCCTCGACCTGGTCGTGGGTGACGTACACGGTCGTGACGCCGAGCGAGGTCTGAAGCTGGCTGATCTCCGCGCGGACCTGCACCCGGAGCTTCGCGTCGAGGTTCGAGAGGGGCTCGTCCATGAGGAACGCGGCGGGCTCGCGCACGATCGCGCGTCCCATGGCGACCCGCTGGCGCTGGCCGCCGGAAAGAGCCCGCGGCTTGCGGTCGAGGTGATCCCTGAGCCCGAGCAGGTCTGCGGCCTTCTCGACCCGGCTCCGAACCTCCGCCTTCGGCGTCTTCCGGAGTTTCAGCCCGAACGCCATGTTGTCGAAGACCGTGAGGTGGGGGTAGAGCGCGTAGCTCTGGAAGACCATCGCGATGTCGCGGTCGCGCGAGGGCACGTGGTTGACCACCCGGTCGCCGATCCGGAGCACGCCCTGGGAGATCTCCTCGAGCCCGGCGACCATCCGCAATGCGGTCGTCTTCCCGCAGCCGGAGGGCCCGACGAGCACCATGAACTCGCCGTCCTGGATCTCCAGGTCGAGACCCGAGACCGCTTTCGTCCCGTCGGGGTAGATCTTGTTGACGTCCTCGAACGTCACGCTCGCCAAGGTTTGTGGATCATAAACCGGTGGACGGGGTGGCGCTACAAGGAGCGACTCGCGAGCCACTGACGGTTGCGTTTCGCGGCCAGCGCCGCTCCGGTGAAGTCTCCCGGAAGCACGTCCTGCTCGATCACGATCCAACCGGTGAAGGCGGAGCGCTCGAGCTCGGCGAGGAAGCCGTCGAGGTCGACCATGCCGTCTCCCAGATCACAGAACCCGCCCCGACTCCAGACGTCTGCCAGCGGCCACTCCGTGGCCTCCGCCCGCACGTCCTTCAGGTGGACGTAGTCGATTCGCTCGCGCCAGGCGCGCAGCGCCGCGACGGGGTCTCCGCCGGCGAGCGCGAGGTGACCGCTGTCGAGCAGGAGCGGGACGTCGGTCAGCTCGAGCAGGCGCTCGATCTCCGCTGTCCCTTCGACGCGGGTGCCCGCATGGTGATGGAACGTCGGGGAGAAGCCGCGCGACCGAGCGCGGTCGGCGGCTCGAGCGACGCCCTCGCCGAGCCGGCCCCAGTCGGTTTCGCCGGACCGCGGGCCGGCGTCGGCGAGCACGGGTCTCGCGTCGAGCGCCCCGGCTGCCTCGAAGAGGTCGAGCACGAGGTCGAGCTCGTCGAGATCGTGGACTTCGGAGAAGGCGATCGGGACGTAACCGCCGGTGAGTGCGAGCCCGTGCCGGGCCAGATTCTCGCCCAGGGATCCAGCGTCGCCGAGGTAGCCCGCCGGGCCGAGCTCCGTCCCCTCGTAGCCTCCGGCCGCGATCGCGGCGAGAACGTCTTCAGCGGCGGGGACGAGCGGCCCGCCGGTCGCCTCGAAGGCTCCGAAGCTGACAGGTGCGTTGCCGATCCGAATGTCCTTCATGAGACGAGGGGGACGCGCGGATCCGGGTCCAAGTGCTCCCACGACTCGCGGATCCAGGCGAGCTCCGGGTCGTCCGAGGAGGCCATCGAACGGCGGTCACCGGCGAGCGCATTCAAGTAGTAGAGGTCGTAGCCGTGCGCGGCGCAGGTCGCGTGATACCCCCAGGGCACGATCATCAGGTCGCCGTCGCGGACGGTCTCGGTCAGGTCGACGCCCCGTTCGGGGCTGTACAGGCGCTGCACCGCGAAGCCTTCCGTCCGGTAGTAGTACGTCTCCTCGAGCACGACCTCGCCGGGAGGCGCATCGACGTCGTGCTTGTGCGGCGGATAGCTGGACCAGTTCCCGGCCGGCGTGAAGACCTCGACGACGAGCAGCCGCTCGGCGGGGAAGTCGGGCTTGAGGATGTGGTTGATCTGCCGGGTCGCGTTGCCCGCGCCGCGCACCTCGATCTCGACATCCTCGGGGCGGATCAGCCGAGGCTCGCGCCGCTTCTCGCACCGGGCGGCGCAGATCGCGACCTCGCCTTCGGCCTCGATCCGGTAGGCGGTGTCCCGCGGGAGATACAGCGCCCACGGCATCCCCTCGAACACGCTCCCGCGCCCGCCGAGCTCCCAGTCCGCGCCGTCGGCGCTGACCCGGCAGCGACCGGAGAGCGGGACGAGGCACACCTCTTCGTCGCTGGCCTCGTATTCGATGACGCCCGATCCGACCCGAAACGAGAGATGGCTCCAGCCGGCGCTCTCGGGCGTCACGGTGACGCCGTCGTCCCGGCGCAGCAGGAGGCTCACGTGGACGCCTGCGCGCCGTCACGCAGGGCACGCTCGAGCTCTTCGAGTCGCGGCATCGCCTCGGAGCAGGCGAGTTGTGCGGCGACGAGCGCACCGGCGACGGTTCCCCGGCGCACGGCCTCCGCGGTCGAGAGCCCCCGGAGTAGTCCATGACCGAGGGCGGCCGCGAAGGCGTCCCCGGCGCCGAGCCCGTTCACGACCTCCACCGGATAACCGGCCACGTCGAGTTCTTCGCCGTTCTCGAAGACCGTGGCTCCACGCTCGCCCCGCTTGAGCACGAGCCGGTCGATCGCTCCGATCTCCGCCGCGGCGACTTCCTCCTCGTTCCCGACGACGAGATCGGCTGCGGCCACGGCTTCGGCTGCGAGCCCCGGGTACTCCTCCGGCCGGTCCCAGAGCGTCGGGCGCCAGTCGAGGTCGAACACGGTCGTGCCGAGGTGCGCACGCATCGCGGCGAGCGTCGTCTCCCTGCTCGGCGACTGGGCGAGCGCGGTACCGGTGGCGAAGAGCAAGGGAGCGGCTGCGACCTCGTCGGCGTCGAAGTCGGCCGGGGCAAGCTGCCAGTCGGGAGCGGTCGGACGCCGGTAGAAGGTGAGCGGGAAGCGATCCGGCGGCCAGATCTCGCAGAAGGTGGGAGGCGTCAGCCACTCGGGGTCGGTCGCCAGGAAGCGGACATCCACGCCCTCGGCCGCGAGAAAGGCGCGGACGAACTCGCCGTGACCGTCCTCGCCGACGCGGGAGACGATCGCCGTGCGAACCCCGAGCCGGGCGAGCCCGGTGGCCACGTTGCCGGCGAATCCGCCCACGAAACGGGTGAAGGTTCGAACCTGCGAGAGCGGTGTCTCGAGCTCGTTCGGATAGAGATCGACGCCGACTCGTCCGAGGACGACAGCCTCGAGTTGCTGCAGTTCCGGCGCGACCACCTGTGCGAGACTCTATGCAGATGGGGGCTGCCACGCTCGACAAGGAGGCCCGCGTTCGGATCGGGATCGTCGGTCTCGGAGCAGTCGCCCAGGCCGTCCACCTGCCGCTGCTCTCACGACTCTCCGACCTCTTCGAGCTCGAGGCGGTGGCCGATCTCTCCCCGGCGACGACCCGCCTCGTGGGAGAGCGATACGGAATCCCTCGGCGCTACGGCACGCTGGCCGCGCTGCTCGCCGACGGCGAGGTGGACGCGGTTGCGATTCTCACCTCGGGCTCGCACGGCTCGGCCGTGGCGGAGGCGCTCGCCGCCGAGGTTCCCGTGTTGTGCGAGAAGCCGCTGGCCTACACCGTGGCCGAGGCAGACGCGCTCGCCGAGCCCGGTGGGCGCGTCGCGGTCGGCTACATGAAGCTCTACGACCCCGCGGTCATCAGGGCACGCTCTCTCCTCGCCGAGCGCGGAGCGGTGCGGTCGGTCGAGGTCACCGTCCTGCATCCGTCGAGCCCGGCGCAGCTTGCCCACGCCCGCCTCGCCGCTCCCGCAGGAGACGTGCCGGACGCTGTCCTCGCGGCGCTCGTGGACGCCGGTCGGCGACTCGAGGAGCAGGCACTCGGAGCAGCGCCTCCCGAGCTGCGGCGGCTCTACGTCGACGTACTCCTCAGCAGCGTCGTCCACGACCTCGCGGTCGTCCGGGCGCTCGTCGGCGACCCCGTTTCGTTCGAGCACGTCGACGTCTGGCCGGAGGGCAGCAGCCCGCCATCCGTGGCGATCCACGGCTGCTTCCCCGGCGGGGCGCGGCTCGCGATCCGGTGGCACTACCTGGAAGGTCACCCCGTGTATCGCGAAGAGATCCGCGTCCACGACGAGCAGGGAACGGTGAGCCTGACCTTTCCGTCGCCGTATCTCCTGCACGCGCCGACCGAGCTCGCGGTCGTGGGCGGCGATGCCGGGAGCGAGAGGAACACGGTCCTCCGGTCGACCGTGGAGGCGTTCGAGGAGGAGCTCGTGGCCTTCCATCGGCTGGTCACAGAGGGCGAGCCGTTCGCAGCCGGGGTCGCCGAGGGCAGGACGGACATCGTCACGTGCCAACGGATCGTGCGGCGCCTCGCGGAGCAACGAGGGCTTGAGCTCGGCGGGGAGGCTGCTGCCGCGTGAAGACCGTCTACGTCGTCCCGCACACGCACTGGGATCGCGAGTGGTACCTCCCCTTCCAGACATTTCGCCTGCGGCTCGTCGAGCTCGTCGACCGCGTGCTCGACCTGATGGAGTCCGAGCCGGGGTTCGTCTTCACGCTCGACGGCCAGCTCGCCACCGTCGACGACTATCTCGAGCTCCGCCCCGAGTCCGAGCCTCGGCTTCGGCGCCTGATCGCGGAAGGGCGGCTTGCGATCGGTCCCTGGCAGACGCTCGTAGACGAGTTTCTCGTCTCGGGTGAGTCGATCATCCGCAACCTCGAGGTCGGCTGGGCTCGAGCCGAGGAGCTCGGCCGGCCGATGCCGATCGGCTACCTCCCGGACATGTTCGGGCACGTGGCCCAGATGCCGCAGATCCTGCGCCGGTCGGGGATCGAGCAGGCCGTCGTCTGGCGCGGCGTCCCGGCGGCGATCGACCAGCACGCGTTCCTCTGGGAGTCGCCGGACGGATCCGCGGTACGGGCGGAATACCTGGTCAACGGCTACGGCAACGCCGCCCATCTGTTCGACGAGCCGGATCTCGCCGCTGCGGTCGCCGCCTTCGACGCGTCGATGCGCCCGTTCTTCGGCGAGGACGAGCCGCTCGCGATGACCGGAACGGATCACATGCTCCCTCCCCTCGACCTCGCCGAACGTGTCGCGCGGCTGAACGAGGAGCAGGACGGCTTCCGGCTCGAGCTCGTCACGCTCGCCGACTACCTTGCGCGAGCCGAGAACGGCGCGGTCCTCACCCGGTGGCGCGGCGAAATGCGCTCGGCCGCCCGGGCGAACCTGCTCACTGGGGTGACCTCGGCGCGGATCGACCTGAAGGTGGCGTGCGCCCGCGCCGAGCGTGCCCTCGAGCGCTACGCGGAGCCCCTCGCAGCGCTCTACGCACCCGAATGGCCGGGATCGTTCCTTCGGCTCGCGTGGAGCCGCGTGCTGGACAACGCGGCGCACGACTCGATCTGCGGTTGCTCGGTCGATGCCGTCTCGACGCAGGTGCTCGTTCGGTACGCGGAGGCCGAGCAGATCGCCAGCGGTCTCGCGCAGCGGGCCGCCGCGACGATCGCCACCGGCGTCTCCCGGGGCGCCGTCGCGATCGTCAACCCCTCGCCCGTGGAGCGCACGGACGTCGTCGAGCTCGACTTCGAGATCCCGGCGGACTGGGACGAGGTCGAGCTCACGCTCGGGGATGGAACCGTCGTGCCGACCCAGGAGCTTGCGCGGGCGGACGGGCTCCTGCTCGACACGACCGTGCCAGGCCGCGAGCTGCCCGAGGCGCTTCTCCGCCGGGTGCACGGGCGCGAGCTCTTCGGCCTCTGGCTCAACGGGTTCTCCGTCGGGGGCGATGAAAGTAGTCGCTCTCTGACCTTCGACGTCGGCGCGGAGCCCGATCCGGAGTGGCTCGATCTCGCGTCACTCACGGAGGAAGTCGCGCTGGCCGTTGCCGAGGCGCCGGACGAGGAGTGGGGGGTGCGCATCTTGGCGCGGCCGCGACGATCCCTCGCGGCGGCGATTCCGGCGCCTGCACTCGGATGGACGTCCGCCCGGCCCGTCCGGGCGCGCGAACGATTTCGCGGCGGCGTCCAGGTCGACGGCCACACGATCGGCAACGGGTTGCTCGAGGTGGGGGTCGACGCGGACGGAACGCTCCGCGTCGGATCACTCGAGGGCGTCGGGAGGCTCGTGGACGGAGGCGACTTCGGGGACAGCTACAACTACGGCCCTCCTCGCAGCGACACGTTCGTCTCCGAGCCGGGGACGGTGAGCGTCGAGGTCGTCGCCGTCGGCCCGATTCGCGCCGAGCTCGCCGTCGTTCGCTCCTACCGCTGGCCGCTCGCCGTCAAGCCTGATGGGTCGTCGCGTGACGACGAGACCGCGCTCGTTCCAGTGACGACTCGGGTCGAGCTCAGGGCAGGGGAGCCGTTCGTCCGGCTCGAGGTCTCGTTCGACAATCCCTGCTCGGATCACCGTCTCCGTTTCCACGTCCCGCTCGCCTCGTCCGCCGAGACCGCGTGGGCCGAGGGCCAGCTCGGCGTCGTCGAGCGAGGAGTCGAGGTCGAGGCGGGGCACGGCGAGGTTCCGCTCGCAACCGCTCCCGCGCGCGGATTCGTCGCGGCTGGCGGAGTCGCAGTTCTTCTCGACCACGTGCTCGAGTACGAGCTCCTCGAGGGACAGGAGCTCGCGCTGACCCTGTTGCGCTCGATCGGGCTGATCAGCCGGTCGGCGAACCCGTACCGGGAGGATCCGGCGGGACCCGAGATCGCGATGCCGGACGGTCAGCTCCACGGGCCCTGGCGCGCCGGCTTTGCGCTCTTCCCGTACGAGGGCTCCTGGGTCGACGCGGACGTGCTCGCGCAGATGGAGCGCTATCAGCACCCGTTCCTCGTCGCCCCGGGAACGGGCGGTGGCAGCGAGACGGGCGGAACCGGGCTCGAGCTCGAGGGCAAGGGGGTCGTCCTCTCCTCCCTGCGCCGCCGCGACGACTGGCTCGAGCTCCGGCTCGTCTGCCAGCAACCCGAGCCGCGCGCGGTCGTCCTCCGGGACGGCGTGCTCGAGGCGCGCGAGGCCGACCTGCTCGGCCGTCCGGGCTCAGCGATCGCGCTCGACGGCGACACGCTGAGGCTCGAGCTCGGCCCCTGGGAGATCCGGACCGTCCAGCTCAGGCGGAGCTGACCAGCACGACCGCCCCGGAGGCCGCGAGCTCGAGCGCACCGGCCGCTCGGTCGGCGCCCGAGACCGTCGAGTACGCCACTGTCCACGGGCCAGGCGGCAGCTCGAGCGTCGCTGGATCGTCGCCGCAGTTCGCGGCGAAGAGCACCGTTCCCCGCCGGTAGGCGACGAGCGGGCCTTCCTCGACGAGCCACTCGAGCGGCGCGCTCGCGAGGGGAAGCGCTCCGCGTAGCCGAAGCAGCCGCCCGAACCTCTGCAGCATCGAGTCGGGATCGTCGCGCTGGACGGCTGCGGTGTCGGCGGCGGTGCGACCGCCGAAGGGCAACCAGGCTCGTTCCGCGGTCGTGAAGCCGAGGCCAGGCCCGGGTTCCCAGGGCATTGGCGTCCGGCAGCTGTCGCGGCCCAGACCGTGCTCGCCGCTCCGGGTGCTGATCGGATCCTGGGCCTCCTCGGGCCGGACGAGACCGTTCTCGAGGCCGAGTTCCTCGCCCTGGTAGACGAAAGGCACTCCCGGGAGACCGAGCATGAGCACCGCGAGCGCGAGCGAACGGCTGCGCCCGACGTCGCCGCCGCCGAACCTCGTCGCGGCGCGCGGCCGGTCGTGGCTGCCCTGAACCCAGGCGAGATGATCGCTCGCGGCAGCTGCGACGGAGAGCGTCTCGCGCACCGTGGCCGGATCCCATTCCATCTCCATCGGGTGGAGCCAGAAGGTGAGGTGAAGGCCGTCCTGGTCGTTGACGAAGCGGGCGAGCACCTGCGCGTCCGCGAGCCCGATCTCGCCGAGGAGCAGCGCGTCGTACTCCTCGGCGATCGCCCCCCAGCGGCGGTGGATGTCGCGGACACCGGGTTGACCGACGTCGTAGAGATGCTCGAGCGAGCCCCAGTCGGACGAGATTCCCGCCGGCGGTCCGACCCAGACGGCACTGGAGGCCGGGTTGTCGGGGAAGTCGGGGTGCTTGAGGAGGGCGTCGGCGACATCGACCCGAAAGCCGTCGACCCCGCGATCGAGCCAGAAGCGCATGATCTCGTCGAACTCGCGGACGACGCGCTCGTCGCGCCAGTTCAGATCGGGCTGGTCGGAGATGAAGAGATGCAGCCAGTACTGGCCCGTTGCTTCGTCGAACGTCCAGGCGGGGCCGCCGAACACGCTGACCCAGTTGTTGGGCGGGCCGCCGCCGGGCGCCGGGTCGCGCCAGAGGTAGTAGTCGCGATACGGGTTGTCGCGGGACGAGCGCGACTCCCGGAACCACGGATGCTCACTGGAGCTGTGGTTCGGGATCAGCTCGACGAGGACGCGGATCCTGAGCTCGTGCGCGTCCGCGACCAGCCCGTCGAAGTCGGCGAGCGTCCCGTAGGTCGGGTCGACGTTCCGGTAGTCGGCGACGTCGTAGCCGTGGTCGTGCATCGGCGAGGTGAAGAACGGTGTGACCCAGAGGAGGTCGACGCCGAGCCAGGCGAGGTGATCGAGCCGCTCCCGCAGCCCTGGAAGATCACCGATCCCGTCCCCGTCGCTGTCGGAGAACGAGCGCAGATACACCTCGTAGCCGACCGCCGTCCGCCACCACGACGGTTCGCTCACGGTTCGAGGTACGGCCGTTGCTCCGTGCGAGCATCCTCGTAGGAGCGGCGCGCCTCCTGCACTGCTTCGGTCTCGGACACCTCGGCCGGGGGAACGTCCCACCAGCCCTCGTAGCCCGGCACGCCTTCGTACCGATCGACCGGAACGTAGATCAGCACGGTTCGCTCGATCGCCTTCGCCTGCGCGAGCGCCGCGCGCAGCTCCTCGATCGTCCCGGCTCGGAGCACGTGCGCCCCGAGCGAGGCCGCGTTCGCAGCGAGGTCGACCGGAAGCGTGTCGTCACGCTCCTCGCTGTCGAGGCCGAGCGAGTCGTCTCGCCTGTAGCGGTAACGGGTGCCGAAGCCGTCGGTGCCGAGGGAGCGCGAGAGGCTGCCGATCGAGGCGAAGCCCTCGTTGTCGAGAAGGAGGATCGTCAGCTTGCAGCCCTCCTGGACGGAGGTAACGATCTCCTGCGCGAGCATCAGATAGGAGCCGTCGCCGACGAGGACGTAGACATCACGGTCGGGGGCAGCGAGCTTGACGCCGAGCCCGCCCGCGATCTCGTAGCCCATGCACGAGAAGCCGTACTCGACGTGGTAGCCCTTGGGGTCGCGCGTCCGCCAGAGCTTGTGCAGGTCTCCGGGCAGCGAGCCGGCCGCGCAGACGACGACGTCCGTCGGGTCGGAGAAGTCGTTGACGGCGCCGATCACCGCGCTCTGAGCGAGCAGCGGCTCGTGCTCGAGCGTGTAGAGCCGTGTCACCTCCGCATCCCACTCGGATGCCAAGCCGGCGACCTCGGTGCGGTACGACGGCTCGACCGACCAGCCGTCGAGCAGTTCGGTCAGGCGCTCGAGCGTCGCGCGCGCGTCGCCATGGAGCGACGCGCCCGAATGCTTCAACGCGTCGATCTCGGCGACGTTCACGTTGACGAAGCGCACGTCCGGCTGCCGGAAGGCGCTTCGCGATGCGGTGGTGAAGTCGCTCCAACGCGTACCGACCCCGATCACGAGGTCGGCCTGCGCGGCGAGCCTGTTCGCGGCCAGCGTGCCCGTCGCCCCGATTCCACCGGCGGCACCGGGATGATCGAAGGGGAGCGAGCCCTTGCCTGCCTGCGTCTCTCCCACGGGGATCCCGGTCGCGTCGACGAGGGCGCGCAGCGCTGCGGTCGCCTCGGAGTAGATGACTCCGCCGCCCGCGACGAAAAGCGGCCGGCGGGCGCCCCGGATCAGCTCGACGGCGCGGGCGAGCGCAGCCGGATCCGGGAGCGGGCGCGGGACGTGCCAAACCCGCGGCTCGAAGAGCTCCGCCGGAAAGTCGTGGGCCTCCGTCTGCACGTCCTGGGGGAGCGCGAGCGTGACCGCGCCGGTGTCGGCCTGACTCGTCAACACGCGCAATGCGCCGAGGGCCGCGGAGGCGAGCTGCTCCGGCCGTTCGACCCGGTCGAAGAAACGCGAGACGGGAATGAAGCTGTCGTTCGCGGAGACATCGCCGCGACTCGGCGACTCGACCTGCTGCAGCACGGGATCGGCGGTGCGTGCTGCGAAGACATCGCTCGGCAGGAGGAGGACCGGCACGCGGTTCACGGTGGCGAGCGCCGCGCCCGTGACCATGTTCGTCGCCCCGGGCCCGACCGAGGTCGTGCACACGAACGTCTCCAACCGGTTCTTCATGCGCGCGTAGCCCACCGCCGTGTGCACCATCGCCTGCTCGTTCCGCGCCTGGAAGTACCGGAGCAAGTCGGGCCGCTCGTGCAGCGCCTGTCCGACTCCCGCGACGTTGCCGTGGCCGAAGATCCCGAAGCATCCCGCGAAGAACGGTCGCTCGACCCCGTCCCGCTCGACCGCCTGGGCGGCGAGGAAGCGGACGAGTGCCTGAGCCACCGTCAACCGGATCGTCGTCGCCATCGCGTGATCGTAGGCCGAATCGATCATCTAGGCTCGTCACGTGAGCCTCGATGGGAAGCGAGCGATCGTCACCGGCGCCTCCAGCGGGATCGGGGCCGCAGTCGTTCGGGCACTCCGCGGCGCCGGCGCGACGGTGGCGGGCGGCGCGCGGCGGGTGGACGAGGTCGATGCGGACGTGGCGCTGCCGCTCGACGTGACCGATCCCGAGGGCTGCGAGACGTTCGTCGAGCAGGCCGTGGCCCGGCTCGGCGGGCTCGAGATCGTGGTCAACAACGCGGGCCTCGCGCTCGGGCGCGACCCGTTCGACGACTCGACAGAGGCCGACGAGGAGACGGTGCTCGCGACGAATGTGCACGGCCTGATCAGGATCACGCGGCTCTGCCTCCCGCACCTCCAGGACGGCGGCCATATCGTCAACATGGGCTCCGTCGCCGGGATTGCGGCCTATCCGAACGGGTCGCTCTACGTGACCTCGAAGTTCGCGGTGCACGGGTTCACGAAGGCCCTGCGCGAGGACGTCCTCGGACGGCCGATCCGGGTCACGAACGTCGCGCCCGGCCTCGTCGAGACGGATTTCTCGAAGGTGCGCTTCCGCGGTGACGAGGACAAGGCTCGCGGGGTCTACGCGGACGTTGCGCTCGGCGGCCCGATGCGGCCGGAGGACGTCGCCGACTGCATCCTCTTCGCGCTCACGCGCCCGGCGAACGTGAACGTGGACGAGATCGTCGTCACCGCGCTCGCGCAGAGCTCGGGCGCGCGGATCCTCCGCGACACCCCGTAGGAGTGAAATCGGTGCGGCTTCGCTCCGCGTACGACCGCGAGATCCTGCGGCTCGCCGTGCCGGCGCTCGGCGCGCTCGCGGCCGAGCCGTCGTACATCCTCGTCGACACGGCGATCGTCGGGCACCTGGGGCGGCCGCAGCTCGCCGCGCTCGGGATCGCGGCGACGGTTCTGACCGCGCTCTTCGCGGTCTTCAACTTCCTCCAGTACGGGACGACCGCACAGGTCGGCCGCGCCTCGGGCGCGGGCGAGGAGCGAGCGGCGCGGCAGCTCGGCGCCCAGGCGCTCTGGCTCTGCCTCGGCGTCGGGATCGCGCTGACGGCACTCGTAATCGCGCTGGCGCCGGCGATCGTCGGAGCGATGGGCGGAGAGGGTCAAACCGCCAACTACGCCGTCACCTACCTTCGGATCGTCTCGCTCGGGCTCCCGTTCGCCTTCCTCGCGATCGGGGCGCAGGGCTACCTGCGCGGGGTGGCCGACCTGCGGACGCCGTTACTCGTCCTGATCGCCGGCAACGTGGCGAACGCGATCCTCGAGGTGGTCTTCGTCTACGGCTTCGGCTGGGGGATCGAGGGATCGGCGTGGGGGACGGTGCTCGCGCAGGCCGGGATGGGCGCCGCGTTCGTCGTCCTGCTGCTCCGCTCCGCACGCGGGGACATGCGGCCGCGGGTCGTGCTGATGCGCCGGCTGATCAAGGTCGGTCGCCACATCTTCGTCCGGACTGTGGCGCTGATGGCGGCGTTCACGCTCGCGGGCGCGCTCGTGACGCGGTTCGGCGACGCCTCGATCGCCGCGCACCAGATCGTCTTCCAGCTCTGGCTCTTCCTCGCGCTCGTGCTCGACGCGGTCGCGATCGCCGGGCAGGTGATCGTCGGCCGCGCGCTCGGCGCCGGCGAGACGGAGCGCGCCTACGACGCCAGCGCACGGATGATCTGGCTCGCCGTCTACGCGGGCGTCGTCTTCGGGGCGATCCTGGTCGCGGTCATGGGCGTCCTCCCGCGGGCGTTCACGAGCGACGATCTCGTGCTCGAACGGGTCGCGGCGATCTGGCTCCTCTTCGCCCTGATGCAACCGCTGAACGGAGCGGTCTTCGCGCTCGACGGCATCCTGATCGGGGCGAGCGACGGTCCGTATCTCGCCTGGTCGATGGTCGCGTCGTTCGTGGCCTCGGCGGCGGTGGCGATCACCGCCTACGCGCTCGGGTGGGGGATCGTCGGCGTCTGGGCGGCGCTCGTCGTGCTGATCGTCGTGCGTCTCGTCCTGATGTGGCGGCGCTTCGCGAGCCGCCGCTGGCTCGTCACCGGCTGGGCCTAGCCCGGGGGCGGCCAGCGGTGCCAGCTCGTGGGGCGCATCCAGGCGCTCACGCGAGGGCTTTCGCGGTTGCGGTAGGGGTTGCCCGTGTAGCGGACGGCGAGGCGATCGATCTCGACGAGGCCCTCGTCGTCCTCGATTCGCTCGACGACGCCGAACAACGAAACGTGGGTGTACCAGTCGTCCTTGTCGAGCACCGTCACGGAGGCTCGCGGGTTGCGGCGGATGTGTTCGAGCCGCTTCCGGGTCGCGTCCATGTTCAGGAGTACGAGGCCGTCCTCCCAGTCGTACCAGGTAGCGACCGAGTTGGGCGAGCCGTCGGGACGAAGCGTGGCGACGACCGCTGGGTTCGGCTCGCGGAGGAATGCGTCGAGGTCTGGCGGGATCGACTTCACGGATCGGAGGGTACGGCGCGCCGCTCCAGCGTGCGCACGTCGCGCACGGCGAAGACGGGCAGCGTTGCGAGGACGACGATCGCGGCAGCCCCCCAGAGAGCCTCCCGGACGCCGACGAGGTCGGCCACCGGCCCCGCGACCGCGAGGCCGATCGGGACGAAGGCGATCGAGCCGAGCATGTCGTAGGAGTAGACGCGCGAGAGCGCCTCCGGCGGGATTTCCTGCTGCATCGTCGTATCCCAGAGGATCCCGAACGTCTCGATGCAGATACCCGCGACGAACCCCGCGGCGAGCAGGAGCGGGAGCGTGAGGGGGAAGCTGAGCGAGATCACGAGGATCGGCGTGAGCATGATCGCCGCGCTCGCGACTAGCAGCATCCGCTTCGGTCGGTAGCGGAGGCCGATGAATCCCCCGGCGACGAGACCGATCGCCTGCGACATCAGGATCAGTCCGTAGTCGCGGGCGCCGCCGAGATCCTGGTCGGCGACGACCGGGCCGAGGACGCTCAGCGATCCGGACTCGACGGCGTTGACGAAGGCGAACTGAATCACGATCACCCACAGCCAGGTGCGGGAGCGGAACTCGCGCCAGCCCTCTCCGAGCTCGCGGAGGAAGTGCTGCGCCTCCATCCGGACGCTCGCCGGGAGTCGCATCAGCGCGATGAACGCCGCTCCCAGCAGGTAGGTGGCGGCGTCGATCGCGATCGCGGTTCCAGAGCCGAATGCGGCCACGAGGAACCCGGCCACCGCGGCGCCACCGATCGTGGCTCCGTTGATCCCGAGACGCAGGAGCGCATTGGCCGGCTGGAGGAGCTGGGCCGGAACCGTCTGGGGGATCACTCCCGATGAGGCGGGGAAGAAGAACGCGGTCGAGCTGCCGTTGAGGGCGGCCAGCGCGATCAGGTGCCAGATCTCGGCGCTTCCGGAGATGAGCAGTGTTGCGACCGCTGCCTGCGTCAGGCCGCTGACGATGTTCGCCCCGACCATGACCCTGTTCCGGGGCAGCCGGTCCGCCCAGATCCCTCCGACGAGGATGAAGACGATCAGCGGGATCTGGCGCGCGGCGAGGACGAGGCCGAGGTCAGTCTTGGAGCCGGTCAGGTCGAGCACGGCGAAGGCGAGTGCGACCGGCGCGATCGCGCTCCCGAGCAATGACACTGTGCGACCGGCGAAGAGGAGCCGGAACTCTCGCTCCTGGAGCGGCGCGAGGTCAGCCCTCACGGCGCTTCTCGGCCCACCGGCTGAGCCCGGCGTACGACTGCCAGAACGGCATGGCCCGGTCGTACGCGTCGGCTTCTCCGGGCAGATCCGCTCTCGCAGCCTCAACGAAGTCGGCCTCGGTCGCACCCGCCTCGACGCGGTTCGCCCAGGTGTCGAGCCGCTCGCGCAGCTCCGCGAGATGGCGCGCGACGTCGTCCGCGACCCCGAAATGGATCAGGGCGAGCCGCTCCGGTGCACGCTGATCGATCTCCTCGAGCGTCCGGTGCCAGCCCTCCACGTCGATGTCCGGCGGCGGCGTGGGAGGGAAGACCCCTCGGTGCGGCTGGATTCGGACTCCGGCCGCGTCGCCCGCGTAGAGCGTTCCGTCCTCATGCAGATAGGAGACGTGATGGGAGGCGTGGCCGGTCGTGGGGAAGCAGTCGAGGCCGAGCACGCTGTCGCCGACGATCCGGACGTTCGCCTCCGGCACGGGCGCGAGCTCGCCCCAGAGCTCGTCGAAATGCTCGCCGTAGAGCCGCCGCGCGCTCCGCTCGAGCCGCGACGGGTCGACGAGGTGCGGGGCGCCGACCTCCGAGACCCAGACGGTCAGGCCCGGGTTCTCGCGGGCGAGCGTCCCGGCCGCGCCGGCATGGTCGAGGTGGATGTGCGAGAGGAGGAGGTTGCGGATCTCTGCGAGCTCGACGCCGCGGCTCCGTAGCCCGGCTTCGAGCGCCGGCACGCACGAGGAGGGGCCGCAGTCGAAGAGGGCCAGACCCTCGGACGTGTCCAGGAGGTACGAGCCGACCGTCTTCTCGGCGCCCGCGTGCAGCAGGTCGATCGGCTCACGCGCGACCAAGTGACGGTCTGTTACTTGGCGGCCGAGGCCGCAGGCACGAGCGCGGCCTCGAGGTCGGCGAGCAGGTCGCCGAGCGACTCGATCCCGACCGAGAGCCGGACGAGGTTGCGTGGGGCCGCAAACGGTGCGTCCGCAGTCGAGGCATGTGTCATCCGGGCGGGGTGCTCGATCAGGCTCTCGACCCCGCCGAGCGACTCCGCGAGCTGGAAGAGCTTCGTCCGCGCCACGAGCGCGACGGCCTCCTCCTCGGTCTCCGTCAGGAATGAGATCATCCCGCCGAAATCGCGCATCTGCCGGCGCGCGATCTCGTGACCGGGATGCTCGGGCAGTCCGGGATAGAGCACCTGCGTCACCGTCGGCTGCTCCTGGAGCCACGCAGCGATCGCGCGCGCGTTCTCGCAGTGCTGGTGCATCCTGACCGCGAGTGTCTTGATCCCGCGGAGGACGAGCCAGGAGTCGAACGGGCCCGGTACGGCGCCGAGTGACTTCTGGAGGAAGAAGAGGCGCTCCGCGATCGTCGGGTCGTTGGTGGCGCAGAAGCCGCCAACGACGTCCGAGTGGCCGCCGAGGTACTTGGTGGTGGAGTGGAGGACGACGTCGGCTCCGAGGTCGAGGGGATTCTGGAGGTACGGCGTCGCGAAGGTGTTGTCGACGACCAGGATCGCGCCGACCGCGTGCGCGGCATCTGCGGCGGCGCGGATGTCGACCACGTTCAGCATCGGGTTGGAGGGCGACTCGACCCAGACCATTCGGGTGTTTCCGTCGAGGTGGTCGCCGAGGCGGGCGAAGTCCGGGGCCGGCAGGTAGTCGAAGAGGGAGCCCTTGGGCTCGTAGACCTGCGAGGTCATCCGGTAGACCCCGCCGTAGACGTCCGCGATCAGGACGACGCGCTCGCCGGGGTTGACCAGATGCATCAGCGTCGTCGTCGCGCCGAGGCCGGAGGAGAACGCGATCCCGTACTCGGCGTTCTCGAGCGACGCGAGCGCCGTCTGAAGCGCGCTTCGGGTCGGGTTCGCGACCCGTGCGTAGTCGTAGCCCTTGTGGACGCCGACCTCGTCCTGGACGAACGTGGAGGTCTGGTAGATCGGGGTGATGATCGCGCCGGTCGCCGGGTCGGGCTCCTGGCCCTCGTGGATCGCCTTCGTCTCGAAGTCCATCAGCCGATCCTAGCCGCGCCGAGCCACGTTGCGAGCTCCGCCATGGCATCGTCCAGTCGGGACGTGTCGCCCCAGGAGCCGAGCAGCTCGAGGGTGCCGGCCTTGCGGTCGAAGAGTGGCTCCGCGCGGCCCACGACCTCGTCGCCGACGAGAAGGGGCAGCACGTAGTAGCCGTACTCCCGCTTCGCCTTGGGCACGAACATCTCCAGCCGGTAGCGGAAGTCCCAGAGCGCCTCGGCCCGGTGTCGGTCGTAGACGAGCCGGTCGAAGGGGGAGAGGAGGACGGCGCGGTCCGGCACAGGCCCGTCCGCCGCGTCCGGGTGCGCTTCCCACGCTCCCTTTACGAGCCGAACGCCCTGAGAGCGGAAGCGGCGCTCGGCGAAAATCTCCTCCGCTTCGCGGAGTGACGCCGTCTCCGTGGCGGGGAGCCAGCGCTCTGTGAGATCCCAGAGCCTCTGGCCGCTCCGGCGTCCCGCGACGGCGATCTCGCCCCGGACGTGGAGCGAGGTCAGCATCAGGCCGACCTGACGCGACCCGTACCAGCGTTGATCCCGGGATTCTCCGGCGGAGCGGTCTTCGAGCTCCCGCGAGAGGAGTGGGCCGCGCTCCTCGATCTGCCGGACGACGTAGCGCTTGTAGGAGCGGTTCTCCTCGAGAAAGCGGCGCATCCAGCGCTCCTTCGCGTAGCGGGTCGAGTGCCGCCAGTTGCGCATGCGCGCCCGCACGAGCGGCAAGTCCTCGATCGGATAGATGAAGGCGTTCCACTCGAAGAGCTTGCGCTCCTCCCAGAGCAGGCGATCGAGCTCCGCTCGCTCGTACCGGGGGCCGAGGCGGCTGAAGAGGACGAGGTGCTGCGGGACCGCGACCGGCGAGACGACGTCGATCTGGAGCGTGCCGAGTCGTTGCACCGTCGAGAGCGCATCCGTCGCGGCCCCGTCGAGGAGTTGCGCGCGCACCGCGATCCGCCGCGCCTCCTCGAGCGAGACGATCATCGCCGAACCTCCTCGAGCCCGATCGAGCGCGCCAGCCGGTCGAGGGCGCGGGCGAGCGCGTCGTCGAGCGCACCCGAGGCGCGGACGCCCGACTCGCGGTGAAATGCCTTGAGCACGAGCCGACCCTCGGTTCGCTCCGATTTCAGGTCGGCCCGTCCGACTATCCTCTCGCCGCGCAGGAAGGGGAGCACGTAGTACCCGTACTGCCTTTGCGGGGCCGGTTTGTACACCTCGATCAGGTGGTCGAAGCCGAGGATTCGGCGCGCGAAGGGCCGATCCCAGAGCAGGTTGTCGAAGGGGGAGAGGAGGACGGCCGCGCTCGGCGCCGACGGCTCTCGCTCGGCGCCGGCAAGCGCGAAGACGGGCGCCCCGTCGTCGTCGACCGGCCACTCCTCGAGTTCCCCCGCACCGACGAGGCTCGTGAGCGCGGGCGTGATCCGCCTCGTGCCGCCCTTGAGCCGCCAGTGTTCGACGACGCCTGCTGCGGTCAGCACTCCTCGGGCGCGGACGGCGAGGAGAGCCAGTTGCCGGAGCCGCTCGGGCTCGTCGGGCTCCGGCGCCGCGAGCACCTCGGGCGGCAGCACCCGCTCGGTCAGGTCGTAGAGCCTCTGAAACCCCTGCCTGCTCGCGACCGCGAGCTCGCCGTGGTTCCACAGCCGCTCGAGCATCGCCTTGGCCGGCTTCCAGTTCCACATCCCGCCCTCGCTCGAGCCCTCGAAGTGGCGTGACGGGAGCGGCCCGCGGTCGCGGATCTCGGCGAGGATCTCCTCGGCCAGGTGCGGATGCGTGCGCTCGACCTGCCCGTACCACCGGCGCCCGCCCTCGCGCATCGCAGGAGCGAAGAGCGGCCAGTTCTCGACCGGGATCAGGCACGCCTCGTGGGCCCAGTACTCGAAAACGCGTCCTGTTCGAAGCAGGCGTGAGACGGCGTCGCGCGGATAGTCGCCGGTCCGGGAGGTGAGCACGATCCGGTCGCTGCGCTCGACCGTCGAGATCGAGTCGAGCTGGACGCAGGAGAGCCGGCGAATCGCGTCTTCCACGTCGGTCACCCGCGCTCGCCGGTAGCGGGAGCCGTAGCCCTGCGCCGCGATCGCGAGCCGCCGGACCGCCGTTGTGCTCACCGTAGTCTTGGCGGTCATATGCGGCGACCCCTCCTCACTCTCGCGCTCGCAGCGTTCCTCGCGCTCGTCGGCGCGAGCGTCTACCTCTTCATCCTCCCTGACGACGACAGGGTCGCGAAGGCGGACGCGGTCGTCGTGCTCGCCGGAAGCAAGTTCCGGCTTCCGGTCGGGCTGGAGCTCGTCCGTCGGGGCGTGGCCCCGGTGCTCTTGATCTCCGACGGGCTCGATCCGCGCTCACCGCGCGCCGTCCGACTCTGCCGCCAGGGTGCGAAGGTGCTCTGCCCGCGGCCGGATCCATATTCGACCCGGGGCGAAGCGCGCCTCGTTGCCCGACTCGCCCGCGAGCGAGGCTGGGACTCGATCGTGGTCGTCAGCTCGCGGTTCCACCTCTTTCGCGCCCAGATTCTCTTCGAGCGCTGCTACGACGGCGAGCTCGCGTTCGTCGGGGCTCCGAGCCCGTGGTGGCGCCGGCCGGTCTCGATCGCGTCCGAGTGGTTGAAGCTCGGAGTCGCGGGAGTGCGGCGGGATTGTTGATCTCCTTCGAGGCGTTTGCGCTCGAGCAGCTCCCGGGTCCCCCGGCACGACTCCTCGAGATCGGGTGCGGCCAGGGCGCGTTGACGACCGCGCTCTCGGTGGCC
>Ga0136611_10000265_pt1 | contig 33151 bp, 41 predicted proteins | sample AntDrymUQ2232306_2_FD_106645 | JGI IMG/M metagenome (GOLD analysis project Ga0136611, IMG submission 106645) | Polar desert sand microbial communities from Dry Valleys, Antarctica - metaG UQ223 (23.06) | ecosystem: Environmental > Terrestrial > Soil > Desert | place: Antarctica: Dry Valley...
AGCTCTCGGCACGTACGGAAGATTCGGACGGCGATCTCGCCACGGTTTGCTACGAGCAGTTTCTGGATCGCCATCGCGAGAGGGATCGTAGAGCGGTGGTACCCTGGCCCGCCGCATGCGGCGCGCTCTCCTCACTCTCTGCCTCCTCCTGATCACCGCCGCGCCGGCGAGCGCGGGCACGGTCTTCGTGATCGACGGACGCGGGTGGGGACACGGGATCGGGATGAGCCAGTACGGCGCGCGCGGCTACGCCGAGGCGGGCTGGAAGCACCAGCGGATCCTCGCGCACTATTACCGCGGAACCGAGTTGCGGCTCGTCCCGGCGCGGCCCGTGCGGGTCCTCCTGGCCGAGGGCCGTGCGAGCGTCGCCATCTCCTCCGCTAAGCCGTATCGCGTCGTCGATGCCGCAGGGAAGGCCCGGAAGCTGAAGCCCGGCGCGCGCACCCTCGCTGCCTCACGCACGCTCTTCAAAGGGCTGAAGGCGCCGCTTCGCTTCGAGCCGGGCGCGCTCCCACTCGAGCTCGACGGCAAGGGCTACCGCGGCGCCCTCGTTGTCAACCGTGTGGGACGCTCGCTGACGATCGTGAATCGGATCCCGCTCGATCGCTACCTCCGTGGGGTGGTGCCGTGGGAGATGCCCGACGACTGGCACCCCGAGGCGTTGCAGGCTCAGGCAGTCGTGGCCCGCTCGTACGCGCTCGCGACGCTGAAGCCGGGCAAGCTCTTCGATCTCTACGCGGATACGCGCAGCCAGGTCTACGGGGGGATCGAGGCGGAGGCCGACACGACGAACCGGGCGATCGGCGCCACCGCGGGGCGCGTCCTGCTCTGGGACGGGCGCGTCGCGACGACCTTCTACCACTCGACGTCGGGGGGCCGCACCGCAGCGATCGGCGACGTCTGGCCCGGCGCGACCCCGGTCCCGTATCTCGTCTCGGTCGACGATCCGCACGACAACATCTCCAAGCACCACCGCTGGGGGCCGATGCGGATGACCCCGGCGGACGTCGCCAGAGCGACGCAGACGAAGGGGGTGCGCGACCTGCTCCTCGACCGTTCGGCGTCCGGCCGCGTGCTCGGGGTCGACCTCAAGCTCGCCGGTGGCACGAGGCGGATCGAGGCTCAGGACTTCCGCCGCGCTCTTGACCTGCGTTCGACGTGGTTCTCCGTGCGCGTCCTCAACCTCGATCCGCTCGGCCGCCCGCTCGCCGACCGGAAGATCGAGTTGCGCGGCTTCGTGCGCGGGCTGACGAAGGTGCGGCTCGAGCAGCAGGTGAACGGCGGCACGTGGACGACGGTTCGGGCGGTGAAGACGAGGCCGGACGGCCGCTTCACAGTCGTCGTCGAGCCTCGGCGGACGACGAGCTACCGGCTGGCCTCGCCTGAGGCGGCCGGCGGCGCGGTCACCGTTCGCCCTCGCTGACGGGCCATCACCAGTTGGGCCGCCGCCGCTCGAGAAACGCGCGCAGGCCCTCCTGGCCCTCGTCGCTCGTGCGTCGCTCGGCGATCCGGCGGGCGGTGTCGGGGCCGTCGGGCCGGTCGAGCACCAGTCGCTTCGCATGCCGCGCCGCTTTCGGGCCCGCGCTTCGCAGTTCGCCGAGGATGCGCTCGACCACGGTGTCGAGGTCGTCTGCGACCTCGTGCACGAGCCCGATCCGCAGTGCGGTCGCCGCGTCGAAGCGCTCGCCCGTGACGAAGTACCGCCGGGCCGCGCTCGGGCCGATCTTGGCGAGCGCGTACGGCGAGATCACGGCGGGGATGATTCCGAGCTTGACCTCGGAGAAGGCGAAGACGGCGCGCGCGTCGGCGATCGCGATGTCCGAGCAGGCGACGAGCCCGGCGCCACCGCCGAGCGCGTGGCCCTGGATCCTGGTGAGCACCGGCGCGGGACAGCGGTCGATCGCGTCGAGCATGCCGCGGAGCGCATTCGCATCGGCCACGTTCGCGTCGTAGTCGAGCTCGACCGAGGCGCGCATCCACTCGACGTCGGCGCCGGCGCAGAAGCTCGGGCCCTCACCCGCGAGCAGCACCGCTCGCGACTTGCCGACGTCGACGAACGCCTCGGAGAGCTCCGCGATCAGGCTCGCGTCGAAGGCGTTCCGGGTCTCCGGCCGCGCCAGAGTCAATCGGAGCAGGTCGCCGTCGCGTTCGATCCGGAGCGCGCTCACGTCGGGCAGCTTAGAGTCGGGGGATGCTGAGGGGAGCGCTAGCCGCCGCCGTCACGCCTCTCCGAGACGGCGAGCTCGACGAAGGGGCGTTCGAGCCATACGTGGACTTCCTCGTCGCCGGGGGGCTGGACGGTGCGCTCGTGCTCGGGACGACGGGCGAGAGCATGCTCTTCGGAACCGAGGAGCGCCGCCAGGTGCTCGAGCTCTACATCGAGGCCGCCGGCGGGAGGCTCCAGCTCGCCGCCCACTGTGGGGCGCAGTCGACCCGCGAGACCGTCGCACTCGCGGCGCACGCAGCCGAGGCCGGGGCGGACGCCGCCGCGGTGATCGGGCCGCCGTACTTCCCTCTCGACGATCGCGCGCTCCTCGAGCATTTCGCCGCGGCCGCAGCGGTGTGCGCGCCGCTCCCGTTCTACGTCTACGAATTCGAGAAGGCGAGTGGCTACGCGGTTCCGCTCACAGTCCTCGAGGCGTTGCGCGAGCGGGCGCCGAACCTGGCCGGGCTGAAGGTCTCCGACGCGCCTTTCGAGCGCTTCGCCCCCTACCTCGTCGAGGGCCTGGACGTCTTCGTCGGGCCGGAGGTGCTGATCGCCCAGGGAATGGCGGCAGGGGCGATCGGGGCGGTCTCGGCCCTCGGATCCGCCTTCCCGGAGCAGGTCGCGGCGGCGGTTCGCGAGCCGACCGAGGCGAACGCAATCAAGCTCGGCGAGCTTCGCGCGGCGATCGAGCGGATGCCGCGGCACGCGGCGCTGAAGACGGTGATCGCCTCTCGAGGCGTCCCGATCCAGGTCGAGGTCCGCGCCCCGCTGCGGGGCCTGACGGAGGACGAGCGCTCGGAGCTCCTGGGATGGCTCGAGTCGTCGTAGCAGGCGCGGGCGCGATCGGCGCCTCGATCGCCTACCACCTCGCGCTCGCGGGAGCCGGCGACGTCGTCCTCGCCGACACCGGCGAGATCGCGGGTGGCGCGACGGGGAAGGCGATGGGCGGCGTCCGGCAGCAGTTCACGACCGAGGCCGAGGTCCGACTCGCCCAGGCGAGCGTCCGACTCTTCGAGGAGCTCGGATCTCCCCTCTTCCAGCAGGTCGGCTACCTCTTCCTCGCGACGACCGAGCGGGGGCTCGCGGAGCTGGAGGAGCGACGTGCCGTTCAGGCGGCGCTCGGTGTGCCGGTCGAACGGGTCGATGCCTCGTTCGTCGCCGGGCTCCGAACCGACGACGTGCTCGGCGCTGTGATCTGCCGCGAGGACGGGATCGCTGATCCGGCAGGCGTCACGCGAGAGCTCGTGCGCCGCGCCGCTCGGCGCGGGGTGGAGGTGCGGGAGCGCACGGATGCCCTGGAGCTCGACGCGGACGTGCTCGTCGTCGCCTGCGGCGCCGCCTCCGCCGCGGTCGCCGCCGCCCGCGGAGTCGAGCTGCCCGTCCGCCCGCTCGTCCGCCAGCTCGCCGACGTCGGTCCGGTCGCAGGGCTGCCCGCCGACTTGCCGATGACGATCGAGGAGAATGGCTTCCACTTCCGGCCGGTCGGGGAGAACGTCCGCCTCGCGATGGGGGAGCCCGAGCTGCGCTGGGACGGGCCTCCGGACGTGCTGGACGACCTGGTCGAGGACTGGCGCGGACGGCTCGCGCACCGCTATCCGGGCGCGGCGGGTGCACCGGTCCTCCGGGCCTGGGCCGGCTTCTACGACATGACCCCGGACGCCCACCCGATCATCGGTCCCGTGGCCGAGGGCGTCTACGCCGCCTGCGGCTTCTCGGGACACGGATTCATGCAGTCCCCCGCAGTCGGCGCCGCGGTCGCAGCCGAGCTCCTTGGCGACGCGCCTCCGTTCGACCTCACCCCGTACCGCCTCGCCCGCTTCGCCTCAGGCGTCGTCTTTCCCGAAACGCTCGTCCTCTAGAGGCTTGTGACGTAGCGTCACAAGGCGCTCCGCGCGTTGAGCCTCTTCGAGCCGCTCAAGCGCCTCCGAGATCCGCACGACGTAGGGCGAGCCGGCGGCGAGGACGACTCCGGCGGCTGCGCGGCGCCTCGCGGCTCTCGTCTCGCGGCGAAGGCGCTCGTGGCGGACGAGCCGACGGACGTGCTCGTAGCTCGGACGCCTTAGGCCGAGCCGTTCCGCGGCCTCTCCGGCCAGGCGCCAGGTCTGTGCGGCCGGGGTTCCGTCACGGTCGAGCGCGACGACGAGGTCGACGATCCGTGGGTCGTTCGAGCGAATCGCGAAGCGCATGATCCAACCCTGCCCGTGGAGCTGTCACAGAGCTGAAACGGGACCGTGCCGAAAGAGCCCTTGTGACGTAGCGTCACATGGGCTTACTCGAACGCGAGCCCGAGGCGGGAGAGCTCCCTGAACTCGTACTGGCCTTCGACCGTCGCCTCGAGCTCGAACTCGTCCACGAGATCCGGGTCTTTCCCGATCAGCTCGCGCGCGTGGCCCGGCATTTGGCCGTCGGCCGCCTCGCGCGACTCGAAGAGGTAGAAGGCTCCCCAGCGCTCGCCGATCGGATCGGAGATCCACGCCTTGAAGCGGAGGCCTTCGACCTCCTCGAACAGGTCGACGGACTCGTCGCGCAGGTAGCGGCGGAGCTCCTCGATCGTCTTCGAGTCGGCCAGGCTCCAGAGCACGATCCTGACCACCATCAGCGTTGTCCGCGCACGTCGTGCATCACATTCGGAAGATCCCGAACGTCGACTCCGGGATCGGAGCGTTCAGCGCCGCCGAGATCCCGAGCGCGAGGACGCGACGGGTGTCGCGCGGATCGATGATCCCGTCGTCCCAGAGCCGAGCGGTCGAGTGGTAGGGGTTCCCCTCGGCCTCGTACTTCGCCCGGATTTCGTCGGGGTCGGAGTCGCCGACGAGCGAGAGCACCGTCGCGGCCTGCTCGCCGCCCATCACCGAGATCCGCGCGTTCGGCCACATCCAGAGCTGCCGCGGCTCGTAGGCCCGCCCGCACATCGCGTAGTTGCCCGCCCCGAACGAGCCGCCGGTGACGACGGTGAACTTGGGCACGTCCGCGCACGCGACCGCCATCACGAGCTTGGCGCCGTCGCGCGCGATCCCACCCTCCTCGTACTCCTTTCCGACCATGAAGCCGGTGATGTTCTGGAGGAAGACGAGCGGGATGCGGCGCTTGCACGCGAGCTCGATGAAGTGCGCGCCCTTCTGGCCGGACTCGGCGAAGAGGACGCCCTTGTTCGCGAGGATCGCGACCGGGTAGCCCTCGATCCGGGCGAAGCCGCAGACGAGCGTCTCCCCGTAGAGCGCCTTGAACTCCGCGAAACGGGAGCCGTCCACGATTCGGGCGATCAGCTCGTGCGCGTCCATCTCATGCTTGAAGTCGTCCGGGATCAGCCCGTGGAGATCGGCCGGGTCGAGCGCAGGCTCCTCGGGCGGAGCCACGTCCCAGGGGGGCGTGGGCTTCGACCCGTGCAGATTGCGGACGATCTGCCGGGCGAGCGCGAGCGCGTGTTCGTCGGAGGTCGCAAAATGGTCGGCGACACCCGAGCGGCGCGTGTGCACGTCGGCACCGCCGAGCTCCTCCGCGGTCACGTCCTGACCCGTCGCAGCCTTCACGAGCGGCGGCCCGCCGATGAAGATCGTCCCGGTGCCCTGGACGATGATCGTCTCGTCGCACATCGCCGGCACGTAGGCGCCGCCGGCGGTGCACGAGCCCATCACGACCGCGATCTGCGGGATTCCGAGCGCCGACATCCGCGCCTGGTTGAAGAAGATCCGGCCGAAATGGTCGCGATCCGGGAAGACCTCGTCCTGGAGCGGCAGGAACGCGCCGCCCGAGTCGACGAGGTAGAGGCACGGGAGTCGGTTCTGGAGCGCCACCTCCTGGGCTCGCAGGTGCTTCTTGACCGTCAGCGGGAAGTAGGAACCGCCTTTGACGGTGGCGTCGTTCGCGACGACAACGCACTCGCGGCCCTCGACGACGCCGATCCCGGTCACGATCCCCGCGGACGGCGCCGCGCCGTCGTAGAGCTCCCACGCCGCGAGGGCGTTCAGCTCGAGGAAGGCCGACCCCGGATCGAGCAGCCGGTCGATCCGCTCCCGCGCCGGCAACTTCCCTCGCGACCGATGTCGTTCGAGCGCCTGCTCGCCACCGCCGCGCGCGACCGCGGCAGTCCGCTCGCGCAGCTCGCCGACCAGCGCCTCCATCCGCTTCCCCCGACTCCGGAAGACGTCGTCGCGCTCGGTCGTCGAGTTCAGGAGGGCCACCCGCTGAGCCTATCGCTACGGTCAGCCGATGTTCTGTCTCGTCCACGGGCTCGGCGTCGGTCAGGGCTATTTCGCGCGGCTGGCGCAGGAGCTCGGCGACGTCCTGCGCCCGGAGCTCCGGACGGCGCTTCCGATCCCTGAGCTCGGTGCGCAGCTCGCCGCCCTTCTTCCCGGCCCCGCCGTGCTGGTCGCGAACTCGATGGGCTGCCAGGTCGCGACGGAGGTCGCGGTTCGCCGGCCCGAGCTCGTGGAGGCGCTCGTCCTCGTCGGGCCGACCGTCGACACCCACACCCACAGCGCCGCGCGGCACGTGCTCCGGCTCGCCGTCGACGGCCGCTACGAGCCGCTCCGCCTGACGGCGATCGTGATCCGGGACTACTTCACCTATGGACCGCTCCGGCTCGTCGAACAGGCGCGGTTCGCTCTCGAGGATCGGATCGAGGAGCGGCTACCGCTCGTCGAGGCGCCGACCCTCGTCCTGCGTGGGGCGCACGATCCGCTCAGTCCGGCCCGCTGGTGCGCAGAGGCGACCGCACTGCTTCCGGACGCCCGGCTCGTCACCGTGCCGGAAGCCGGGCATGCGGTGCACTACTCGCATGCCCAGGAAGTCGCCGCGGAGATCAGGGGCTTTCTCGCAGGAACGCGAGCAGCTCCACGCTGAGCTCGTCGGGCTGGTCGTCCATCGGGACGTGGCCCGAGTCCTCGAGAACGACGAGGCGCGCATGGGGGATCGCCTCGCAGAGCTCTTCGCCGTGTGAGACCGGGATCAGCGCGTCCCGCCTACCTATGATGACGAGCGTCGGAGCCTCGATCCGTGGCAGATCCTCGCGCAGGTCTGCCGCGAGAACGGCGAGGGCGGCGGTTCCGATCGTCACGGGCCCCGACCGGATTGCGTCGCGAGCGAGCAACGCCAGGAGACGGGGCTGCGAGCGAAGGAGCGCGAGCGAGAGCGGCAACGCCGAGGACACGGGCGTCCTGCCCGGCACTCCCGCAGGCGCGATCAGCACCAGCCGCCGGACGGCCTCGGGATGCCGGGCTGCGAGCCGCGCGCCGAGAAGCCCGCCGAGCGAGTGGCCGATCACGTCGATCGGCCCGAGGGCTGCGGCCTCCCACCACGCGGCGAGCCAGTCGACGGCGTGGTCGAGCTCGAACCGTCGTGGCCACGGGAGGCCCCCGAAGCCGGGGAGGTCGAGCAAGTGGACGCGATGCTCGGCCGCGAGGGCCGGAAGGAGCGGCCGCCACCAGCGCCAGGAGCCGGCGAGGCCGTGCACGAGCACGAGGGGAGAGCCGGCCCCCGCGGCACGCCAGCGAACGAGCTCGTCCGCGATCCTGGCCGTCTGCGGTTCCGTGAGCGCCATCCGAGAGAGGGTAAAGCCGCGCCCACCCGTGGCCGACGGACGGCTGGTGCGGGCGACATCTTCGTTCTGACGAATACGCCGACGGTCACACGCGCCGCGTCGCCCTCTTGCGGCCCGGGTCGGCGAGCAGCTCGGAATCCCGCCTGCACGTCTGCGCGAGCTCGCGATCGGCGGGCTCCTGCACGACATCGGCAAGCTCTCGGTGCCGGCGAGACCCTCCAGAAACCGGGCAAGCTCGACGACGACGAGTTCGAGCTCGTCCGGCGGCATCCCGCGCGCGGCGACTCGCTGCTCGGCGAGCTCGGCTTCTCACGGCGTGTTCGCGGGCTCGTTCGCGACCATCACGAGCGGCTGGACGGCACCGGCTACCCGCACGGGTCGGCGGCGTCCCGGCTGCCGCTCGAGGTGCGCGTCCTGACCGCGTGCGACGTCTACGACGCCCTGCGCTCGCGCCGGGTCTACCGCGAGGCCTGGGATCACCAGCGGGCGCTCGCCCTCCTTCGGGCCGAGACCGGAACCGCGTTCGACGCCCGCTGCGTCGACGCGCTCGAGCGGGTACGCGCTCGTGACGCCGTCGCCGCGCCCGTGGCGATCGCGGTCTGACAAGCTCCGCGCGTGCTCAACGCGCTCGTGATCGCCGGCGCCGCCGCCGCTGGCGCACTCTCTCGCTACGGGCTCGAGCTCACCCTGCCGACCTCGAGCGACGGTACGCACTACGGTGCGACGCTTGGCCGTCAACCTCGCCGGCTCGCTCGCCCTCGGCCTCCTGATGGGTTCGCTCGGCGAGCGCCTCGTGGAGCAGCAGACCCTGCGACTCTTCCTGACCGTCGGGTTTCTGAGCTCGTTCACGACCTTCTCGGCGTTCGCGTACCAGGCCGTCCATCTCCTCGAGCTCGGGGCAGGGGTCACCGCGGCCGTCTACGTGTTCGGCACGCTCTTCGGCGGGATCGCTCTGGCCTACGGAGGGCTCGTGCTCGGGAGAGCGCTCTAGGCGCCGGGCAGAGGCCGTCGCGGGAGCGGAACCGGAGACTGACGTCTCCGTTCAGGGGTCTTAGCGCGTGAGGGCGTTCGCGCAGGGCGGCTGCCCGCGTTTGCGCGGGCAGCGGGAGCGAAGCGACCCTTCAGGGGTCTTAGCGCGTGGGGGCATCCGCATCGCGGATGCCCCCACTTGCGCCATAAACAGGGGCGACAGGGCTCGAACCTGCGACCTACGGTTTTGGAGACCGCCGCTCTACCAGCTGAGCTACGCCCCTCTGCCGCTCCGGATTGTAGTCGGCGTTCCAGGGGAACGAGAGGCGTATGAGCGAAAACGAGCACGACCACCAGCAGGGCGGGCTGTCGAGCGACGAGCCCGTGGAGAGCGGCGCCCTCGAGGAGGAAGACGATCTCGACAGCGAGGATTCCGAGGCCGACGACGGCGACGGAGACGAGGCCGCGAGCGCCGAGTAGGCTGGCTCCCGTGCAGCAGCGGCACGCGCTCGGGCTTCTTTTTCTCTTCCTCGCCGTCAGTTTCGCGGGGATCGCATTCTCCGCCGCACGGGCCGGGGTGTGGGTGATCGCGCTCGCGAGCGGGGCGCTCGGAGCCTGGCTCGGGACGATGGCGGTGCGCGGGCTGAGGCCTCGCTAGGGGAATCAGGGCGGGCACGGCGTATTCTCTCTTCGTGGCGACGACCGAGGATACGAGCGAGCTCTGGCAGGAGTACCGGCGCGAGCGAGACCGCGCCGTCCGGGATCGGCTGATCCTGACCTATGCGCCGCTCGTCAAGTTCGTCGCGGGCCGGCTCGGAAGCGGTCTGCCGGCGCACGTGGACGAGGGAGATCTCGTCTCGTACGGGCTCCTGGGCCTGATCGGGGCGATCGAGCGTTTCGACCCCGATCGCGAGATCAAGTTCGAGACGTACGCGATCGCTCGGATCAAGGGCGCGATCATCGACGAGCTGCGCGCGCTCGACTGGGTGCCGCGCTCCGTCCGCGCGCGCGCCCGCGACATCGAGCGGGCGATCGCCGAGCTCGAGAAGAAGCTGCACCGGGCGCCCACGGACGAGGAGATCGCGGCGAAGGTCGGAATCTCGGTCGAGGATCTCGAAGGCAGCCTGACGGAGATCTCCCGCTCCTCGATCGCCGCGCTCGACGAGCTCTGGACGGTGTCGGACGGCGGTGACCAGATCGCGCTGCTCGACACGATCGAGGACACCACCGGGCCCGAGCCGCAGACGGCGCTGGCGCAGACGGAGATGCGGGAGGCACTCGGCGAGGCGATTGCCCGCCTGCCCGAGCGCGAGAAGCTCGTGGTCACTCTCTACTACTACGAGGAGCTGACCCTCCGCGAGATCGGGGAGGTGCTCGGGGTGACCGAGTCACGGGTCTCGCAGCTTCACACGAAGGCGATCCTCCGCCTCAAGGCACGGCTCGGCGGCGCCGCCGCCCGCACGGCGATCGGTTGACCTGACAGCTTTGCCCCCTACGCGACCGGCGGTGTCTCCCTGAACTTCGTCGGCGACGAGGGGCAGGAGCGGGTGCTGGCGGCGTTCGGCGAAGCGGGCTACGCGCGGCTCGCGAGTGTGAAGGCCGAGTACGACCCGACGAACCTCTTCCGGATGAACCAGAGCGTCAGGCCGCACCGCGAGCTCGCCAGGTAGCGATCCGGGCACGCGGGCGCGTAGGATTTCCTCCCGCACCGCCAGCCGAGGAGGAAGCACCCTCATGCCCGCATTCGAGCCCGGCAAGCTTCGCAACGTCGCCGTCGTCGGCCACCGTGGCACCGGCAAGACGTCGCTGGTCGAAGCACTCCTCTTCCAGGCCGGAGAGGTGAACCGGCTCGGCTCGATCGACAGCGGCACGACCGTCGGCGACTGGGACGACGACGAGCAGAAACGGAAGCTCTCGATCTCGCTGGCGCTGACCCACCTCGAGTGGCAGGGCCGAAAGCTGAACCTGATCGACGTTCCCGGCGACCCTAGCTTCCAGGGCGAGGCACGCTGTTCGCTCCGCGTCGTCGAGGGCGCGCTGTTCGTCCTCAGCGGGGTGATGGGGGTCGAGGTGGGGACGACGCGGGTCTGGAAGCGCGCGGAGGAGCTCGGGCTCTCGCGACTCCTCTTCGTGAACATGCTCGACCGGGAACGGGCCGACTTCTTCCGTGCGCTCGGCCAGCTGCAGAGCCAGCTTTCCGAGCGCTGCGTGGCCGTGCATCTCCCGATCGGGAGCGAGGACGAGGTGACGGGGATCGTCGACGTCCTCCACATGTGCGCCTATACGAGCCCCGACGGGGGCAAAGAAGCCGAGTGCGGCCCGGTCCCCGACGAGTTGGCCGAGCTCGTCCAGGAGTACCGGGAGAAGCTCCTCGACGAGGTCGTCCAGACCGACGAGGCGCTGATGGAGCGCTACCTGGACGGCCAGGAGCTCGGGGTCAAGGAAGTCGCGCACGCGCTCAAGGAGGCGGTCACGCGCGGGCAGGTCTTTCCGGTGGCCTGCGGGATCGCGACGAAGAACCTCGGCACACACGCGCTCCTCGACCTGATCGTGGAGGGTGTTCCGTCGCCGGCCAAGATGGGCTCGATCACCCACATCGAGGGCGCCGAGACGGCCGCGTTCGTCTTCAAGACGATCGCCGACCCCTTCGCGGGTCGGATCAACCTGTTCCGCGTCCTCCAGGGCGCGGTTCGGCCCGAGCAGACGCTCGTCGACGCGCGCACCCACGCCAAGGAGCGGATGGGCTCGCTCCTCTTCCAGCAGGGCAAGGATCACATCCCCGCGGAGGAGTTCGGGCCGGGCGACATCGGCGCCGTCGCCAAGCTGAAGGAGGTGCAGACCGGCGACCTCCTCCTCGACAAGGAGGTGGCGGCGGACGTGCCCGAGATCGGCTTCCCGGAGCCCGTGATGAGCTTCGCGGTGACGCCGCGGATCAAGGGCGAGGAGGACAAGGTCGCCCAGGCGATCCGCCGGCTCGCCGAGGAGGATCCCACTCTGCGCCTGCGCCGCGACGGCCAGACGGGGGAGGAGATCCTCTCCGGGATGAGCCAGATGCACGTCGAGGTCGCGCTCGAGCGCGCGAAGCGCCGCTTCGGGATCGACGTCGAGCTGCATCCGCCTCGTGTTCCGTACCTCGAGACGATCCGCAAGGAGTCGCGCTCGCATGCCCGCTACAAGAAGCAGACGGGCGGTCGGGGCCAGTTCGGCGACTGCACGATCGTGCTCGAGCCGATCGACGGCAACGTCGGCTACGAGTTCGTGGACAAGATCGTCGGCGGGGTGATCCCGCAGGGCTTCCGGCCCGCGGTCGACAAGGGCGTCCAGGAGGCGATGCATCACGGCGAGCTGGCCGGCGCCCCGGTTCAGGGGATTCGCGTGCTCCTGGTGGACGGCTCGTACCACAACGTCGACTCGTCGGAGATGGCGTTCAAGATCGCCGGCTCGATGGCCTTCAAGGAGGCCTACAGCAAGGCCAACCCCGTTCTCCTCGAGCCGATCATGGAGCTCGAGGTCACCGTGCCCGACGAGACGGTCGGGGCGGTCAACGGTGACCTCAATTCGCGGCGCGGGCGCCTGCACGGGATGGAGCCGACCTCGGGGACGACGACGATCAAGGCCGAGGTTCCGATGGCCGAGATGCTCACCTACCTCCAGACCCTGACCTCGATCACCGGAGGCCGGGGCGACTATTCGATGCACTTCCTCCGCTACGAGGAGGTTCCGGCGCACGTCGCCCAGAAGGTGATCGACGAGACGAAGCGCGAGCGGGAGGCCGCCGCGGCGCACTGACTTTTTAAGGGCGCACCGAGGGTCGGGATCGGCAGAGGCCGAACCCTACCCGCGCCAAGACCCTGAAGGGTCGCTTCGCTCCCGGCTCGCACCGCCGGGCGGCGCGAGCGCTGATTTTTTCGCCAGCCTGGGCGGGCAAAGCCCGCCCAGGCGGCAAGACCCCTGAAGTGAGCCGCTTCGCGTCTCAGGGCGTCCGTTCAGCTGGCGGGTAGACCTGTGGATAACTCAGGCCCGTTTGCTACGTTCCTGCGATGCGCGTGACGCGATCCGCATCGACGCGGACGTGCGCGATCTGCGAGCGCACGCTGCTCATGGGCGAGCACGCCATCCGCTTCTCACCCGACGGCAGGGACTTCGTCGACGTCTGTCCGCTCTGTCTGGACATCGCGCTCGAGCATGGCTGGGTGCGTGAGGGCAGTCCGACGACGCCGACCGTGCCGGTCGACCACCGCCGCCGCAAGCTCTCCTGGGGGCTGCGGGGGGCGCGGCGCGCGGAGGAGGCGCCCGTCGCGGCCGATCCGATCCTCCGGCGGCTTTCCGAGCCCGAGCTCGAACTCGTGGAGGCGGCCGACCTCTTCAACTCGAGCCCCTACCGGCGCACGGTCGCAGGAATCGCAAAGAGCCTCGGGCCGCCGAAGGCGTCGATCGTGCCTCTCTCGGGCGCCCGTGGCGAGATGATCGTGACGGTCGCCTGGGAGATCTCCTGGTACCAGTACCGGGTCACTCCCGATTCGGCCCAGCCGGTGCGGCTGGCCGAGCGCGGGCACGATCTCGGGGAGCTCGAGACCGGCGTTCAGACGTGGAACTCCCAGCTCGCTGAGGACGGACGCCTCATGCCCGACATCGCCCGCGTCTGATGCCCACAGCGGGCACCCTCGGGCTCTTCGCGCTCGCAGCCCTCGCCCTGATCGTCGTGCCCGGCCCCGCCGTGCTCTACATCGTCGCCCAGAGCATCGACCAGGGCCGCCTCGCAGGCCTCGTCTCCGCGCTCGGCGTCGCGAGCGGCGGCCTCGTCCACGTGGTTGCCGCCGCGGTCGGCCTGTCCGCGCTCCTCGTCTCCTCGGCGACCGCCTTCACCGTCGTCAAGTACGCGGGCGCGGCGTACCTGATCGGCGTCGGCCTCTACACCCTGCTCCGTCGCCGCGAGAGGCCGGAGAGCGCACCACCGTCCCAGCGGCGCCTGCGCAACGTCTACGCCCAGGGTGTGGTCGTCAACGTCCTCAATCCGAAGACCGCGCTCTTCTTCCTCGCCTTCCTCCCTCAGTTCGTCGACCGCAGCGCCGGCTCGGTGGGAACCCAGATCGGGGTCCTCGGACTGGTCTTCGTCGTCCTGGCCGTGTCCAGCGACAGCGTCTGGGCCCTCGCTGCCGGTGCTGCCGCCGGCTGGCTCCGGGGAAATCCTCGCTTCCTCGCCGTCCAGCGCTACGTCTCGGGCAGCGTCTTCGTCGGCCTCGGCGTTCTCGCGGCGGGCACGAAGCGCGCCCACACCTGACGACCGGCCGTACTGCTTACACTCCGTCTCGATGATCTACTGCGTGATCCCGAAGGAGCTCGAGGCCGACCTCTTCGACAAGATGGTCGAGTACTACAAGGACAATCCGAACGTGACCGTGATCATCGACCGGCGCGAAGGTGACGATCGCCGCAACGGACGCGAGTACGGGGGCCTGCGGGAAGTCCGCGACCGCCGCCGCGCTCGCATCCCCGGCACCTTTCCGGACACCGACACGTCCTGACTACACTGCCGTGCCGATGGCGGTGACGGGCGCAAAGGACTTCAAGAACTTCATCGGCGGCGAGTGGGTCGACGCCGCCTCCGGTGCGACCTTCGAGTCGCACGTCCCGGCGACCGGCGAGGCGCTCGGCACGTTCCCGCGCTCGGGTGCGGAAGACGTCGACCGCGCCGTCGAGGCCGCAAAGGGGGCATGGGATGAGTGGCGACTCGTTCCGGCTCCCGAGCGAGGCAACATCCTCCTCCGCTTCGCCCGCCTGCTCGAGGACGACAAGGCCGAGCTGACCGAGCTGATGAGCCGCGAGATGGGCAAGGTGCTCGCCGAGGCCGGGGGAGACGTCCAGGAGGCGATCGACATGTCGGTCTACATGGCCGGCGAGGGCCGCCGCATGTTCGGCCAGACCACCCCGTCCGAGCTCCGCGACAAGTTCCAGATGTCCGTGCGGCAGCCGGTCGGGGTCGTCGGCGCGATCACGCCCTGGAACTTCCCGATCGCGATTCCCGCCTGGAAGCTCGCACCTGCGCTCGTCTGCGGGAACACGATCGTCCTGAAGCCGGCCGAGGACACGCCGCTCCTCGCCGAGCGTTTCATCGAGCTGCTCTCCGAGTCGGGGCTCCCGGACGGCGTCGTCAACCTCGTCCACGGCTTCGGCGAGGAGGCCGGCGACCGCCTCGTCAAGCACCCTGACGTCCCGATCATCACGTTCACGGGCTCGCGCGAGACCGGCGTGCTCGTGACGAAGAACGCTGCCGACAACCTCAAGCACGTCCATCTCGAGCTGGGCGGCAAGAACGGGATCATCGTCATGGACGACGCCGATCTCGACCTCGCCGTCGAGGGGATCGTCTGGTCGGCCTTCGGCACCTCCGGTCAGCGCTGCACCGCCGCGAGCCGCGTGATCGCGCACGAGGCGATCTACGACGAGTTGCAGAAGCGGTTGGTCGAGCGGGCCGAGAAGATGAAGATCGGCCCCGGCTGGGATCCCGAGACCGACCTCGGCCCGGTGATCAACCGGGAGGCGCTCGACAAGATCCACTCCTACACCGGGATCGGCTCCGACGAGGGCGCCAAGCTCCTCACCGGCGGCGAGATCGCCTCCGAGGGTGACCTCGGCAAGGGCTTCTACTACCGCCCGACGATCTTCGCCGACGTCGAGCCGCAGATGCGGATCGCGCAGGAGGAGATCTTCGGCCCGACGACCGCGATCCTCAAGGTCAAGGACTTCGACGAGGCGATCCGGGTCACGAACGGGATCCGCTACGGGCTCTCGTCCTCGATCTTCACCCGCGACGTCAACAAGGCCTTCCGCGCGATGCGCGACCTCGCCTCCGGGATCACCTACATCAACGCCGGCACGACGGGCGCTGAGGTGCATCTCCCGTTCGGCGGCACGAAGGACACGGGCAACGGCCACCGCGAGGCGGGCCAGGCGGCGCTCGACGTCTTCACGGAGTGGAAGTCGATCTACGTCGACTACTCCGGCAAGCTGCAGCGCGCCCAGATCGACAACGTCGAGCACCCCGCTCCCTGAAGGTCAGGCTCTTCACCGACGGGGGCGCCCGCGGTAATCCCGGGCCCGCCGCCTACGGCTACGTGATAGAGGCGGAGGACGGAACCGTTCTCGCCGCGCACGGTGAGGCGATCGGGGTCGCGACGAACAACGTCGCCGAGTACAGCGCCCTGATCGCCGGGCTCGAGATGGCGATCGAGCTCGCGCTCGACGAGGTCGAGGTCGTCTCGGACTCCGAGCTGATGGTCAAGCAGATGCGCGGCGAGTACAAGGTCAAGAACGAGGCCCTGCGCGAGCTCTCGCTCCGAGCCTCGAGGCTGGCGGGGGCCGTCGGGAACGTCCGCTACAGCGCCGTCCGTCGTGAGCAGAACAAGCTCGCCGACCAGCTCGTCAACGACGCTCTGGACGCTGCTGCGGGCTAGTCGCGCCGCTATACTTGCCCTCCACGCGGATGTAGCTCAGTTGGCTAGAGCGTCTGCTTGCCATGCAGAAGGTCGTGGGTTCGAGTCCCATCATCCGCTTCGTTCGTCGCTCAGGTCACGCGCTGGTACCTGCCGAGGATGCTCACCTTGGTGACCGCGACCCGATCGATCGGGATCGCGCTCAGCCCCTGCTTCGCGTCGAACTGCGCCCGGACTCCTGGCATCAGCTGTGTGGTGCTGAATCCAGTGCCACCCCCGAGGACGGCTCCAGAGGAGTCGAACATGACCATTGAGATCTTCGGGCTCACGAAGGCGGACGTCGTGCTGTCGTTCAGCACCTGGAAGAGCGCGGTGCCGACGTAGCCGGGATCGAAGTCGGGCAGGAGGCGGATGTCCGAGACCACCGGCTGACGGATTGCAGCCAGGTCCTGACCCCCGAGCCTCGTCACGATTTCGAGTTTCGAGACCGGGATGCCTTCGGGGATCGAGACCGAGCCACCGAGGTTGAACTCGGTGCTGGCGGCGACCGCGGCGACGTTCGTCGTCTCCGTCTTTAGCACGGTGTTCGTCGAGTCGAGGAAGTTGACCTGGACGGAGACGGTCAGTGCGTCCTTGTCCTTCGACGGGTTGGCGAGCACGACCCCGTAGCTCACCTCGCGCCGACCGAACTTGACCCGTTGCGAGAAGCCCTGGTTCGCCACGTCGATCCGGGCCGGCTCCTGGGGTGGACCGACGACGGAGAACGTGCGCGACGCTCGGCCGGCACCTACGCAGGCGATGGTCACCGTTGCGGCTCCGAGCTTGGCATCGGCGGGCACGACCCACTTCCACGCCGCGCGTCCCGCCTTGGCGACGACTGGCTTGAACGCCTGGCGGAAACCGTCGGCGTAGACGACGGCCGCCGTGCAACGCGCCCCGAGCGGGCGGACGACGACGGTGACCGAGGCGGGCGTCCCACGGAAGGTCTTTCCCGGCACGAAGCCGAAGCGCAGGCTCGCACTGGTCTCGACGGCGGCGCCGGCGACCGACACGACGCAGAGCGCGACGAGGAGAGAGCAGACGAGCGAGGCAAGGCGGCGAACGGGCACTGAAGACCTCCGAGAATCGGATTTTCGGCCGTGCCGCCCAGTCCCATCCTCGGTCGGGGCGGCGTCCGGGGCAATCCCTCGAACGTGCCATCCGCTGCGGGTGAGCCCGAGAACGCGGGATCGGGGATGGGGCGGGAGCGAGGCGGGCGATCCTGCCGCGATGCCTCCCGGACGATCCAGGAGATCAGATGAACGAGCCTGCGGCGCTCACCACGCTCCTCTCTCTCGAGGACATCCAGCTTCCCCCCGTCTCGGACATCGTCGTCCGCGATTCCGACCTGGGCGCCTTCGAGCGCGAGGTCGCCGCCGCAGAGCTGGCGGTGCAGGAGGCGCGCTACGACGATGCGGTCGAGCTCCTCTCCGAGCTCCACCTGGCGCCAGCGCACTATCCGGACCTCGCGCTCCGCTCGCTGCTCGCGGAGTCGTGGGCGCGGATGTATCGCGGTGAGCTGGACGAGGCGCTCGAGCTCCTGAAGACCGCAAAGCTCGTCGCTCACCGGCCGGGCTTCAACGACTTCGACCGTGCGGAAGTGCTCTTCCGGATCGGCTGCATCCGCGTCAAGCGCGGCGCCCATTCGCGCGCCGTCAACGACCTGACGCTCGCGCTCGAGCTCTGCGAGCGCTCCGGGCGGCCCTCGGATCGGCTTCGGGCCGAGATCCTCCAGTGGCGCTCGCGCTGCTACCAGCACCAGCGCGACTTCGACGCCGCCCGCACGGATGTCGAGCACGCGCTCGAGCTCGTGGACAGCCTCGGCGACAGCCTCATCGCCGCCCACGTCAACTTCCGAGCCTCGGTGGTCACCGAGCGCACGGGCGATTGGCTCCTCTCCTGCTTCTACGCCGAGAAGGCGAAGGATCTCTACGAGGAGGCGGGAGACAGCGCGAACGTCGGCCGTCTCCTGAACAACCTCGGGGGGCTGAACTTCCTCCTGGGCAGGCCCGAGGTCGCGGTCGGCTGCCTCACGCAGGCGGTCGCGATCGGCCTCGAGGGTGGCAACGAGATGGACGCTGCCTACGCGATCTCGTCGCTCGCGCAAGTGCTTCTGCGCACCGGGGCGCCGCTGCTCGCCGAGCCGCACGCGCGACACGCGATCAGGCTCCTGGATGGTCGCCCGGACGTGCTCGACGAGCTCGGCAACGTCCAGCTCGTGCTGGGCCGCTCCCTCCTCGAGCAGGAGCTGTTCGACGAGGCCGGCGAGGCGTTCGACGCCGCAGAGGCCACGTTCGCGCAATTCGAGTCCGTGAGCCTGCTCTCCGCCGCCTGGTGCGCGCAGGGCGATCTCGCGCTGGCTCGCTCGGATTCCGATTCGGCCGCCGAGTTGTACCGGCGTGCGGCCGAGGCCCTGCAGGACTTCAACTTCTAAGGAGGTGACCCGCATGCGCAAGCACACGCCCACCACCGTTCTCATGGCCCTCGTCGCCGCAGCCGCCTTCCTCGCGAAGGCCAAGTACGGCTTCCACGTCGGCAATTAGTCGCAATCCGCTTCTCCCCAGGAGGTTCAGCTCGTGCTCAAGTCCACTCGCACACTGATCGCAGGGCTCGTCGCAGCGCTCTCCGTCGCCTCGACCGCTTCGGCGATCGTCGGTGGCAGCGTCGACGGAGACGCGCACCCGTATGTCGGTGCGCTCGTCGTCGACGACGCGATCGTGTGCTCTGGCGTGCTCGTGGCGCCGACCGTGTTCGCCACCGCAGCCCATTGCCTCGACGGGCTGGCCGACGGTGCGCGGGTCGCGGTCAGCCTCGACTCGTCACTCGACCGCACGAGCTGGACTCTCCTGGCGGGTAGCGCCCACGCCGATCCTCAGTACCGAGGCAAGACCGCACACGATCTCGCCGCGGTCGTGCTCGATCGACCCGCAGCTCCACGGCCCGCGACGCTTCCCGTCCGAAATCAGGTCGAGCTGCTCTCCCGGGGGGCGCTCGTGACGAGCGTGGGCTACGGCTACTCGGCGGTGCTCGGCCGGCGGGACTTCGCCTACGACGGGCTCCGGCACGTTGCCGAGTCGACGGTTCGGGACGTCTCGGCGAACGTGCTCACGATCTCGACCAAGCTGGCGGGGCCGTGCCTGGGCGACTCGGGGGGCCCGCAGCTCCTCGGGGACACCGTCCTGGCCATCACGAGCTCGGGCTCGAAGGACTGCTCCGGCACTTCCGAGTCCTACCGGCTGGACGGGAGCGACGCGAGGGCGTTCCTCGGCGGATTCCGCGTCTCGGCCGGCACTCCGTAACCAAAAGCCGAGGGGCAGCGTTCTTTGAACATGGAACTCTTGCTGACGGTGCTGCTCCTCCTCACGATCCCGGGCCTCCTCACGTACCTCGTGCCCGGATCGGCCGAGCCGCTCGGCACCGACTCCTAGCTCGCGACGAGCCATCACCGGGTGCATCGCCCTCGCAACGGCCGATCTCGAACCGGCAGCGAGGGCACTCCTTCGTCGCGTGTGCGCTCGAAATGGGATCGAACTCGTCTGCGAGCGCAGAAAAGGGGCCGGACGGCCCCTCTTCGCTCGGTCGGATCAGTCGGCTCCTAGAAAAGCCAGACGAGCAGCAGGATGATCACGATCAGGGTGAGAAGTCCGCCTCCGATAAACATTTGCCAGCCTCCGTGGTTGCTTACATGACAACAACGTTCGAGCAGCGTGGGCGGTTACGGGCGGTGGCTAGGATGGGCGATCGCGGCGCCGTGGCCGAGTGGTTAGGCAGAGGCCTGCAAAGCCTCGTACTCCGGTTCGAATCCGGACGGCGCCTCTGAAGCGCCGTTCAGATGTCCGTCAAGGACATTGACACTTGTTCGCGGGTGCGGTGGGATCACCGCCATGGGCGGCGTCGAGATCCAGCGGGTGAGCTCCGATCGCGAGCTCGATGCGCTCGTCGGGCTCTTCAACCGGCTCGAGACGTCGTCCGTGACCCCGGCCCGGATGAAGACGATGCGGCAGGCGATGCGGCGCCGGGACGTGCTGGCGTGGAGTGACGGCCGTCCCGTCGGTTTCGGGCTCGTCGGGCTCTTCCCGGGGATGGAGGAGACCCCGGAGGCGGCTGCGCGGTTTGCCGTCCTGCCCGAGCACCGCCGCCGGGGGATCGGCGGGCGGCTCCACGCCGAGCTGTGCCGGCTCGCGCGGGAACTCGGCCGGGACGCCCTCGAAGTGCAGGTTCCCGGCTCGGACGAGCGCTCGCGCGAATGGCTCGAGCGGCGCGGCTACCGCGAGACCGAGCGGCTCTTCTCCCTGCGGCTCGACCTCGTGGCCTCGACGCTGCCGGCGCTGTCGGTTCCACCGGGCGTCCAGCTCGTCTCGTTCGCCGACCAGCCCGAGCACGCGGTCGCCCTCTTCGACCTCGTGCGGGAGACGATCGCGGACGTGCCCGGGACCGTGGGCGAGCAGGTGCCCGAGGACTTCGAGGCGTGGGCGGCGCTCGAGCTCGATCCGCAATCGAGGCCGCCCGAGTTCGCGATCCTGGCCCTCGACGGCGTCACGCTCGCCGGAGCGGGCTGGGTCCAGCGGGACGGGATCGAGAAGGTCTGGCACTCCTACACCGGCGTCCGGCGGCCCTGGCGAGGACGAGGGATCGCCAGGGCGGTCAAGCTGGCGCAGTTGCACGCGGCGCGCGCCACCGGCTGCCGCTACTCGCTGACCGACAACCACGTCGACAACGCGCCGATCGCGAAGCTCAACCGAGAGCTCGGCTACGAGCCGTACGACGTCAAGATCACGCTCGTCGGCGGGACGGTCGGATGAGCGTGCCCGATAGGGCCGAGTTCTTCCGCCGCTACGCGGACGTGGCTGTCCGCGTCGGCGCCAACGTCCAACCCGGCCAGCCCGTCTTCATGCTCGGCACCGTCGAGCACGTGCCCCTGATGCGAGAGCTCGGCCGCGCCGCCTGGGAGGCCGGAGCGGGCGACGTGCAGCTCGTCTACTCGGATCAGTACGACCGGTACCTGCTCGCCCGGTACGGGGCCGAGAAGAACCTGGAACGAGCGCCGATCGGGCCCTACTCCGCGGCCAACGCCGCCCTCGAGCAGCAGGGAGCGAGCGTCTCGGTCTTCGGCGACGAAGCGCCGGCCTACTTCGGAGGCGTCGACCCGAGCCGGATCGCTCGAACCCGGGCCAAGGCGCTCATGGAGCTCGCAGCGCGGCTGATGAACGAGAACCTGGACGCGTGGACGGTGATCGCGTACCCGGAGGCGAGTTGGGCGGAGCGCGTCTTCGGGACTCCGGACGTCGATCGGCTGATCGCCGAGATCTCGTTCGCCTGCCGGCTCGACGAGCCCGATCCGGTCGCGAGCTGGAATGAGCACCTCGACCGGCTCGCGGCGCGCGCGGCTGCACTCGACGAGCGCGAGATCGACCACATTCACGTCCGTGGGCCAGGCACCGACCTGACCGTGGGGCTCCTACCGGGCTCGCGCTGGGTCGCCGGCCGGAGCACGACGCACTGGGGCCAGAGCCACTGCGTCAACCTCCCGACCGAGGAGGTGTTCACCACTCCGGACTGCCGCCGGACGGAGGGAACGCTCCGGGCGACGCGCGCGGTCGCGGTCGCGGTCGAGGGTGTGCTGGTGGAGGGAATCGAGCTTCGGTTCAGCGGCGGCCGGATCGTCGAGGCGACGGCCGGAAGCGGAGAGGGCTTCCTGCGCCAGCACATCGAAACCGACGAGGGCGCGGCCCGCCTCGGCGAGTTCGCGCTCGTCGCGGGCTCTCGGGTCGGTTCGCGCGAGCTCCTGTTCTACAACACGCTCTTCGACGAGAACGCGACCTCCCACGTCGCCTACGGGATGGCCTACACCGCCCCCGTCGAGGGCGCCGACGCGCTCGATGCCGAGGCACAGCTCGAGGCCGGGATCAACCGTTCGACCGTCCACGTCGACTTCCCGATCGGCGGGGCGGACGTGGAGATCACGGCGACCTCTCGGAGCGGTGAGACCATTCGCATCATCGACGGGGACGACTGGCTGTTCGGCGCGTGAGCGGCTAGGAAGGCGAGGCTTCGAGCTCACGCTTGCGGCGCGAGGTGGCCGACTGGCGCTTCGAGCTCGAAAACTCGACTTTGCGGAGCCGGATCGAGGTGGGGGTGACCTCGACGCATTCGTCGTTGCGGATGAACTCGAGCGCCTGCTCGAGCGAGATCGGCCGCGGCGGGATCAGGCGCACCAGCTCGTCGGAGCTCGAGGCGCGCATGTTCGTCAGCTTCTTCTCCTTGCAGGCGTTCACGTCCATGTCCTCGCTGCGCGCGTTCTCGCCCACGATCATCCCTTCGTAGACGTCGACGCCCGGGGCGACGAAGAGGACTCCGCGCTCCTGCAAGTTCGAGAGTGCGAAGGCCGTCGTGGGGCCGCGGCGGTCTGCGACGAGGCTGCCCGACGGGCGCGTCCGGAGCTCGCCGTGCCAGGGCTCGTAGCGCTCGAAGACGTGGTGCATGATCCCCGCGCCGCGCGTCTCGGTCAGGAACTCGGTTCGGAAGCCGATCAGGCCGCGCGCGGGGACGAGATACTCCATCCGGGCCCAGCCGGTGCCGTGGTTGACCATCTGCTGCATCCGGGCCTTGCGCAGGGCGAGCATCTGGGTGACGACGCCGATGTAGTCCTCGGGCACATCGATTGCGACCCGCTCGACCGGCTCGTGCCGCTTGCCGTCGACCTGCTTCGTCAGCACCTCGGGCTTGCCCACCGTCAGCTCGAAGCCCTCGCGGCGCATGATCTCGACGAGCACCGCGAGCTGGAGCTCGCCGCGGCCCTGGATCTCCCAGACCTCGGGCCGCTCGGTCGGGTTGATCCGGAGCGAGACGTTGCCGACGAGCTCCTGCTCGAGCCGGGCCGCGATCTGCCTCGCGGTCACCTTGTCGCCCTCGGTGCCGGCGAGCGGCGAGGTGTTGATCCCGAGCGTGATCGAGAGCGAGGGCTCGTCGACGGCGGTGACGGGGAGCGGACGCGGGTCGTCGGGATCGGCGATCGTCTCGCCGATCGTCACGCCGGGAAGCCCGGCGAGCGCGACGATCTCGCCCGGGCCGGCCTCCTCGGCCGGGACGCGGTCGAGCGCGTCCGTGATGAAGAGCTCGGTCGCCTTCGCGTACTCGATCGTCCCGTCCGCACGGCACCACGCGATCTGCTGGCCCTTGCGGATCGTTCCGTGGCGGACGCGGCAGAGCGCGAGCCGGCCGACGTACGGCGACGCGTCGAGGTTCGTGACGAGCGCCTGGAGCGGATGGTCTGGGTCGTACGACGGCGGCGGCACGGTCGCGAGGAGCACGTCGAAGAGCGGGGTGAGGTCGTCCGCGAGGTCGTCCTCCGCCAGCCCGGCCTTCCCCTCCCGCGCGATGCAGTACACGATCGGAAACTCGATCTGGGTCTCGTCCGCGTCGAGGTCGAGGAAGAGCTCGTAGACCTCGTTCACGACCTCCTCCGTGCGCGCGTCCGGCCGGTCGACCTTGTTCACCACGAGGACGACGGGGAGGCGCGACTCGAGCGCCTTCCGGAGCACGAAGCGCGTTTGCGGGAGCGGGCCTTCGCTCGCGTCGACGAGCAGGAGCACGCCGTCGACCATAGTCAGGCCGCGCTCGACCTCGCCGCCGAAGTCGGCGTGGCCCGGCGTGTCGATGATGTTGATCTTCGTGTCGCCCCGCTGAACGGCCGTATTCTTGGCGAGGATCGTGATCCCCTTCTCGCGCTCGAGATCCATCGAGTCCATCACGCGCTCGTTCACGTCCTGATTGGCCCGGAACGACCCCGATTGCCAGAGCATCGCGTCGACGAGGGTGGTCTTTCCATGGTCGACGTGGGCGACGATCGCGACGTTGCGCAGATCGTCTCGCGTGGCTGGGAAATCGCGGCGGGGCACCGGTTGAAGGTACTCGTTCTTGCCCGCGGAGCGGGCTTTCAGGGATTTTCGCGCGTCGAGCATCCGCTTCTGCGGATGCTCGACCTGTGCTCAGGCAACAGGAGCGCCGTCCTCGACCTCGCGCTCGGGGCGCAGCAGGACGAGGCCGGAATCGTGGGGGTGAACGGCGAGGACGACGGCGTCGTCTCCACCGAGCGCGCAGACGACCTGGGTGCCGACGAGCGCCTCGGCATCTTCGAGGGCAATCGGAACGGGCGCCTGGCGGTCGCCGCGACCGCCGAGCGCGAGGGTGAGAAGCGAGGAGGGCCCGCGTGCGCCCGGGTGCGCCTCGACGGCCGTCACGCGCGCGACGACGAGGTTCAGCTCCTGGATCTGCTGGGCCGGCTCCACCCGCCTGTCGTTCCCGGGCGCGTGGTCTCCTAACCGAGGGCGAGGACGACGAGCGCGATCAACCCGGCGAAGGCGAGGAAGAAGCTGAAGGCGGCGGCGCCGAGCGTGAGCGCGAGGAACTGGGGCGTGAAGACGCGGAGCGGGACGGCGAAGCCGACGAGGTCGCGGGTCGAGCCGACGACGCCGCGCAGTCGCCAGAGGATCGATGGCGCCCGGCGGAAGCCGGCGGAACGGGCCTCGCCTGCGATCCGGGTCAGCTCCGAGAGCTGCTCCGAGCCCTGGTGCGGCATCCGGCGAAGCCGCTCGGGGAGCTTCATCACCTCACGGAGGCCGGCGGCGAAGAGGAGGAGGATCACGGGCGCGACGAGCAGGATCGCCGTGATCACGCCGTCCGCCACCGAGAAGTCGCCGCGCGCGAGGACCGACGCAATCGCTGCCACGGCGAGAACGCCGACGAAGGCGAGCCGGCGCGCGAAACGGACGACTCCGCCCACGAAGCGCATCAGGCCGCTCAGGTCTCCGATGTTCACGTTCACTCTCGTCACGGCCGCCACGTTAACGTGCGCTTGTGCAGGCGACCAGTGGGGATCCCTCGCTCTCCTTCGCGCTCGAGCTCGAGCAGCGCGACGAGGAGGTTGCGGAGCGGCTCGCGATGCTGGCCGCGCTCGCCCACGGAGTCGACGAGGTGCGGAGCCGGGCGGAAGCAGTCGCCGCGTTCCGGGAACGGCTTCCCGCCGATCGCGCTCACCTCGAGACGGCCCTGGCCGAGGCCGAGCGCGAGCTCACCGGGGCCCGCGAGGCGCTCGCCCGCGCCCACGACGCTGTCGAGCGTGCCCGGAGCGAGGACGCGCGCGCCACCGCCCGCAGGCACGAGGCCCATGCCGCGAGCGATCTGCACACGACCGAGGAACGCCGCGACCGGCTGCTTGCCCGGGGGAAGTCGATCGCCCGCGAATCGGTCGAGGCGGAGTCGGAGGCCGCCGAACTCGCCACGAAGGCGGCCGAGCTGGCCGCCGCCCTCGAGACTGCGCCGCGTGTGGCGTCCCCTGGACCACCGCAAGCGGGGCTCGACGGCGTCCTCGACTGGGCCGCCCGCGCGCACGCCGCCTTGTTCGTCGCCCGGAGCGGGCTCGAGACGGAGCGCGAGCGCGTCGTTCGCGAGGCGAACGAGCTCGCCGCCTCCGTACTCGGAGAGCCGCTCTACGCGACCAGTGTCGCCACGGTTCGGCGGCGGCTCGAGGAGCGGCTCGGGTGATCGATCCGCTGGAGCGCTGGCGCGCCCTCGGCCTGCCGGACAAGCCGGACTATGCGGGCCTGCTCACGTTCGGGGGCGCGCCGTACACCCAGGACCCGTCCGAGCTCGCAGGCGTCGACGTTGCGATCGTCGGCGCCCCGACGGACGACCTCGTCTCCGACCGGCCGGGCACGCGCTTCGCCCCCCGCGCGATCCGGGCTGCGAGCTGCCCGCCGGGCCCGCATCTCGAGGCAGGGATCGACGCGTTCGCCGAGCTGAAGATCGTCGACTTCGGCGACGCGCCCGTCGTCCCGGCCGATCCTGAGGGCTCGCATGCCGCGATCGAGGCGCTCGTGCGCCAGGTGGCCGAGTCCGGGGCGATCCCGATCGTGCTCGGCGGGGATCATTCGATCTCCGAGGCAGACATCCGCGCGGTCGCCTCCGTTCACGGCCCCGTCGGGCTCGTCCACTTCGACACCCATACCGACACGGGAACCGAGGTCTTCGGTGTCGAGCGCTCGCACGGGACGCCGATGTACCGGCTCGTCGAGCAGGGTCACGTCGAGGGGAGTCGCTACGTCCAGATCGGCCTTCGCGGTTACTGGCCCGGGCCGACCGAGTTCGGCTGGCAGGCGGAGCAGGGGATCACGAGCTACTTCATGCACGACGTCCGGGAGCTCGGGATCAGGGCCATCGTCGAGCGGACGCTGGAGCGCGTCGGTTCCGGTCCGGTCTTCGTCACCGTCGACGTCGACGTGCTGGATCCCGCGTTCGCGCCGGGCACGGGGACACCGGAGCCGGGCGGGATGACCTCGATCGACCTGCTCTGGGCCTGCCGCACGGTCGCGGCCGGGGCTCAGGTGGTCGGCGCCGACGTCGTCGAGGTGATCCCGACGGCGATCGGCTCTGCGGACGTGACCGCGCTCGTTGCCGAGCGCGTCGTCCGCGAGGTGCTCACGGGGATTGCGCTGAGTCGCTCTGCGCCGAGGCCGTCCGGCTAGAGACGAGCTCGTCCGGACACCGCCAGTAGACGACCTGCTCGCGGGTGCCCCCGAGCTTGCAGGAGGCGTGCGAGAGGTCGGGGTAGCCGGAGAGCCGGCCCGACGTGCAGGCCATCCAGCCGCCGGCGTCCGAGGCGGCTCCGGCGACCGCGCTGCACGATCCGAACAGTCCCGCGCGCTCGAGCACGCGTTCGCTCTTCACCCCGTGGAGGGCGGCGGCGATCAGGGCTGCGGCGAGGGCGATCTTGACCATGGGGGAATCGGTCTCGCCGCAGGAGAGACGCACTCAGCATGCGTGCGGGCCGGGCCGCTGTCGATCGCCCTTTCGGGCGAGTTGCCAAAAGGCTATTCCGGTGGCAGCAGGCGGCCGAGCTGCGCGGCGCGGTAGTCGAAGATCTCGTTCACGAGTCGCCGGACGAAGCCGGTCGGGGCGAGCGGGCCGCCGGGCACCCGATAGCGGACGTTGTCGTAGATCTCCGTCCCGCCAGGCGCCTCCGTGAAGCGATGCGTGTGCAGCCACAGGCGATAGGGCCCGCGCAGCTGGCGGTCGCTGAAGCTCCGTGGCGGCTCCCAGGTCTCGATCTCGGTCAGCCAGCGCACGGGCACGCCGTAGAGCCGGAGCCGGTAGCGCAGGTTCGAGCCGCGCTCGAGCCGTTCGGGGGCGTCGAGGATCCGGAAGTGCAGCCAGGGCGGCGTGATCGCCTCCAGGTTCCGCGGGTCGGCGAAGAAGGAAAAGGTCTCGTCGAGGCCGCGGGGAACGAGTTGGATCCGTTCGAGCTGGAGATCGCTCATCATGCGAGCCGCTCCTGCCACGCCGCGCCGGCGGCGCGACCCTCGGGGGTGGCAAGGAAGTGCTCGAGGGGGACGTGGAGGAAGGTGCCCTCCGCGTCCGCGAGGATCGCATCGCCGTCCCGGAGCTCTCCGGCGACTTCGAGGAGCCGCTCCCGGCTCGCGGTCACCCGCGCGGTCACGAGCAGCGTGCGGTTGATCGGGACAGGCATCCGGTAGCGGATCGCGAGCCGCGCTGTCACGGCGGGGAAGCGGTGCCAGGTCGCGAGCAGGCCGCAGGCCTCGTCGAGCGCCGCCCCGACGAGTCCCCCGTGCACCAGCCCGGGGCCGCCCTGGTGCTCGGGCCCGAAGGTGACGGGCGACTCGTAGCTCTCGGCGGCCTCCACGGTCGGTGGCGCGAGCCGCAACCCGAGCGGGTGGTCGCCGCAGCCGAAGCACGCGGGGTCGTGATGGGGCGGGATGCGATCTATGCCGCGAAGGGCAGCTGGATGTCGGAGACGTCCAGGCCGAGGCTCGAGGCCATCCGGATCCCGTCCTTGACGTCCTCCTGGAGCCGGCGGATGTCGGTCTCGCGCATCACGTTCCCGATCCAGGCGCGCTCCTTCGGGCGCCAGAGCGCGTGCTCGACGAAGATCGGGAGCAGCCCGTTCGCGGCCCGGATCAGCCGATCCTTCGTCTTCTTCGAGGCGTGCTCGAGCAGGACGCGCTCGTAGGCGACGCCGGAGCTGTGGTGGATGCCGTCGTCGATCGTGAGTCGGTTGCAGACGTCCTCGAGGATCGTGCCGCGCGAGGAGCGGGCGATCAGGCGGAAGCGCGGGATGATCAGGCGCTCGAAGAAGACCTGCATCTGGAAGACCTTCTCCTCGAGCGTCTCGGCCTCGAGCGTCATCTTCGCGAGCTCGTCCAGGTGCGGGTCGCGCTCGGCGGTGCCTCCCGCCTCCGTCGCGAGCTTCAGCCAGCACTCGACGTGGCGCGCCTCGTCCTGAACCATGGTCGAGTAGTAGAGCTTCGCCTCGGGATGGGGGGCCATGTTCAGGAGCTGCCCGGCCATCTGCACCGCGAGCTCGTCGGCCTGGAGCTGCTGCGTGATCACCGAGCGCCAGACGGCGCGGCGGCGCTCCTTCTTCTCGGGTGAGGCGCCCGCCCGGGTCTCGGGGATCGGCGGGATCTCACCCCAGGGGAGGTCTCGGGTCTGCCATTCCTGCTTCTTCGCGAGCTCGTAGAAGCGGAGGACGCCGCGGGCCTTGTCGTCGTGGGCGGCGTCGTCGGCCGCGGCGCGCTCGGCCTCGATCAGCGGCTCGTAGGTCGCCTCGGCGTTGACGGGCTCCTCGGAGATCGGTGCAGACATCCTGTTCGAATCTACCGCAGCCCACCCGCTTCGTGGTGCGCGCGGAAGAAGTTCTCGGAGCCCGCGGTCGCCATCGCCGCGGAGGCGGAGATCTCGAGCGCGAGCGCGGTGGCGGCCACGATCTGAGCGAAGCGGTACACCTTTCCGGTGCCGGCACAGCCGAGCAGCTCGAGCCAGGAGCGCGCGTAGGGGAGGGTGGTGCCGCCGCCGACCGTGCCGACCTCGAGGCCCGGGAAGCGGATCGCGGCGTGCAGGCCGCCGTCCGCCGTCCGGTGAGCGGTGCCGTGAGCCATCGAGCTCGTTCCGACCATCCCGAGGTCCTGGCCGGTGCAGGCGAAGAGCGCGGCGACCGCGGAGGCGGGCGTGAAGGCGACGGACTGCATCCCGGAGGCGACGGCACCGTGAGTCCCGGCCCAGGAGAGATCGAGCAGGTCGTCGACGGTCGTGCGGAGGACGCGGCGGACGGTCTCGGCGTCGAGTGTGGCCTCCGCGAGCACCGTCTTCCCGTGCCCGGAGGCGAAGAACTGGTGCGACGGCTTCTTGTCGCCGCCCATGTTCGCCTCGAGGATCGCGCGCTCCGGCTGGACCGGCGCCTGCTGCATCACGTAGCCCATGTTCAGCGCGTAGCTGTTCCGCGTCATCATGTTCGGGCCGCAGGCGTCCCCGGTCGTCCAGGCCCAGAGGACGTGGCACATCGGGCCGACGACGTGCGTCTTTACCTCACGCAGCTTCGCGCGCTTCGAGAGGGACGGGTCGTCGAGCTCGACGAGGAACGAGCGGAAGTCCCCGAGCGACGACTCGAGCCATTTTGCGAGTATGACCGCTTCTTCTGTGTCTTTGCAGACAAAACAAGAAGCTCTAGTCATTCTGTCATGAATGACATACGTTCGGAACCCGCCCGCGAGCGCGACGGCCTTCATCCCGCGCGAGACGGAGGCCGAGAGGCCGCCTTCGGTGTGCGCAAGCGGGACGAGCACCTCCTCCTGGGCTCGTCCGGCCTCACCGAGCGAGCCTGCGGGCTCCTGAAGCTCATAGCTCCCGAGCTCGACGAGGAGCGGCCCCACGACCGAGACCGGGATCACAGCGGCGCCCGTGTGCGATTCCTGAGCGCGGCTCCAGGCCTCGTCGCCGAGCGCGAGCGGCTCGTCGCCGACGGTCTCGCGGATCGCGTCCTGGCGGGCACGGATCGACTCTGGATCGTTCTTCCGGGGCCAGCGCTGCATGGCCAGAGCTTATTCTCGTCCCGTGACCGCGACGATCATGAACGGGAAGGCGCTCGCGGCCCGGATCCGCTCCGAGGTGGCCGCCGACGTCGCCGAGCTCGGGCACGTCGGGCTCGCGACCGTCCTCGTCGGCGACGATCCGGCCTCGGACGTCTACATCCGCGCGAAGCACACCGCCTCGCTCGAGGCGGGGATCGACGCGCACGACCTCCGGCTTCCCTCGTCCATCACGCAGGAGAAGCTGCTGGCGCAGGTCGCGGAGCTGAACGCCGACGACGGGATCGACGGGATCCTCGTCCAGCTTCCTCTCCCGGACGGCCTCGACGAGGCGGCCGCGATCCGCGCGGTCGATCCGGTCAAGGACGTCGACGGGTTCCATCCGCTGAACGCCGGTCAGCTCTACCTCGGCGACCCTGCCCACGTCGGTGGCACCCCGCTCGGCGTCCTCCGGCTGCTCGACGAGTACGGCGTCGAGCTCAGCGGCGCGAATGCCGTCGTGATCGGCCGCAGCGACATCGTGGGCAAGCCGGTGTCGCTCCTCCTCCAGCACCGGAATGCAACCGTGACCGTGTGCCACTCGCGCACGCGCGACCTCGAGGCTGAGGTCCGGCGGGCCGACATCGTCGTCGCGGCGGTAGGCATCCCCGGCCTCGTCCGGGCGGACTGGATCAAGGAGGGAGCAGCCGTGATCGACGTCGGGATCGTCCGCACGGACGTAGGCCTGCGGGGCGATGTCGAACCCGCCGCGGGCGACCGAGCGGCCTTTCTCACGCCCGTTCCCGGCGGCGTGGGCCCGATGACCGTCGCGATGCTCCTGCGCAACGCCGTCAAGGCCGCGCGCTATCGCCGGGGCGAGCTTGCATTTCCCGGCACAGGGGGCTATGTTTCGCGCGCGTAATTGGTCAGCGGCACCGGTGCAGCGCACCCTTGTCGCGTCATGCAAGGAGGAACATCCGTTGGCGCAGGGCACCGTGAAGTGGTTCTCGAACGAAAAGGGTTATGGGTTCATCGAGCGTGAGGGTGGCGAGGACGTCTTCGTCCACTTCTCCGCGATCACGATGGACGGCTACAAGTCGCTGACCGAAGGTCAGAAGGTCGAGTTCGAGGTGGTTCAGGGGCCCAAGGGCGCCCAGGCCGCGAACGTCACGGCCGGCTAGAACTTTCTCCGGTCGAGCTTTGGAACGGGCTCCCGAAAGGGGGCCCGTTCTTTTTTGGAAGGATGAATCCATGGCGATCACCCGCGAAGAGGTTCTGCACGTCGCGAAGCTCGCGCGGCTCGAGCTGACCGACGAGGAGGTCGAGCGCCTGACGGGCGAGCTCGGCGCGATCCTCGAGGCGGTCGGGAAGGTGGCCGAACTCGACCTCTCGGACGTGCCGCCGACCTCGCATCCGCTGGAGCTCGTGAACGCTTGGCGCGAGGACGAGCCGCGCGACTCGCTCGGCCTCGACGAGGTCTTCGCGAACGCCCCGCAGCGGGAGGGGGATCTCTTCCGCGTCCCCCCGAGCACATGAGCGCCGCGATCGACACGCTTCGCCTGACCGCCGAGGAGGCGGCCGGCCTGCTCGAGCGGAAGGAGGTCACCGCCGCCGAGCTCCACCGCGCCTACCTCGACGCAGCTGCCGAGCGCGACCCGGAGCTCCACTGCTATCTCCGACTCGTCGAGGAGCCGGTCGGCGGCGGCGTCCCGATCGCGCTCAAGGACGTGATCTCGACGCAGGGGATCGAGACCACCGCGGGCTCGAAGATCCTCGCGGGCTACGTGCCCCAGTTCGACGCGACCGTGGCGGCGCGCTGCAAGGCGGCCGGCCTGCCGACGATCGGGAAGACGAACACGGACGAGTTCGCAATGGGCTCCTCGACGGAGAACTCCGCCTACGGGCCGACCCACAACCCCTGGGATCCCGAGCGCGTCCCCGGTGGCTCCGGCGGCGGCACCGCGGCGGCAGTCTCGGCCGGGCTCGCGCCCTGGGGACTCGGCTCCGACACGGGCGGCTCGATCAAGCAGCCCTCGGCGCTGTGCGGAAATGTGGGCCTTCGGCCCACGTATGGGACGGTCAGCCGCTACGGCGTCGTTGCCTTCGCGTCGAGCCTCGACCAGATCGGCCCTGTCGCGAGGAACGTGCGGGACTGCGCCCTCCTCTACTCGATCATCGCGGGGCGCGACGAGCGCGACTCGACCACGGTCGAGCTCCCCGAGCCCGTGCGCCTGCCCGAAGAAGACGACCTCACGGGTCTCCGGATCGGCGTCCCGAAGGAGCTGAACGAGGCCGAGGGGATCGAGCCGGGCGTCGTCGCCTCCGTGCGGGCCGCTATCGAGCTCGCCCGCTCGCTCGGCGCCGAGGTGGGGGAGTGCGAGCTCCCGCGCTCGGTCGAGTACGGGCTCGCCTGCTACTACCTGATCGCACCGGCCGAGGCGTCCTCGAACCTCGCGCGCTACGACGGCGTTCGCTACGGCCTCCGCGTCGACGGCGAGAGCTATGCCGAGATGGTCGAGCGGACGCGCGACGCGGGCTTCGGCGACGAGCCGAAGCGCCGGATCATGCTCGGCACCTACGCGCTCTCGGCCGGCTACTTCGACGCCTTCTACGGTCAGGCTCAGAAGGTGCGGACGGTGATCGCGCGTGAGCACGCTGCAGCCTTCGAGCGCTTCGACGTGCTCGTCTCGCCGACGTCGCCCACCGTCGCGTTCAAGCTCGGCGAGAAGGCCGCGAACCCCCTCGCGATGTACCTCTCCGACCTGCTCACGATCCCCTCCTGCATGGCAGGCCTGCCCGGGCTCTCGATCCCCTGCGGGCTCTCGGAGGGGCTGCCGGTCGGGCTCCAGCTGATCGGGCCGCAGTTCTCCGAGAACACGCTCTTCCGCACCGGGCACGCGCTCGAGGGCGCCCTCGGCTTCGACGTCGTGCCGGAGCGCCTGCGATGACCTGGCAGCCGGTCGTCGGGCTCGAGATCCACGTCCAGCTGAAGACGCGGACGAAGATGTTCTGCGCCTGCGCGAACGGCTACGGGGGCGGTGAGAACACGCAGACCTGCCCCGTCTGCCTCGGGATGCCCGGAGCGCTCCCCGTACCGAACCGGGTC
>Ga0136611_10000266_pt1 | contig 33150 bp, 32 predicted proteins | sample AntDrymUQ2232306_2_FD_106645 | JGI IMG/M metagenome (GOLD analysis project Ga0136611, IMG submission 106645) | Polar desert sand microbial communities from Dry Valleys, Antarctica - metaG UQ223 (23.06) | ecosystem: Environmental > Terrestrial > Soil > Desert | place: Antarctica: Dry Valley...
CCATAATGCATTACATAATTTTAAAGAGCATGGTATTAATCTGAAAGATTTGAAACCGGATCTTAAACAGATGGTTAAACGTAAGGATGACGTTGTTGCCCAAACAACTGGTGGTATTGCTTTTTTGTTTAAGAAGAATAAGATCACTGCTTATGAGGGTATGGGTTCAATGGTCGATAAAAACACGGTTAAGGTTACTAAAACTGATGGAAAAACCGAAAATATAACAGGGAAAAACATCATCCTGGCAACAGGATCTAAACCAACAGAATTGCCCTTTCTTAAGCTAGATAAGAAGCGGATTATAACTTCTACTGAAGCATTGAATTTAACCGAAATCCCGAAACACCTTATTGTTATTGGTGGGGGAGTTATCGGCCTGGAACTTGGATCTGTGTATGCGAGACTTGGTTCGAAAGTTACTGTGATTGAGTTTATGGATTCCATTATTGGAACGATGGACAAAGGGTTGGGGAAGGAACTTCAAAAGGTGCTTTCACGGCAGGGAATGGAGTTTCTGTTAAGCCATAAAGTTACCGGCGCTACTGTTAAAGGAAGTAAGGTGACTATCACCGCTGATAATGCCAAAGGCGAGAAGATCAGCACTGATGGCGATTATTGTATTGTGGCCGTTGGCCGGACTGCATATACCCAAGGCCTCGGATTAGATAAAATTGGAATTACAGTTGAAGAACGAGGCAAGAAGATTCCCGTTAATGAGCATTTGGAAACTTCAGTTTCGGGGATTTATGCTATTGGAGATGTAATAAAAGGTGCTATGCTTGCTCATAAAGCCGAAGATGAAGGAACATATGTTGCTGAGCGCATAGTGGGGCAAAAACCACATATCGATTATAACCTCATCCCTGGTGTTGTTTATACCTGGCCGGAAGTTGCCAGCGTTGGTCAAACCGAGGAGCAGTTAAAAGAGCAGGGTGTTAAATATAAATCCGGTTCTTTCCCCTTCAAAGCAAGTGGTCGGGCACGTGCTAGCATGGACCTGGACGGATTTGTGAAAGTTCTCGCAGATGTAGAAACTGACGAAATTCTTGGTGTACATATGATAGGACCAAGAGCTGCTGATATGATTGCCGAGGCGGTAGTCGCGATGGAATTCAGGGCTTCTGCAGAGGATATTGCTCGCATCTCCCATGCGCACCCCACCTTTACCGAATCATTTAGGGAAGCGGCTATGGCGGCGACGGAGAATAGGGCGATACATATTTAGTGGAGAGTTGAAAGTGGAGAGTTGAAAGTTGAAAGTTGAAAGTTGAAAGTTGAAAGGGGAAAGTTGAAAGGGGAAAACTGAAAACAGAAAACTGAAACGAGGTCGTATAAGGGGAGTAGTTAAGTATTTAGTTTCAACTTTCAGTTTTCCGTTTTCAGCCTGAAGAATTATTTCGTTAAGATGAACTTCCTCATAAAACTACTCGTCATTTTAGCAACGATCGCATCGATGGAGGCCCTCTCCTGGGCAATGCACAAATATCTTTTTCACGGCCCACTTTGGTTTATCCATCAATCCCATCACAAGCCGCACAGTTCATGGTTTGAGTTTAACGATTTATTCAGTGTTCTCTTTGCAGCTATCTCCTTGTATTTAATATGGGAAGGAAGGGAAAGTTTAAATACCGGTTTCTGGATAGGCGTAGGTATCTCGGTGTATGGGATGATCTATTTTATTTTTCATGATTGGTTCATACATAATCGTGTGAAGTCTTTTACAACAACAAATCGCTACCTGCTGGGGATAAGGAGAGCCCATAAGATTCATCATAAATCTATACACAAAAACCCATCCGAGGAATTTGGATTATTACTAGCTTCGGGGAAATATTTCAAGCGGCAGAAAACTGATCAGGCTATTCAAAACTCATGATTATACAGGGCGACATTTCTTTAAAGAACCTGAATACGTTTGGTGTCAACGCAAAAGCCCGCTTATTCACAGACATTTCCACGGAAGAAGATCTTGCATCCTTGTTTGCTGACAATCAATTGAAGAGCCTTCCGCAGTTGGTGTTAGGTGGCGGAAGTAATATGCTTTTCAGGAATGACTTTGATGGTCTGGTTATCCACATAAATATTCGTGGCCTGAGCCATAAGATTGAGGGTGATCAGGTTTATGTAACCGCTGGTGGTGGAGAAGTATGGAATGATCTGGTAAATTATGCGGTAGAAAAGGAATTTGCAGGGATGGAAAACCTTAGCCTAATCCCTGGATCCGTCGGAGCCTCACCAGTCCAGAATATTGGGGCATATGGGGTCGAGCTTATGGATATTTTTCATTCCTGCCGTGCTTTTGAAAAGGGATCGGGTAAAGTGAGAGTATTTACCAAAGAAGAATGCAATTTCAGCTATAGGGATAGTGTTTTCAAGTCGGTTTATAACGGGATGTACATTATTACTCAAGTCACATTTAAGCTTTCTAAAACGTTTTCTCCAATTTTAAACTATGGAGCTATCCAGCAGGAGCTGGATAATCGCAAAATCACTAATCCCACTATCAAAGATATTTCAACTGTCGTATCTCACATTCGCGTAAGCAAACTGCCAGACCCCAGGACAATAGGGAATGCCGGTAGCTTTTTCAAGAACCCAATAATTCCGGTAGGCAAATTTATACAGTTGCAGTCCAATTTTCCAGACATTGTACATTATCCTGTTTCAGGGGGGAGCATAAAGCTTGCAGCCGGATGGTTGATTGAACAATGCGGTTGGAAAGGGGCAATTTCAGGCAATACTGGGACATGGAAGAACCAGGCCTTAGTTTTAGTTAATCATGGTGGAGCTTCTGGAAATGAGATATTTAACTTCTCCGAGTTAATCATTGAAAGTATTAAATCCAAGTTTGGAGTAAAACTGGAGCGAGAAGTTAATATCATCTGAGTTCGTTCCAAACAAATTCTTTTTCCACTGGAAAATATAACCATTAAGGTTTCAGCTTTAGGCTTTTTGGCTAATGGTTCCAAAAAAGGCACAGACTTTGATTGGTATTACTCATCTACTTAAAAACATTTTGTTTTTCTGAATTGCGAAGAAATAACTGATTTGTTTACAACCTAAACCTAAACAAAATGACTACAATCGAATTCAACACTCTGGTTACCCGCCAGGCCAGCTCTCTAAAAATGTATGCTTTGCACTTTACACACGACTCTGACGATGCAAACGATCTTGTGCAGGATACAATGTTAAAGGCTATCACCTACTATAATAAATTTAAAGAAGGAACGAATCTCAAGGGATGGTTGTATACCATTATGAAAAACACGTTTATTAATAATTACAGGAGATTTGTAAAGATCAGTTCATTTGTAACTAAATCTGATGATATTTCTTCTGCCAACTTAATGTATAGTGCAACAAAGAATCAGGGTGAACCAAAATTCATCATGGACGATATTAAAAATGCACTCGGAAAACTTCCAGATGAGTATTACGTACCATTTACAATGCATTTTGACGGCCATAAGTATCATGAAATTGCAGAACATTTAACAATTCCAATTGGAACTGTTAAAACCAGGATTCATGTAGCAAGAAAACTGTTGAAAAAATCATTGAGGCCTTATGATACTGATTTGCGTAATACACAATATTCTGTCAACTGATTTAGTGCTCGAACTAGTATCAATACAAATTAAACATATATTTTTAAATGAAACACCGGGGGCAATTCCGGTGTTTTTTTTGTCTTACCCGCTGTAGCAATAGCGAAGGCGGGCCACCGATTGTAGCTTTTTGAAGGCGGGTCGCCGATCGTAGTTTCAGCGAAGGCTTTTGTTATAGATTTGAAAGAACAGTTGTTGGGGCGGGTTAGCGATAGTAGTGGAAATCTCTTTTTCTGCGAAGCAGAGAAAGAATTGGAACGAATAGCGCGGTGCGGCCGCAGCCGCAAACCCCAAAACAAATATTCCCTCTTTCAGCATCTTAACTAGGCTCCCCAAAAGTTAAGGAAATTAACCGCTATCTTTAACCTTCCAGCCCAACAATCAGCAACTAGAAAATGAAATTTGCCTACCTCTTCATTAATCTATTAACCGTTCTATTTCCCATAATTCTTTCATTTGACAGCCGGGTTCAATTCAATAAAAGCTGGAAACACATTTTTCCCGGTTTATTCATTACCGGGCTCGTCTTCCTAACCTGGGATTACCTGTTTACGATATTCGATGTTTGGTCCTTCAACCCGGAGTATATTATTGGACTTTACATTCTAAATTTGCCGATCGAAGAGATCTTGTTTTTCATCACCGTCCCCTTTGCCTGTATCTTCATTTATGAATGCCTGAACTATTACGTAAAGAGAGACTTGCTCCGCGATGTTTCACGGCTAATCAGCATTATGCTGATTGTTATCAGTGTTGCTTTTCTAGCAACGTTTTATGATAGAGTGTATACACTGATAAGTTTTGGTTTATTGCTTTTAATTTTAACCTACGCAGAGTTTATTCTGAAGGCAAACCTTGGAAGGTTCTACCTGGCTTATTTCGTCTCGCTCATCCCTTTCTATATTGTTAATGGCATTCTCACCTCTATCCCAATTGTTTTATATAATGATGCAGAGAATATGGCTTTCCGCATTTGGACGATACCTCTGGAGGATCATTTCTACTCTTTATCTATGCTGTTAATGAACATTTTATTTTTTGATTATTTTAAAAAGAGAGCGACATTGCCGAATTGATGGATATTCCAGAATATACCATACAGCAGCTTGCTCTTAGAAACGGCCAGGACAAACCCATGATTTGGATAGCTTTTAAAGGGCTTATTTATGATGTTACCGCAAGCCGCTTGTGGCAAAATGGTAAACATTATGAACACTGGGCAGGACAAGATCTTACCGACGAGCTTAAAGATGCTCCGCATTCTGATGGGGTTTTTGGGAAGTTTACGGTGGTAGGAAAACTGGTATAGCATTGCGTACCGGCTTTAGATTTAGAGGCCTTGGCATGCTAAAGCAAGTTTAAAATTGAAAGTGATTACTATTTGAAGAATCTAAAAGGTTGGTGTCAGCTTTAACAGAAATTCCGGCTTGTTTTCAACCTTCTTTGTAAAAAATTCATACGCTTTACGCTAAATCCGTTCTGTTTATTATATTTAATAAAACAAGTTTAACTCTATGAATCGATTAGAAATATTAACAGGTTTGACACAATTACCTCTTGCGGGAGCTGTGGTCAGTGCAACGGCATTTGACGCTGTTTCAGTTCCGGTCGCAGTGGATGAATGGTTGCCTAAAAAGCAATTGATTCGGGGAGCCAATTCCTCTTGCCTGCGCTCCGGCCATCTGCTTTTCGTTGGTGGAATCGGTGGTTGGTATGCAAATCGTAGACCTGAACCAGGAGATGCTAAAGTACAGATCACCAGTGCGCTAAATACGATGAAAGAAGCCCTTGAAGCTGCAGGGTCAGGAATGCATAATGTGCTTCAGATATTCATGACAGTGGCAGAACCTAAAAAAAATCTTGCCCGGCTGAATGAAGGCTATCATGAATTCTTCCCTGAGAATCCACCTGTGCGTTCTTTTAGTAGTTCCAAAGCAAGCCAGATGGGACGGGATGGTATACTGGTCCAGGTGGGTTGTATTGCTTATGTTGATTAACAAAAATATTAATTCACTTAATAGAATCTAGATGAATCGCAGAAACTTACTCAAAAGCCTCACCCTGCTTCCGTTAGCTGGTGCTGCTTCAATAACGCTATCTCCAACCGATGCTCAGGCCCAGAAGAGGCAGAAAGGACAATGGACACCTAAGAAACAGGTAGTACGTAAGAGCAATAGCGGCGGTAATACGAACACTGCGGTGCCATCGCTTAAGGGACCACCAGTAGCCATTCTTTCAGGTTGTATACGCTCTGGTCATTTGTTATTTGTCTCTGGAATCGGTGGCTGGTATCCTGAAAGGAGAGCTGAACCGGGAGATATAAAGGTACAGATTAAGGGTATTCTGGATACTCTGAAAGAGGTTCTTGAAGGCGCCGGTTCATCTATGGCGAATGCTCTTAAAGTACATATGACGGTCGTTGAACCAAATAAGAACATTGCAGATCTTAACGAAGTTTATCGCGACTATTTCCCTGATCCCGCACCTGTGCGTTCATACACCGGCTCCAGCGCTGAACTGATGGGTCGGGACGGCGTGTTGGTGCAGTTGGATTGTATTGCGTATGTGGATTAGATAGGGGAATTAAGAATTAAGAACCAAGAGCCAGATCCAAGAGCCACCCAAGAGTCAAGAACCAAGAACCAAGAGCCAAGACGTCCACAAAGCGTGTCATTACGAACCTAGTACTGCAAGAGAGCAAAGACTTCCACAAAATGTGTCTTTGCACGCAGTGTGGCAAATGAGGCAAGAAGACTGGATCAATAATTCGGACTTATGGCTGGTAAATCGAGCCAAGTTTCTTTGAAAATTCATACATACACAAAACGACCCCTCATTTAATTTTGAAGGGTCGTTTATCCTAATATTAAAAAAGAAGATTAGTTCGACACAACTTTATTAGTGTTTACATATTCTGCTAATTCATCTTTATTAGCTTTCGATTGGAACAGATCATTTAACTGGCTAAAGTTTTCTGGGTCTGTAACTGTTTTATAAGAAAGTTTAGCCAATTCCAACCGATTGGGTTCGGAATTTATTAACGAAATTAACTCTTTAACCTGGTCACTAGTAAAAAAGTTGTTTGGGTTGGCAAATATATCCCGTTCTGCTTGAACTTTTAGAAACTGCAATAGATTTCCTCGTACGGTCAACACCAGAATACTAAAATCCATACCTGACATCGGTGTTTTCACTGTTGTATTAACAGTAACACCTGTTTGAGCATTTGCATAATCTTTAAATTCGCTTTGGTAACTGCTGTTCGTAAATAGGTCGCCCAACAGATAAAAAGTTGCCGGGTCCATTACCGAGCGAAATGATTGTTTCGCCAGGTCCAATCGGTCTCTTTCTGAGGTAACCATGGTGAGCAATTCCCTTATCTGCGCTGTGCTGAAAAAATTATTAACGTTTACAAATGCGTCTCTTACCGCGTCTGTTTTGAGCGCCTGAGACAATTTTCCTTGAATAGTGTTTACCAACAGATTGAAATTGTTAACAGACATCTGCGCTTTAATTCCTGGACTAACTGCGATTCCACCCTTCGAAACAACAAAGTCATTAAATTCATTGCGATTTGAAGTGCTTGCAAAAACATCATAAAGGGTGGCAAAATTAGTTGCGTCGGTAACTGCCGGGTAGGCTAGTTTGACAAGATTAATTCTGTCGTTTTCCGAGGTTACTAGTGTTAATAATTGCCTGATTTGTGCTGTGCTGAAAAAATTGTTAGTGTTTACGAAAGCATCTTTAACAGCATCTGCCTTGAGCGCCTGTGACCATTTTCCTTGGACGTTGTTCAACAAAAGATTAAAATTATTTGAACTCATCGGGGTTTTAATAGTGGTATTAGCAATTACCCCACCTTTTGAAACAATAAAATCGTTGAATTCCATGCGGTTAGCGGCACTTAAAAATACGTCATGAAGTGTGGCGAAGTTTATTGCGTCATATACTACGGGGAAGGCTAATTTGACCAGATCCAATTTGTCACTTTCAGAAGTCACCAACCCCATTAACTGTCTTACCTGGGCGGTCGTATAGTAATTGTCGGAATTTAAAAATGCATCTCGTAGGGCTTCCCCTTTGAGGGATTGGGACCATTTTCCTCTAACATTGGCTGTAAGTGTATTGAAATTTGAATCGGAAATAAGTCTCCTTGTACCTGTATTTGAAGATACATCCCCATTTACTTGAACGAAATCAGCAAACTCATTCCTCCTGTTAGTACTAGCAAACATATTTCCAAGGGCGGCAAAGTTTGCTTTGTCTGTAACGACGGGATATGCCAATTTTACAAGGTCCAGCTTATCACTATCAGAAGTAATCATATCCAGCAGACTCCTTACTTGTGCACTGGTGAAATGATTATTGGTATTGATGAAGGAATCTCTAATCTTTTCAGCTTTTAAGGTTTGTGACCATTGTGCCTGGACACTTTGTTTGAGGGAATTGAAAGCCGCGGTTGGCATTGGCAAAGAACCATTCGGCGAGTTCATTTCCGACATCACTTCATCGAACTCTACGCTACCATTTGGTTTCACAGTAATATTCATCTTATACCCTTCTTTTAACATGAATTTGTTTGAATAGATTAAGGTATTTTGCGAATATGCATTAGCCGAGGCATTGTTATTTTTCAAACGATACACTCTTAGAGCACGTGAACCAGTTAGCAGATTGTCAATTGCTATTGTATAATTCGCAGCATTGTTAGTACTGGTATTCGAAAAATAGCGCTTGTCATCAATCCTTACTTCGTAGTTATTGGTATTTTTTGTAACGCCCCTGAAAATAATATTTACGGAGCTGGTAGTTTGTGCATGTCCTGCAACTGCAAGAAAACAAACCGTTAGGATACTTAGGATGCTTTTCATTGGTATTTTTAGTTAGTTGGGAATAGATAGCAATATTCTTGCCAGTAGAATGGGTGAGTTGTTAAAGAGCTGAATAACAGATATATTATGGAGCATGCGTTTTTTTTATGCAACTTTCGTGCTTTATAGATCGCATAGCTAAAGTCGTTTTTGTTAGGCCGAGAATTCAAAAAGAGGCTAAAGGCTTTTTTTAACCGAAAGGATTACGTTGCGGACCACAAACTTCCAGCCCACATCCGTGTTATAAGATAGTTGCCATTCCAATCGTTATAAATTGAATAAAACAAATACAATGAAGCGAATAGTGCTGTTTCTTCTTCTTTGCTCACAGGTTGTCTTCGGACAGCAGACCAACCAGTGCGGAATATTAATTCCGCCGCCATCATTAGTAAATAACTTTTTAAACGTTTATGAAGCTGGCGCTATAGTAAGGACAATCCTTGACAGCGTTAACTGGCGGAAGAATTTTACTCTTCAGGAACAAGATGGTATAAATAATGCTTACGCGACCATCGTCCGCAATCAGCGTTATATAATATATGACAACAGGTTCCTTATTGCGCTTGATCAATATTCCAATACCGGTTGGGCGTCAATAAGTGTTTTAGCACATGAGATAGGACACCATTATAGGAATCACCTCGTTTCCGGCAATGGCAGTACTCCTGCTAAAGAGCTTGAAGCCGATTATTTTTCCGGTTATGCATTGGCTAAAATTGGGGCAAGCCTGGGCGAAGCTACAGCTGCTCTTCAGAAGATTGCTCCAGTACAGGGCAACTCAAGTCATCCTGGCAGAGCCGCACGGGTAGATGCCATTCAGAAAGGCTGGTACTATGCAAAAGCAATCAATACATCTTCTACAACAACAGCCCGGGTGCCAGTTCCTCAACCACAGCAGAATCCACCACCTCCGGTAGCTGGCGGCGGCTGGATAAATCTTGCCCTATATGGGAATAATGCAATGACCGTCTACTTGTCTGACGATGGAAGAAATTTCAGCCCGGTTGCCTTGAAAACCACACAACCTTTCGTATTCAAATATGAAATATACAACTACGGTTTCCTGCGCCTCGTTAACAGCCCTAACGCTATAATCTATAAGTTAATGCATAACAAAGATTACTCTATTATCTGGAATAGAAGGGCGAATAATTGGACCGTAGTGGAGGTAAAATGAAGAAGTGTGCAGCGAGCTAGTTTCTCAGGTTATACCCCACTGGGAACTGAAAATCTTTGGTAGTTAGATGCATAGGGGTGATCTTTTCTGCTACTATAGTCCATATGTATCCCTTCTTATGATTAGTGATGATATATTTAAGGGATAAGGCGCCATTTGTAGCCTCCAGATATCGATTCCAGTCGCCGAAGTTGTGTTTAGCGAAAGCCTGATGGTCAATTCGCATTAAAGGGGAATAATAGTAGATGCTGGTTGTTTCATCCGTCTCCACCTGGATAGCAATGCACTCGTATCCTAAGATTGTTTCTCTTTTATCCAGTTTGGTGATTGTGTATTGTTGGGATGTCCTGGTTAATGCATCAATTTGATGTGAAGTTTTGTCTTTCCAGAAACCGTAGTAAGTATTTGACCTGCTATCATATAATTGAGTTATATTATCTGCCTCATCGTAAGATTTATAGTAACTATTATTGACAAAATAATGTTGTTCACGGCCCATGGTCGACGAAGCTTGGTCAGTTATATCATTACCCTGCAGATCTTTGAAAAAATATCTATACTGGATCTTACCTGTGAAGGTAGAAGCAGCAGGAATTGCTGAAGACATAGCGAAAGCTAATGTCAATATTAGGATAGATTTTTGCATGCTTTGAGAGCTCGATGAAGATTAATCCACAACAAATTAGGTAAAAAAGAGTAATTAGCAAAATTCACTCATTTATTGCTCGTCACGTTGTTGAAGCAAACTCAATATTCCAAATTACTTATAATTGGGTATTGACGGAATTGAATCCTATAGTTATGTTTGATAATTGACTCTATTAAGAGGAGTCTGAATATAGAAAGATAGAATGGTAACAAAAGCTAGAATCATCGGGAGCCGTTTTGTAATTAGCCAGTTTACGTTAGGCGGATTTGCCTTCGAGAATTACTTTGTGGAAGTAAAATTGCGTAAAAAATGTAGTGAGGACAGCGCGCAGTTACTTGGTTTCGCTCAATAGTCCAGCTGAATCTGTATCCAAAAAAAGACGGCAATCTGCATGTTGTTGCAATATGCTGGATGGGTACTTGTTATTGACCGGCTGTTCCACGCTATTTTTTACAGCCTTGGCTTTGCGCTTGTCGGGCACGGAACAGATAATATGCTTTGCTTTTAATATCTGTTTAACTGACATGCTGATCGCCTGCACCGGCACATCCTCGATTGTTTTAAACCATCCTTCGCCAAGCTGTTGCAGGCGGCATTCTTCGTCCAGATTTACGACGAGGTATGGCTCTTCAGTTTCAAAATCTGCCGGAGGATCATTAAAAGCCAGATGACCATTTTCTCCAATTCCCACCAATGCAACATCTATGGGATTTTGTTCGATTAAATCACCCAGTCGTGTGCATTCCGTTTCTGGATCTGTTTCTCCATTAACTAAATGTACTTCTTTTAGTGATGGAACATGATTAAGAAAGCGCTCTTTTAGATATTTTCTGAAACTCGCGGGTGAGGTTTCTGCTAGCCCCAAATATTCGTCCAAATGAAACATTGTCACCTTACTCCAGTCTACATCTTCGGATATAAGTTGATTTAAAGTTTCAAACTGACTGGCTCCTGTGGCAAGGATTATATTTGCCCGCCCTTTTTCAGAGATTGCTTGCCGGATTAGTTCTGCGGAAGTCGTTCCAGCAGCAATACCCAATTCAACGGGATTGGTTTTTATGATTAGATCCATGAACGAAGGTATTGATTTTTTGATCGAAAAAGTCTAAAAAATGAGCTCAACTTTCTCTCAACGGCTTTTATTTTGATAGGAACCCAAGAAATTTATCAGGACTCTAATCCTTAGGGGCCTTTTTAACGGAGTTCACAGGTTGTTCATCAGTCTCGCGCCTTTTAGCGGGATTGGCGAAATCTGCCTCGCTTCTGGTATATATACGGTCCTCAGGTTTTACTACCGACTCATTATCATCTTTAGGGTTTTTGACCTCTTTTTGTTTGGAATCCTGAGGTCTAAGCTTTTCTGGCTTTTCGCTTTCGTTGTTCATATTCTCAGAACAACCAAAATGATACAATGTTTCGCCGGCGTACTTCGAGCATCCGCAGATTATGCAAGGGAGTTAATAAAATCACTGACCTGGTCTGCTTCCACTATAACAGTATGGCCTATCTTTTCGAGGGCTTTTAGCGGCATATAAGGTACCTCAGCTGTCTTCGGATCTTGTACGGCAGTAATACCGTTAAGTGCTTTTACAAGTTCCAATCCTTCAGCACCGTCAGCACTTGCACCTGACAAAAGCAAACAGGCAAGCCCGCTCCTGTAAGTTTCGGCCGCCGTCTGAAATGTTACGTCGATACATGGACGCGAAAAATTGACTTTTTCAGAGAAATCCAAGGATAATGTGCGATCATTTTCAATCAACAAATGATAGTCAGCTGGTGCGATGTAAATTTGGCCTTTCTTAATTGGTTCTTTCTCATTTGCTTCAATTACAGGGATTGTAGTTTTAGCTGAGAGAAGATCAATTAAGGTGGAGTCTGTATTCGGTTTTCTGTGAAGAACGATGATAATGGCGAAAGGCAGATTTGCGGCAAGTTTCGGAAAGGCCCTTAGTATAACTTCCAGGCTTCCTGCGGATCCTCCGATTACTAATAGCTCGATTGGAGGTCTAACTACACTTTCCGCCATATTTTCTCTGTGTTTAATTGTTTAAAATTGGCGGAGATAGAGGAGAAACGTAGTGTTTCTTTCGTACCCAGGGCAAGAAATCCAAGCTTTTCAAGACTATGATCAAACAGGCTAAATACTTTCACCTGCAGATCCTTATCAAAATAGATGAGTACGTTTCTGCATAAAATAAGTTGAAATTGGTTGAATGAATGATCTGAAACCAGGTTATGGGTAGAAAATATCATTTTGGACTTCAGGCTTTCATCAAGCTTCGCCAGGTTATAATTAGCCGTATAATAGCTTGAAAATTCTTTTTTTCCGCCAGAAAGGATGTAATTTTCTGAGTATAGTTTCATCTGGTTCAGTGGAAACATGCCTTTTCCCGCCTTCTCCAATACTTCAGGATTAATATCTGTTGCATATATCAGCGATTTATTAAAAAGATTAAGTTCTTTTAATAGAATCGCTATCGAATAGGCTTCTTCACCGGTGGAGCATCCTGCAAGCCAAATACGGATAAACGGATATGTTCCAAGGAGAGGAAGTACTTGTTCGCGAAGTGCAGTATAAAAAGAAGGGTCGCGGAACATCTCCGTTACATTTACGGTAAGTTGTTCTACAAAACGTTTTATATAATGGGGGTCGGTTCTTAGATGATATCTAAATTCTGCGAAGCTCGGAAATTTATCCAGGCTAAAAAGCCTATTGATTCGACGTTTAATTGATGCTTTCGAATAGTTTGTGAAATCGTAACCATAGAGTTCTAACAGATCATTTAGAAGGGTCTCAACCTCAGCATCTTTAATTACACTTTCCTGCACCTAGCCTATATTAAGTGTTCATTCAAAATATTAGTTAAAAAATCTACGTCAATCGGTTTTGATGCATAATTATTTGCACCAGCAGCTAAAGTTTTTTCCCTATCTCCTACCATTGCCTGAGCAGTTACTGCAATAATCGGGGTGTCTGCGATCTTTTTGTCGCTCCTGATTTTATCTATCGCCTCATAACCATCCATGTCCGGCATCATCATGTCCATAAGAACTATGCCTATACCAGAATCATTGATTAATAGGTTGATTCCTTCCAATGCTCCGGAAGCGGAAACGCAATGGAAACCTCTAGCTCTTAAAACTGCTGACAGAGCAAAAATATTCCGGCTGTCGTCGTCTATAATCAGAACTTTTTTCTTTGAAATCATACTCTTGTTATTTGTCGTAGAGCCAAACTCTCAGAAGCGAAATAAGCTGGTCGATATCCACGGGCTTGGAAATATAATCCGAAGCGCCGGCCTTGATACATTTTTCTCTATCGCCCATCATTGCTTTTGCTGTAACAGCCAGTATAGGGAGTTGTTTGTATTTGGGGTTTCTTCTGATCCGAGTTGTCGATTCATATCCGTCCATTTCCGGCATCATCATGTCCATAAGTACAATATCAACTAAAGGATTCTCATCCAAAATTTTCAATGCTTCTTTTCCATCAATAGCGGAAACAATATGCATGTTGTGTTTTTCAAGTGCTTTTGTCAGCGAAAAAATATTTCGCACATCATCATCGGCGATAAGTACAGTTTTTCCTTTCAGAACTTCATCCATTCCACCGAGTATTTTGGTGCGCGTCTGATCCTTGACTTTTTTATTGTCCTCTACAAGATGTAGAAACAACCCGACTTCATCCAGTATCCTCTGATAAGAGTGAGCCGTTTTTACCACAATTGAATCTGCATATTGCCTGATCTTATTTTCTTCTCCCTTTGACAGGTTTTTGCCGGTAAAAATAATGATCGGTAGATTCTCCAGCCCTGGACTGGATTTAACAATTTCCAGGGTTTCATATGCATTTTGGTCGGGAATTCCCATATCAAGGATGACGCAGTCCACCTCTTTTTTGTTTAGGAGGCTTATTCCATCTGCCACGGTTCCGCTGATTTCAGAATTAATATTAAAATTGCTTAGGAAATATCCAAGGGCCTTCGCATGTTTGGGATTCTCTTCAATGATCATCACTTTCTTGGGATGTCTGCTTAGTGCGTCTTCCAGCTTTTTAAAGATCTGGTTCATGTCATCAAGTGCAATCGGTTTATTGATGAAGTCAACAGCGCCCTTCACCAGACTTTCCTTTTTAACTTCCATCGACGACATAATGTGTACTGGAATATGGCGCGTAGAATGGGTGCTTTTCAATTCCTCCATTACTTCCCATCCATCTTTTACTGGCAGTTGAATATCTAAGAGGATAGCTGCTGGTGTATATAAAGCGGCCATTTCTAAACCCTGATCACCTCTTACTGCAACCAGCCCTTTATATTTGTGCTTTCTGGTATAATCGAGAAGTGCTTTTGCAAATACCGTGTCATCTTCTATAATCAAAATAACCTTGTCGCCGTCAACCAGGTTATTTCGGTCATCTTCGATTTCATTTGGGATAACCAAAGACCTGAATCTTTCTGGTTTTTCTTGGGGTTGATCTTCTTGAATGGTCGCAGTCGGCTCAATCTGTTTTTCAAAAATTGCGGTTGTTCTGGAAGCAGGAATCAAGAGGGTAAATTCACTCCCTTCGCCGGGCTTACTGATCAATGTGATTTCACCGCCGAGCAATTTTGCGAGTTCCCGGCTGATAGAGAGTCCCAGGCCTGTACCTCCAAATTTTCTGCGAGTTGATCCATCAGCCTGCTGAAAAGCCTCAAAAACCTGATGATGGTTTTCTTTTGCTATTCCGATGCCGGTATCCTTAACGCTAAATTGTATAAGTCTTAAATTCTCAGGTTGGGTGACGTTCAATGTTATTGAACCTTTTGTAGTAAACTTTAATGCATTGGATAGCAAATTTTTCAGGATTTGTTCTAACCTTAATTTATCAGTCACAATTAATTCCGGGGCTGAGGGATCGATTACCAATTGCAGGGAAAGTCCTTTTTCTTTCGCAACTGGCTCGAAAAGCGATCGGAGATCATGACTAATCTCTTTTAAGGTAACAGATCGTAATTCGAGCTCCATTTTGCCTGATTCAATTTTGGAGAGATCAAGAATCTCATCGATCAAGCTAAGTAAGCCTTGTCCTGCACTTTGTATAACTTCCGCATATTCTACCTGTTCCTTATCCAGATCTTTATTCTCAGACATGAGCCTTGAAAGGAGAAGGATCGAGTTAAGAGGAGTTCGGAGCTCATGGGACATATTAGCCAAAAACTCGGATTTGTATTTTGTGCTTAGCTCTAGTTGTTCTGCTGTTTGCTGTATATCCAGATTTCTTTCGACGATAATTTGGTTTTTCTCTTCAAGAAGCCGGCTGCGTTCTTCAAGTTCCTGGTTGCTCTGAAGCAGCTCTTCCTGCTGAACTCTTAGCTCTTCTTCTGATGCCTGTATTTTTTGGGTTTGAGTTTCAAGCTCAGTGTTCAGGTTTTCAAGTTCACTATGTTGGGTTTGTAACTCTTCTGCCTGGGTCTGCGTTTCTTCCAGAAGCTCCTGTTGCTTCCTGCGGATCTGCGAAGTATAGAGTGCTATCCCTACATTATCCACTATTGATGACATAAACTCCATCACGTTCTTGGATATCTCTTTTAGAGCACCTAGCTCAAAAATGCCGACTAACTTATTTTCGTGGAATACCGGGAATGCAGCTATCCCGGACAGTTTCACGTTACCGGAGGCAAAGCTGATCAAGATATCATCAGGAGAAATTTCATTAATAATGATAGGTTTGCCGCTTTGCGCACTTTGCCCAACCACCCCTTCTCCTAAATTTATGAATTGCCGTTTAGCAAGATCGTCGATTGCAAAACTGCCGGCTAATTTTAACCGGTAATCTTCCTCAGGCAAATAAAAGGCGGCAACCTGGCTATTGGTAAATTCAGCGACGAATTGAATGGTATCGTTTGTTAGTTGCCCAATGGTTTTTTCGCCCACCAGGATTTCATTCAGTTTCGCAATACCGCCTTGTTGCCATTCTTTGTGGTGTTGATGGGTGAAAGACTGGTCGAGGGACTCGGCCATTTTGTTCAGGGATATGGAAAGGTCTCCCAGATTATCTTTTTCGACGTCACTAACTCTGATCTTATAATCGCCCTGCGATATTTTATCTGCCAGGCTTTGAATTAGCGAAATCCTTTTCCGTATTTCCCGGTCCTTTGCTTCAAGCTCTATCTGAAGTTTAGTTTTCTCATCAAAATCATTAGTTACTTTAACATAGAAAAAAATGGTGAAGAGCAGCGCCAACGCTGCAGCGATTAAAATGAGAATTGGGGTGTATGATGCGAACCTGCTCATATTGGCAGTACGCTCTCTGAGCAGCTCTGTCTCATGGTCCTTGATGGCATTGGCCAGAACGCGCAATTCATCCATGGAATTTTTGCCTTCCTGGAAAAATGCAATATTAAAAGTTTGGTTATTTTTTCTGAAGTCTATACCTCTTTGCAAAAAATTAATCCGTCGTTTAATTAAAGTCTCTAAATTATCCGAATTTTTTTGCTGGAATGGACTGTCCGACGTCAGGGCTTTTATTTTAGAAAGGCTATTCATTGACTTCTGCTGAACGCCATTATAGGGAATTAAAAAATCCTCGTCATTAGTCAGAAGGTAACCGCGTTGCGCTGTTTCCGCATCTTTTATGATCGACATCATTTCATCGATTTCATGCATTACCTCATTGGTATGGTCGACCATCCGTGAGCTGTTCAACAATGCGTTAATGCTAATGAAGGACGCCGTACTACTGATTATTAGTACGAGAAGCGATAGTCCAAATCCTATCTGAATATTCCGTTTAAAAGTAGATTTCATAGAGTAAAGTAGATTTTTCTCTGAATTTCTATTGTTTTGATGATTTTTTCAAGGGAATCTTGAACCAAAATTGAGATCCTTTTCCAGGATCACTGACAACTCCGCAGGTGCCGTGGTGACGTTTTATAATTTCTGAGCTTATATACAGCCCGATTCCCAGACCCTGAAATCGCGTAGCTGATTCTTCTACTCTATAGAATTTTTCAAACAGTTGCGATTGTAGTTCCTTAGGAATTCCAATGCCGAAGTCCCTAACCTTTAAGTGAATCTCATGTTGAGCCGTGATAGAAGTTTCAATATGAACCTCTTTGCATTCAGGAGAGTACTTTATTGCGTTTGTAAGATAATTTATTATTACTTGTTCGATGCGCATACCATCTCCATATACTTGCGCTTCCACTGATTTCTTGTGGATTATTACGCACTCCTGTGTTTGTTGGACTATATCGATAGCGCTCGATAGCATGGCGTTGAAATCAAATTCTTTTTTGTTAAATTCAATTTTCCCGTTCTCGATTTTAGAAATATCGAGCAGGTCGCCGATGAGATTTCGGAGCTTGCCTAACTGTAAATTCGTCCTGCTTAAATAATTATCGACCGATTGGTCTTCATATTTCTTTAGGGAGCGTTGTAATAACTGGACATATCCAATTATGCTTGTAAGGGGCGTTTTTAGCTCGTGGCTGGCAATACTAATAAATTCATCTTTTTTATTTTCAGCCTCCTTTCGGGATTCGATTTCGATTAAAAGCGCAGACTGGATTTTAGTGAGTTCCAGATTTTGCTGATAAAGCCTGTAGAAAGTTTTAACCTTAAGCAGTAGGATGTCGGGATCAAAAGGTTTTGTTACATAATCCAAGCCGCCGGATGCGTATCCTTTGGTTATGAATTTTTTATCAGTATTTACTGCTGAAAGGAAGATAATCGGGATATCTTTTGTTTTGCTGTAACCAGAAATAGTTTCTGCCACTTCGAAGCCATCCATCCCCGGCATTTGAACATCGAGAATAATTAGAAAGTATGAGTTTTTAAGAATTTTTTTTAATGCGTCTTCTCCGGATTCTGCAGTATCAACATCGAAGCCATTAAGTTCCAGTATTTTTTTTAGGGAAAATAAATTCTCTGGGGTGTCATCTACAATTAATATCATCAGTGGATTTCGGCATATAAGGTCGTTGACGGCTTCAGCATTTGCGAATAAACTTAAAAAAAATAATTTGAATGAAATACATTTACTCTATACTGGAACCATTAAATGTGGAGATTGTTCTATCTCAAGTCGTTTTTAACCATAGATGTCATTCAATGTGATAACTTTGCGCAATGGTTATCAAAATATGAAAATCGCAATAAATGGTTTTGGACGTATTGGCAGAATTACTTTGCGGGCACTGCTTGAAAAACAAGGTCTTGAGGTAGTCGCAATCAATGACCTTACGGATACCAATACACTTGCCCATTTATTCAAATACGATTCTGTTCACAGAGCATTTAAAGGAACCATTGCTTCCACGGGAAACAACCTCATAATCAATGGTAAGTCAATCCGTATTTTTGCCGAAAAAGACCCATTAAGGCTTCCTTGGAGAGATTTGGATATTGATTTGGTTATCGAATCTACAGGCAAATTCAATACAACGGATCTGGCTTGTACCCATCTTAAATCAGGTGCCAAACAGGTTATTATTTCTGCTCCATCAGAAGATAAAGACCTGCCAACAGTTGTTCTGGGAGTGAATGATAAATTGATCAACCTAAACTCCACCATCTTATCTAACGCTTCATGTACAACTAACAACGTGGCAGCGATGGTCAAGGTATTAGATGACAACTGGGGTGTTATAAACGGTTACATCACGACCGTTCATTCTATGACAGGAGATCAAAATTTGCATGATGCCCCTCATAAAGATCTGAGACGAGCCCGGGCGGCTTCGGCTTCAATTATTCCAACCACCACGGGTGCGGCTAAAGCTATCACTAATATCTTCCCGCACCTGGAGGGCAAATTAGGTGGCGCCGGAATTCGGGTACCGGTTCTCAACGGATCATTAACAGATTTTACCTGTATTTTAAAAACTACTCCATCCGCTGAACAGATTAATCGTGCCTTTAAAAATGCCTCTGAAGGATTTCTTAATAATATCCTCGAATATACATCAGACCCGATAGTTTCGGTTGACATACTGGATAATCCCCATTCGTGCATTTTCGATTCACAACTTACCTCAGTGGTGGGTAATCTTGTGAAAGTTGTGGGCTGGTATGATAATGAATCAGGTTATTCAAATCGCCTTGCAGATCTCGTGGTTAAAATTGCCCTTCTGGATAACAGGTAAGCTGCATTCTTAGATGATAAAATTCCTTACCACCGATCAAACATTAGATTTGCGTAGTTCAGGACTAAGAGAAGGTTTAAACCGGAGCTTATGTGGTTTTGAAGGCGATGACGAGGAGGATTCATTTCATGTGGGGTATTTTCGGGATGGGATGGCTGTTGGTATAGCAACTTTCCATAAACAGTTAAAGGAAGGATTTTCTGGAACAGGATTTCAGCTCCGCGGCATGGTTACTCATCATGATTTTCAGAAAGAAGGAATTGGCAACCAACTTTTGAATTTTTCAATTGTTTACTTGAAAGGAAAACAGATAGATTACATCTGGTGCAATGCGCGTAAAACAGCTTACAAATTTTACGAGCGGATTGGTTTCGAGTATATATCAGACGAGTTTGAACTCCCAAAAATAGGTCCGCATAAAGTTATGTTTCTAAAAATTAATTAGGCTTGGAGAATATTTAAACACTACACTTTATCTATAAGAAATGAAGACGATTGACTATTTGAATTTTTCGGGCAAACAGGCCCTTTTACGTGTTGATTTCAATGTTCCTCTTGATGAGAACTTTAATATAACGGATGATAATCGAATTATGGGTGCTGTGCCAACGATTGAAAAAATATTAAAGGACGGAGGTTCTGTCGTATTGATGTCGCACCTGGGAAGACCGAAAGATGGCCCGACAAAGAAATTTTCATTGAGGCATCTTATAAAACACCTGTCGCTAGTCCTTAACACCGATGTTAAATTTGCTGATGATTGTATTGGAAAGGAAGCTGTGAACCTTGCCGGTGAGTTAAAAGCAGGTGAGGTTTTGCTTTTGGAAAATCTGCGCTTTCATAAAGAGGAAGAAAAAGGGGATGAGGGTTTTGCCAAAAAGTTGGCAGCATTGGGGGATGTATATGTGAATGATGCTTTTGGAACCGCTCATAGAGCACATGCGTCAACGGCAGTCATCGCAAAATTTTTTCCGGAAGCAAAATACTTTGGATACTTGATGGCGGGCGAACTTGCTAATGCCGAGAAAATTCTGAATCATGCAGAGAGACCATTTACAGCCATAATGGGTGGCGCAAAGGTTTCCGATAAGATCGAATTAATAGATCAATTGCTCAGCAAAGTAGATAACCTGATCATCGGCGGTGGCATGGCTTACACGTTTGCCAAGGCTCAGGGCGGGAAAATTGGAAATTCCCTCGTTGAAAATGATAAGCTTGAACTGGCCGTCGAACTCATCGCAAAAGCGAAACAGAAAAAGATAAACCTTTTATTACCAGTCGATTCAATTATAGCCGATGCTTTTGCAGAAGATGCCAGAACGGGCAAGGCAAAAAATGATAATATTAAAGATGGCTGGATGGGACTTGATATTGGTCCAGAGTCAATCAAGAGTTTTGTAAAAGTCATTAAAGAATCGAAGACTATCCTCTGGAATGGACCTATGGGTGTGTTTGAAATGGAAAAATTTCAGGAAGGGACCAAAGCCGTTGCTGAGGCCGTTGTGGAAGCGACAAAAAAAGGCGCCTTCTCACTTATTGGAGGCGGAGATTCTGCAGCAGCAGTAGCAAAATTTGGATTTAATGATGACGTAAGCTATGTATCTACGGGTGGGGGTGCATTGCTTGAGTACATGGAAGGGAAAGAGCTGCCTGGCGTAAAGGCGATTAATTATTAGAGTAGTGTACTTTCTCCCTCTACACGGGTCAGGGAGGCAGCGATCCCTGTTCGGTTGGAATGATTAGGTGTGCTCAACGATTAGGTTATTTGCCCCATCACTTCTAATTTTTTTGTGCCTCATGTAGTGTTTTTATATAGGCTCTGGCGTTGCCTATCCTTACATTAAGAATTAATTGACTTAAGCAATTTGCATTTCCCGTTATTTATCAATTACTTTGAAAAACAAAGTACTTTTTTATGAAAGAAAAGGATGTATATGCCGAATTGAGCTCGATCAGGAATCTTATGGAGCGTTCGTCGAAGTTTATTTCATTAAGTGGATTAGCGGGAGTCCTGGCAGGAATTTATGCGCTAGCGGGAGCTGGGCTAGGGTATGTCTTTGTCAAAAACATCTCAACGCTTGAGGGGGCGGAATCTTATTTAAACGAACCCATGATCTTCTGGCCTTTGTTCATGATCGCACTGGCTGTGCTGGTTTGCTCAATTGTAACGGCGTGCTGGCTTACCATTATTAAAGCGAGAAGCAGGGGAGAAAGTGTATGGAACCCGGTAAGCAGACGATTGCTTACCGCAACCGGTGTTCCGCTTGTCACAGGAGGTTTGTTTATCATCATCTTGCTGATGAAAGGTGAATATGATCTCATTGCATCAGGATGTTTAATTTTTTATGGTCTGGCATTGTTTTCTGGGAGTCACTATACCTACGTTGATATCAAGTGGCTTGGCATTTTCCAGATTTTACTAGGCTTGTTGGCCCTGGTCGTACCAGTTTATGGCTTGATTTTGTGGGCGATAGGTTTCGGAATTCTCCATATTGTTTACGGCAGCATTATGCATATAAAATACGAAAGGTGAAAATTTCCCTGGAACATTTTGATAAAGCCTTCGAGAACCGGCTCAGACTCCAGATAATGAGTGTGTTGACGGTAAATGAAAGTTATGATTTTAATTCTCTCAAGGATCTTCTACATGTTACTGATGGTAATCTCGCTTCGCACTTGAAAGCTCTTGAGAAAGAAGTATACATCAGTGTTTTTAAATCTTTTGTTGGACGAAAGCCCAATACACAATATTCCGCAACGCAGAAGGGGAAAGAGGCTTTTAAAAAGCATCTTCAGGCTCTCGAAAATTTAATCAGGCAACAAAAATAAGGTCGGCATCTCATTGGCAACTTAGGTTAACTCGCCGACTTCCTATCCCTGGAGATGATTGTACAAACAAACTAAAGTTCTAATAATTTTTTGGATAAGGCTCGATCGCAAGGACGCTTCAGATCTGAGATATAACAGGAATGAGTCAGCTATTATTGGGCCAATCCACGTATTTATACTGTCTAAAACTGTGGAAAACTTTTTTTGTGGGAGATAGTGGTAAAAAGTGGTAAGTTATTTACTTTTACTCTTGAATTAATGAGTGAAGTACCGAAATGTCCCATTTCCTAGGAGAATTTGATTGTAAACTTGATGCTAAGGGCAGGTTGATGATTCCATCGAGCCTAAAGAAGCAGCTTCCCGAAGCTGAGCGTGAAGGACTTGTAATCAATCGTGGATTTGAACAGCATCTCGTTATTTATACTAAAAAGGAGTGGGATCGGATTACGGATGAGCTCAGTAAGTTGAATTTGTATGAGAAGAAGCGCCGGGATTTCGTTCGGTATTTTACTCGTGGTGCAACTGAACTGACTCTCGATTCGACAAATCGCATACTTTTCCCGAAGGTTTTAATGGAATATGCTGGCATTTCGACCGAGGTTGTACTATCATGCCAGTTAAATAAAATCGAGGTATGGTCGAAAGATGCCTACGATGCCCAGATGGATAATGAACCCGAAAATTTTGCGAATCTGGCAGAGGAAGTTATGGGTACTGCAGGAAGGGGGCTTAATGACTGATTACCATCAACCTGTTATGCTCCGGGAATGCATTGAAGCGCTAGATATTAAACCAGACGGGATATATGTAGACGTGACTTTTGGCGGAGGAGGCCATTCACGTGAAATATTAAAACACCTGGGTCCCCAGGGAAGGCTGCTTGCTTTCGACCAGGACGCTGATGCACAGAAGAATTTACCCAATGATGATCGATTGACCTTTATTGATCAGAACTTCCGCTATTTGAAAAACAATTGTCGTATGCAGGGCGCCATTTCTGCAGACGGCATTCTGGCTGATCTAGGTGTTTCATCGCACCAATTTGATCAGCCAGAACGGGGGTTCTCTATCCGTTTCGATGCGGATCTCGATATGCGGATGGATCAGGCAGGAACACTTACTGCCAGGGATGTTGTGAACAATTACACAGAGGAACAATTGCATAGAATTTTTGGGATCTATGGTGAGATAAAGAATGCTAAGTCACTAGCTCGCAAACTGGTTACTGTCCGTTTGAATAAGGCTATTCAAACCGTAGCAGACCTTAAGTCGGCTATCGGGTCACTAATTCCTAAAGGGAAGGAGAATAAATATCTCGCACAGGTTTTTCAAGCTCTCAGAATTGAAGTGAATCAGGAATTAGAGGCATTGAAAGAATTTCTTGAACAATCGGTTGATGTGCTGAAAAATCAAGGCCGGCTTGTGGTGATGTCTTATCATTCACTTGAAGATAGGCTGGTAAAGAATTTCATCGCAAAAGGTAAGTTTCACGGTGAAGTGGAGAAGGATTTTTTCGGAAACCCGATCAAACCACTTAAAGCGCTAAACAGGAAAGCTATAGTTGCTTCTCAAAAGGAAGTGAGCGAAAATAACCGGGCACGAAGTGCAAAACTTAGAATAGCTGCAAAGATTTAAGCCCTAGTGCTTATAAAATATGAGTAACCAATTTAGAAACGAAACTACTGAGGAAGGTGAAGTTGGAAGGGAAGTAAAGCCTGAATTAAAAGTAAAGGCTGAGCTTCCCCGCAACTTCTTTACGCTGATGTTTACCGATGGGGTTATCTCGAAAGAAGCTGCAACGGATATGCTGCCGTTTATCATATTCCTGGCTTTTTTGGGAATGATCTACATCGGGAACCGTCATTTTGCAGAAAACAATATTCGCGATATCGACAAGTTAGGGAAAGAAGTGAAAGAGCTAAGTTGGGATTATAAGACGCTTAAAGCTGATCTTATGATGAAAAGTACACAAACTGAAGTTGCTAGGGAGGTAGATACATTAGGGTTAAAAGAGCCTGTTGAACCACCCAAGAAAATTGTCATAACAGAAGGAGAATTTGAATAGGATGGGAATCAAGAATCAAGAACCAGGAAACAAGAACCAGGAATCAAGAACTAAGACCCAAGACCCAAGAACCAAGAATCAAGAACCAAGACGAAAGTCAGTTCCAATTACTAATAACAAAAAGCTGTCATTGCCTACCGCAGGCAGGCGAGCGCAACGTGGCAAAACAACTAACCAGTGAACATCAGAACCGACATACTACTACGCGTGTACATTGCCTTCGGGCTTATTGTGCTCTTTGCGTTTGCGGTTTTGTTTAAGCTGTTTCATGTTCAGTATGTTGAGGGAAACAAATGGAGGTCGATGGCTGATAGTCTGTCCACCCGTTTTGCCAATGTAGAGGCTGCCCGGGGAAATATTTATGCATCGGATGGAAAGAGCCTCCTTGCTACATCGGTGCCAGAGTACGAGGTTCGGATGGATATGATGGCTGGCGGAATCGAAAAGGATGACGTATTTTACGAAAAGATAGATTCACTGGCTGCTAAATTATCTTCTTTTTTCGGTGATAAATCCTCAAAACAATATTCCCGAATGTTGAGGGGTGCAAGGGAAGACAAGGCCCGTTACTTTCTTTTAAAACGCAACATTACCCATCAGGAATTAAAGGCTATTAGGAAGTTTCCTGTATTTAATATGGGGAGATATAAAGGTGGTTTGATTTCTGTTCAGCAAAATAAACGGATCATGCCTTTTCAAAGCCTTGCGGCGCGAACAATAGGGTATAAAAATAAGAATGTGCAGCCTGTTGGCCTTGAAGGCGCATACGGTACTTATATTGATGGGGAGAGTGGAAAACGACTTGTTCAGCGTATAGCAGGGGGAATTTGGATGCCTGTTAATCAGGATATAGAAATTGCCCCCAAGGAAGGTGCAGACATTATTTCAACGATTGATGTCAATATGCAGGATGTAGCTCAGCGCGCATTAAAAAAACAATTGATCTTAAGCAACGCCGACCATGGAACGGTGGTTTTGATGGAAGTATCTACCGGCGAAGTAAGAGCGATAGCGAATTTCAGCAAGGTTAGCGATGGAGTTTATAAAGAGAAATTCAATTATGCCATCGCAGGTAATCAAGACCCCGGCTCGACGTTTAAGGTGGCTTCTTACATGGCTTTACTTGAAGACAAAAAAGTTGATACAAATACGATGGTCGGTACCGGTACTTACCCAATCCCGGGAAAGGTTATTACCGACTCGCATGGAAGTATTGGAACAGTCACAGTAAAAAGGGCATTTGAAGAGTCATCAAATGCTGCTATTGCTCAAATGGTCAACACTGCCTACAAAGCAAATCAATCGGGTTTTACGGATCACTTGTACAGATGGCATCTTCACGAGAAATTGGGTTTGCAGATTCCCGGAGAAGCTCAGCCTGTTGTGAAAAATCCTAATAATAAAAGTTGGAATAAGAACATGACTCTTCCGCAAATGGCCTATGGATATGAAATGCAGCTTACTCCTCTCAAGATGCTTTCGTTCTACAATGCAATTGCGAATGGGGGTAGATATATAACTCCAATTTTTGTCAAGGAGATTAAAAGATTGGGTAACACCGTTGAGCAGTTCAAAGCAAGGGTGATTAATGAAAAGATTTGTTCTGACGAGACATTGGGGAAGATCCAGGCAATGCTTGAAGGTGTAATAACTGATGGTACCGGTAAAACTATTATAAAAAGCCCTTTTTACAAGGTTGCCGGTAAGTCGGGAACGGCCCAGGTAGCAGATGGTAATAAAGGATATAAAGCTAAGCGCCAGTATCAGGCTTCATTTGTGGGTTATTTTCCAGCGGATAATCCTAAGTATTCCCTTATAGTAGTGATCAACGATCCAAGAAACGGGTACTATGGTGCGCAGGTAAGCGGACCAGTTTTCAGGGAGGTGGCCGACAGGGTTTATGCAGGCGACGTGAATATGTATGACTCTATGAAGGACCAGAAGTTAACGGGCAACCTGAAAATGCCGTCCGCTAAAGCGGGAGAGAAAAAAGCAACTCAAAGGATTTATAAAGCATTTGGTATTAAGACCCTCTTCGCGGCCAACGCAGATTACGTTACGGTAGATACAAATAAAGGCATTGCAAATCAGGAGGTCAGAATAGTAGAGGGCTCGGTTCCGGATGTAAGTGGGATGGGCCTTAAGGATGCTCTCTATATTTTAGGTAATTCAGGGCTAAGACCGATAGTACGAGGCAGTGGAAAGGTAATGAAGCAGTCTATTTTTGCCGGTACGAGAGTCGGAAAAGGTTACCCAATTGTTTTAGAGTTGAACTGATGAAAAGCCTGAAAGACATATTATATGGAGTTTCCTTGAAGCAGGTTTCTGGATCTACCGACCAGCAGGTTGCTTCAATTTGCTTCGATTCGAGGAAGGCTGCAGTTGGAGCATTATTTATTGCGGTTAAGGGAACTTTATCTGATGGTCATGATTATATCGGACAGGCGATAGATCTGAATGCTACCGCAATTGTTTGTGAGTCTTTTCCTGATACTCTCCGCGCTGGTGTAAGTTATTTTCTTGTAGATGATTCGGCAAAATCTCTTGGAATAATAGCCGCAAACTTTTTTGACCATCCCTCCTCCCGGCTCAAGCTTGTAGGAGTTACAGGGACAAATGGAAAAACCACTGTCGCAACATTGCTGTTTCAACTATTTCGCGATTTGGGATACAAATGTGGCCTGCTATCAACAGTTGAAAATCAAATCAATGAGGTGGTCATCCCGTCGACACATACTACTCCCGATCCAATAGCACTTAACAGCCTGTTAAATGACATGGGTGATAGTGGTTGCGATTATTGTTTTATGGAGGTTAGCTCTCACGCACTGGCGCAGCATAGAACTGCAGGATTGAAATTTGCCGGTGGAGTTTTTACAAATCTAACGCATGACCATCTTGATTTCCATCAAACATTTGAAGCATATCTGAAAGCAAAGAAATCTTTTTTCGACGGTTTGGAGAATAATTCATTTGCCCTCACGAACATAGACGATAAGAATGGGATAGTAATGCTGCAGAACAGCCGTGCTCACAAAAAGACTTATGGTTTGAAAAATATAGCAGACTTCAAAGCTAAGATCATCGAAAACCATTTCTCGGGTCTCCTTCTGAATATTGATGGAGAAGAGGTTTGGTTTAAGATGGTGGGGAGTTTCAATGCGTACAATTTACTTGCTGTCTATTCAACTGCCATGCTCCTCGAACAGGACCATGCCCGAGTGCTGATTTCTCTTAGTCGCTTAAAGGGGGCTGAAGGAAGGTTTGATTACACCGTTTCACAGACAGGTGTCATTGGTATTGTTGATTATGCCCATACACCGGATGCAGTACAAAATGTCCTTCACACCATCCAGGATATACGAACTGGCGCAGAACAGGTGATTACCGTTTTAGGCTGCGGAGGAGATCGTGATAAAAGTAAACGTCCGGTAATGGCACAGGTTGCTTGCGACTGGAGTAACAAGGTGATTCTAACTTCAGATAACCCGAGAACAGAGTCGCCTGAACAGATCATTCAGGATATGGAAGCTGGGGTAATGCCACAGAATAAGAAAAAGGCAATATCAATTATTGACAGGAAGGAAGCGATAAGAACAGCATGCCATTTGGCAAGGCCGGGTGATATCATATTGGTTGCTGGAAAAGGACATGAAAAGTACCAGGAAACAGGTGGTGTGAAGCTTCCGTTTGATGACAAACAGATTCTAACTGAACTTCTAAACTTGATGAGCTGATGTTATATTATTTATTTACCTGGCTGGATCAGCAATATAATATTCCGGGGGCTGGATTATTTCAGTTTATCTCCTTCCGCACAGGTATGGCCGTTATTCTGTCACTATTCCTTACAACTATTTACGGGAGCCGGCTGATCCGGATACTCAGGGCAAAACAGGTTGGGGAATCGGTGCGAAATCTTGGACTCGAAGGCCAGATGCAAAAACAAGGGACGCCGACTATGGGCGGACTGATTATACTTCTGGGTATCCTGCTGCCAACAATGTTATTTGCACGCCTTGAAAATATATATATCATACTGATGCTGGTTACCACTATCTGGATGGGGGCTATTGGTTTCGTTGATGACTATATTAAGGTTTTTAAAAGGGATAAGGAAGGCCTTGCCGGCAGATTTAAGATTATGGGGCAGGTTGGATTGGCACTTATAATTGGATGGACAATGTATTTTCATCCGGATATAGTGGTGCGCGAGAGAGTAATGTCTACCAATCTTGGGGCTCCGGTTGAAGTACATAAAAAAGGGAGCGAAGTTTATTATACTCAGGACGTTAAATCAACACAAACAAACTTTCCGTTTTATAAGGATAATGAATTTGACTATGCAAAAGTTCTAACCTATGTCGGTGACGGGCTTGAAGGATATTCGCTAATTGTTTTCCTGCTTGTAGTTATAATCATAGTAACTGCGGTATCGAATGGGGCCAATTTGGCAGATGGCATAGACGGACTAACTACCGGGACCTCTGCGATCATAGGAATTACACTGGCAATTCTTGCATACGTTTCAGGCAATACAATTTTTGCCGACTATCTGAACATTATGTATATCCCGAATTCTGGTGAACTTGTGATTTTTGCCGGAGCGTTTGTTGGAGCCTGTGTAGGCTTTCTCTGGTACAATTCCTACCCGGCGCAGGTGTTTATGGGTGATACAGGTAGCCTTGCCATAGGCGGAATTATCGCGGCATTTGCGATTATGATCCGAAAAGAACTTCTGATTCCGGTGCTCTGCGGTGTTTTTCTTATTGAGAATCTTTCAGTAGTTATCCAGGTAGCCTATTTTAAATATACAAAGCGACGGTTTGGCGAAGGGCAGCGTGTCTTCCTTATGTCTCCACTACATCATCATTACCAAAAAAAGGGATACCACGAAGCTAAGATCGTGACCAGATTTTGGATAGTAGGAATTATGCTGGCAATTCTGACGATCGTAACATTAAAACTCCGTTGATGAAGGGCAGGAAATATATAGTTATTCTTGGTGCGGGTGAGAGCGGGGTTGGCGCAGCCTTGCTTGCCCAGAAACAGGGGTACGAAGTTTTTGTATCTGATAGCGGTGTTGTCGCGGAAAACTACAGTAAGGAACTTGAGGAGGCGAATATACTATTTGAACAGAAAGGACATACGGAAGAGAAGATCTTATCTGCCACTGAAATTATTAAAAGTCCTGGAATCCCAGACAAAGCGCCTATCATCATAAAACTTCTTGAAAAGAAAATTCCAATTCTTTCTGAAATTGAATTTGCGGGCCGGTATTCTGATGCTAAGATGATCTGCATTACGGGCTCAAATGGAAAGTCAACCACAACTATGTTAACCTATCATATTCTAAAAGACGCTGGCCTAAATGTTGGTCTAGGAGGAAATATAGGGAAAAGTTTCGCAAAGCAAGTTGCGTTTGACCAATTCGATTATTATGTGCTCGAGATCAGCAGCTATATGCTTGATAATATGTACAAGTTTAAGGCCGATATCGCCGTTCTTCTGAACATTACTCCTGATCATCTTGACCGGTATGATTATAAGATGGGAAATTATGCTGATTCTAAATTCCGGATCATCCAGAACCAGACAGAAAATGATGTATTTATCTACTGTGCTGATGATAAGGAAATACAATCCGGATTAGCGAAACGTGGGATCAACTCACGAGACTACCCATTCTCTATTGAAAAAAAACTTACCGCAGGCGCCTGGCTGGAACGTCAACAAATATCAATAAATCTTAACTACAAAAAACAAGAACCACTCACCATGTCAATTACTGAATTAGCCCTGCAGGGCAAGCACAATATTTATAATTCTATGGCGTCTGGCATAGTTGCAAAAGTGCTTGAATTGCGAAACGAATCCATACGGAATAGTATGGGAAGTTTCAGCAACATAGAACACAGGCTTGAACATGTAGCCAAGATCTCTGGGATTGATTTTATAAATGATTCTAAGGCCACTAATGTTAATTCAACCTGGTATGCTTTGGAAAGTATGCCGGCTCAGGTCGTTCTTATCCTTGGTGGTGTTGACAAGGGAAATGACTACGATATGTTAAAAGACCTTGTAAAAAATAAGGTTAAGAGCATTGTATGTCTGGGGAAAGATAATAAACGCATTCATGATGCTTTTGAGGATGATGTAGAAGTAATTGTGAACACATTTTCGGCAAGTGAAGCCGTGCAAATAGCCTATCACATGGCTAAGAAAGGTGATACTGTGTTACTGTCACCAGCATGTGCAAGTTTTGACCTTTTTAAAAATTATGAGGATAGGGGTAATCAGTTTAAAAAGGCGGTAATGGAATTGTAAACATTACAAGTTGCCGGTAGCCTGGCAACCAACAACTGCAACTGGCAACATAACAAAGATGGAAAGACTTATAAATAAAACTAAAGGTGACCGCTGGATTTGGCTTATAGTGATCCTGCTCTCCATATGGTCACTACTGGCTGTATACAGTGCTACCGGGACACTTGCCTATAAAAAGGGCGTGGGCAGTGAACAATTTCTGATTAAACACCTGGTTATGATCATTGGCGGTATCGCTTTAATGTATTTTTCGCATTTGTTGGATTATCGACACTATGCCGGAATTTCAAAAATACTGATGATCGTTACCGTTCCGCTATTGTTGTACACGTTGATCTTTGGAGCAAATGTAAACGAAGCAAGCCGTTGGGTAACCATACCAATTATTAACCAGACGTTCCAAACTTCTGATATGGCAAAGCTTGCTTTAATAACATTCCTCGCAAGAAGTCTGAGCAAGAAACAGGAGAATATTAAAGACGTAAAGAAAGCATTTATTCCTATAATGGGAGCAGTTTGCGGAGTTTTTGTGTTGATCGCCCTGGCTAATCTCTCTACAGCTCTCATGCTTTTCGGAGTTAGCATTTTGCTGCTTATTATGGGCAGGATCAGTATTAAGCAGATCGCTATTGTAAGCCTGGCAGGACTAGTTTTACTAAGCGGGGTAATGTTACTAGGCCCTAGACGCAAGACTTATATTTCAAGGATTGAAACATATTTGCATCCTGAAAAGGTGGATCCTGATAAATCATTTCAGGCTAACCAGGCTAAAATAGCGATAGCGACAGGAGGAATATTTGGTAAAGGTCCCGGAAACAGTTCTCAAAGGAATTTTCTACCGCATCCGTATTCCGATTTTGTGTTCGCCCTGATTATCGAAGAATACGGATTAGTTGGGGGAGTTGGGCTGGTGCTGCTGTACCTCGTTTTCCTATATCGGTGTGTATTAATAGTAACACATAGCCCCAAGGCCTTTGGCGCCCTGCTCGCGGCAGGATTGAGCTTCAGCCTGACCATCCAAGCATTTGCAAATATGGCGGTGGCTGTTGGTTTGGGGCCCGTTACTGGGGTGCCCTTGCCGCTGGTGAGTATGGGGGGAACGTCGATCCTTTTCACGAGTGTGGCTTTTGGAATAATATTGAGTGTGAGCCGTGATATTGAGGAGAAGAAGGAAAGAAGTAGCGAAAAAATAATTATCGGGGAAATACCTGCGATGGGTTAAATATATGGCAAAACGAGTAATCATAAGCGGTGGAGGGACAGGGGGACATATATTCCCGGCTGTTGCTATTGCAAATGCGCTCAAAAAAATCGCACCTGATACGGAGATACTTTTTGTTGGGGCAAATGGCAGGATGGAAATGGAAAAAGTCCCTGCCGCGGGTTATAAAATTATTGGATTGAATATACAGGGTTTTCAGAGGAAATCAATATTTAAAAACCTTCTGCTGCCTTTTAGATTGTTGATGAGCTTGATAAAATCAAGAAGCATTATAAGAGAATTTAGACCGCACATAGCGGTTGGCGTTGGTGGTTATGCTTCAGGCCCACTTCTATATGTGGCATCTCTAATGAAAGTGCCGTATCTGATACAGGAGCAAAATTCTTATGCGGGTATAACAAATAAGAACCTTGGTAAGAAGGCTCAAAAGATATGTGTTGCTTTCGAGGGAATGGAAAAGTTCTTTCCGGTCGAAAAAATTATGATTACTGGAAATCCAATCCGCAAAGACACTGTTAAGATCGAAGGTAAACGCAAAGTTGCCCTTGAATTTTTCGGTTTGTCAGCGGCTAAGAAAACAATTTTGGTAACCGGTGGAAGTCTCGGAGCCGGTACTCTTAATAAAAGTATGCTGAAGGGATTGGATAGAATAATCGCGGAGGATGTTCAGCTAATCTGGCAGACCGGAAAATATTATTTTAATTCCATTAATGTCCAATTGAAAGGTAAGGAACATTTAAATATTAAAGTTCTTGAATTTTTACAGAAAATGGACTTGGCTTACGCTGCCGCAGATGTGATCATCTCAAGAGCTGGCGCGGGCACTATTGCTGAATTATTTGTAGTCAGGAAGCCTGTGATACTCGTGCCATCTCCCAACGTTGCCGAAGACCACCAATCGAAAAATGCGATGGCACTTGTAAAAAACGATGCGGCAATAGTTGTTAAGGACGACGTAGCTGAACAAAACTTGGTCGATGTTGCTATTCATTTACTTAAAGATGAAGCGAAGTGTGCAGAGCTATCCAAAAATATTGGCCTGATGGCATTGCCTGATGCTGATGAGGTAATTGCAAGGGAGGTACTAAAGATTACTAACAACAAGGTATCATCAGAGTTATGGAGTTAGAAAATATAAATAGGGTTTATTTAATAGGCATTGGTGGGATAGGGATGAGTGGTCTCGCCAGATATTTTAAGAAACGCGGCTGTGTGGTATGCGGATATGACAAGACTTGTACGCCCTTAACTGCTGCTCTGATGAATGA
>Ga0136611_10000267_pt1 | contig 33064 bp, 27 predicted proteins | sample AntDrymUQ2232306_2_FD_106645 | JGI IMG/M metagenome (GOLD analysis project Ga0136611, IMG submission 106645) | Polar desert sand microbial communities from Dry Valleys, Antarctica - metaG UQ223 (23.06) | ecosystem: Environmental > Terrestrial > Soil > Desert | place: Antarctica: Dry Valley...
GACTCGGACTCGGTGGAGGTTGAGGCGTCGGACTCGGTGGAGGTTGCGGCGCCGTCGGTGTGGGCTGCGCAGTGGGCGTCGGCAGGCCACCGGTCCAGCCCGGTTTGGGACCGCCGGGTTTGCCCGGGTCGGCCATCGCCGCCGAGGTCGCGGCGGCGGCGAGCGTGAGCCCGAGACCCAGGACGAGCGCCAGCACGACGAGGGCGCGCGAGGACGCGGTGAGCGCTCGGGTCTGGGCCGGCACGGTCTCGTGTCCTCCATCGGTTCTGGCCGTCGCTTCTGGCCATCGGTTCTGGCAGGGCCCCCGAGGGCACACGTCGATGGTGATGACGCCGGGCGGCGCGCGGGCGGGAATGCGCAAACTCGTCCGCGGCGGGGATCTGTCGGCTATAACGCGGGCAGCCGTTAGCCTGACCCCATGACGTCCGTTCCCGCCGAGGGTCCCGCTGCTCCGTTCGGTCGCGTGCTGACCGCGATGGCCAGCGCGTTCCACGACGACGGCTCCGTCGACCTCGACGGCACCGCCCGGATCGCCGACCACCTGGTCCGGCACGGGCACGACGGTGTTGTGGTGTCGGGCACGACCGGGGAGTCGCCGACCACGTCGGTGGCCGAGGACGGCGACCTGCTCCGCGTGGTCAAGGACGCCGTCGGCGACCGCGCCAGGGTGGTGGCCGGGGTCGGCACCAACGCGACCGCGCACTCGGTGGAGCTCGCCCGGCAGGCCGAGAAGATCGGAGCCGACGGGCTGCTCCTGGTCACTCCCTACTACAACAAGCCCGGCCAGGTCGGCGTGCTCCACCACTTCCGCCAGGTCGTCGAGGCCACGGACGTGCCGGTGATGCTCTACGACGTGCCTGGCCGCACGGGGACCACCATCGCCCCGGAGACCTATGCCGTGGCCGCCGAGTGGCCCTCGGTCGTGGCGGTCAAGGACGCGGTCGGGGACTATGCCCGCGGCGTCCGGATCATGGGGGAGACCGGTCTGGTCTTCTACTCCGGGGATGACGCCGCCAACCTCGGCTGGCTCGCCCACGGCGCGTCCGGGTTCGTCTCCGTCGCGGGCCACGCCTGCGGCGACCAGCTCAAGGCGATGGCCGACGGGTTCTTCGCCGGTGACCTCGCCGGTGCGCTGGCCGCCTACCGCCAGATCCTCCCTGCCGTCGACGCCATCATGGGCGTTTCCAACTACGGCGCCACCACCGCGAAGGCCGCCCTGCAGCTGCTCGGCGTCCTCGACAACCGCAACGTGCGCGGCCCTCTCGTGCCGCTCGACGACGACGAGGTCGACGCGCTGCGCTCCGGCCTGGTCGCCGCCGGCCTCCTCTGAACCCTCGAACTGGAGCTTCCCTGTGTCTCACCCCCATCCCGAGCTGACCGCGCCCGACCCACTCGTCGAGGGCGGCTTGCGGGTCATCCCGCTCGGCGGCCTCGGCGAGGTCGGTCGCAACATGACGGTCTTCGAGTACGACGGCCGGCTGCTCATCGTCGACTGCGGCGTGCTGTTCCCCGAGGACCACCACCCCGGCGTCGACCTGATCCTGCCGGACTTCGAGCCGATCCGGGACCGGCTCGACAAGGTCGAGGCGCTCGTCCTCACCCACGGCCACGAGGACCACATCGGCGCGACGCCGTACCTCCTCCGGGAGCGCGGTGACATCCCGCTGGTCGGCTCCGAGCTGACCCTCGCATTGCTCGACTCGAAGCTGCGCGAGCACCGGCTGCGGGAGACGGTCCACCACACGGTCGCCGAGGGTGACCGGCTCACCCTGGGCCCGTTCGAGCTCGAGTTCGTGGCCGTCAACCACTCGATCCCCGACGCGCTCGCGGTGGCGATCCGCACCAGCGCTGGACTGGTGCTGCACACCGGTGACTTCAAGATGGACCAGCTGCCGCTGGACCACCGGATCACCGACCTGCGGGCGTTCGCGCGGCTGGGTGAGGAGGGGGTCGACCTCTTCCTCACCGACTCCACCAACGCCGAGGTGCCCGGCTTCACCACCCCGGAGGTCGACATCGCCCCGGTCCTCGACCGGGTGTTCGCCAAGAGCGACCAGCGCATCATCGTGGCCTGCTTCGCCTCCCACGTGCACCGGGTGCAGCAGGTGCTCGACGCCGCGGTCGCCCACGGCCGCAAGGTGGGCTACGTCGGCCGATCGATGGTGCGCAACATGGGTATCGCCCAGGACCTGGGCTACCTCCACGTCCCCGAGGGCGTCATGGTGGACGCCAAGGACCTCGCCGACCTCCCACCGGAGCGGCAGGTCCTCGTCTCGACCGGGTCGCAGGGCGAGCCGCTGTCCGCGCTGTCGCGGATCGCCCAACGCAACCACAACTTCGTGCACATCGAGGAGGGCGACACCGTCGTGCTCGCTTCCTCGCTGATCCCGGGCAACGAGAACGCCGTCTACCGCGTGATCAACGGCCTGTCCCGGTGGGGCGCGCACGTCGTCCACAAGGGCAACGCGCTGGTGCACGTCTCGGGACACGCGAGCGCTGGTGAGCTCCTCTACTGCTACAACATCGTCCGTCCGAAGAATGTGCTGCCGGTGCACGGCGAGATCCGCATGATGCGGGCCAACGCGGAGCTCGCCAAGCTCACCGGGATCCCCGCGGAGAACGTCGTCGTCGCCGAAGACGGCGTGGTCGTCGACCTCGTCGACGGCCGCGCGCGGATCGCCGGCAAGGTCAACGTGGGCTACGTCTTCGTCGATGGTTCGTCGGTCGGCGACATCACCGAGTCGTCGCTGAAGGACCGACGGATCCTGGGGGAGGAGGGCTTCATCTCGGTGGTCGTGGTGGTCGACTCGGTCACGGGCAAGGTGGTCAGCGGACCCGAGATCCACGCTCGGGGCTTCGCCGAGGACGACTCGCTCTTCGAGGAGATCAAGCAGCCGATCGTCGACGCCCTCGACGCCCTCGTCCGCGAGGGCGTGGCCGACCCCTACCAGCTCCAGCAGACCGTACGCCGGGTCGTCGGCCGCTGGGTCAACAAGACCCACCGCCGCCGGCCGATGATCATCCCGGTCGTCATCGAAGCGTGAGCCGGAACCCCGCGGCTGAGGTGGGCGTCCCAGTGGAATGAAGACAATCCGACCGGGCATCGCGGCTCTGCCGTTGGTGCTGGCCTGCTGGCTCGTCGCGGGGTGCGGGAGCGAGCAGGCCGCGACGGACCAGGACGGGTCGGTGTCGACCCACTCGTCCCGACCCACCTCAGGAGGACCTACGCCCATGCCGTCGACCGATCCCACGCAGGAGCCCGGGGAGGACCCGACGGTCCTCCCGACCGGCAAGCCCGGCACGGGCCTCCTGCTGACCCTCAGCGGCGTCGTCGAACCGGGGGTCGAGAGCGGGTGCCACATACTCACCGCCGGCGGCTCGACCTACCAGCTGATCTGGGGTCAGGGGGAGATCGTCGACGGGCAGCGGGTGGAGGTCATGGGAGCGGTGCGCGAGGGTCTGATGACCACCTGTCAGCAGGGCATCCCGTTCGTCGTCGAACGCCTCATCCCGAGCTAGCCCCCCACGCTTCCGGCCCGGCCCGGCCCGGCGACGGACGACGAACGACGTCCTCGACATGGTGGTTCGCCCGCGACTGCGATCCGGCTGGTTTCGTCCGATCGAAGAAGCAAGTCTGGACTGGCAGTTCACGTGAGGATGTGCCGGGCGCACGTTCGACCGCCCCGCCGAGACCGCGAACTGCCAGCCCGAAATTACACAATCGGAAGGTCCACACCCGCACACAGCTGGCGCCCGGACGCGCGACCGGTCACCTCGCCAGGAAGGTGCCCGCATGACCATCACCCGGATCATCCTCGCCGTCGTGGTGACGTTCGGGGCGTTCGCCGTTGTCAACCTCAACAAGCTGGGCAACCGACCTCGGTGCCGACGAGGAAGGGCCCCGCCGGACGATGTCCGACGGGGCCTCCTGGTTGGTGGGGTGCTACGGCTTGCTGATCCTCACCCTCACCTTGTCTCTGCTTCGCTGGACAGCGCTCGTGCCGGGGTACTTTGCGACCATCTTGTACTTGCCGGGCTTAAGGTTCTTGGTCACCTTGATGACCAGCTTGCCGGAGGAGTTGAGCATGCCCTTGCCGACCTTCTTGCCGCTGGCGAAGAGCTTGACCGTGCCCGTCGGCTCAGCGTCGATGGCCGTGACCTTGATCTTGACCTTGAGGTCGCCCTTGTAGTCCGGGTGCTTGGGCTTCACCTTGAGCACGGTCTTGGGGTCCGCCTTGCCCGAGACCGGAGGAACCAGCGGGGTGCCCTTGGGAGTGCACTAGGCAACTGGGGGGCCGGGGTCTACGCCCCCCGGGTGCCGGTCTGGTCGCCGGCGACCAGACGCCGGACACCCGACACGCGTCGATGTGACCGGTGTTGCTGGTGTGACTGCCTTAGGGTCGGGCCATGGCGACCCGTACGTCTTCCCCGCCGGGGTCGCGGAGCAAGAGCACGCCCGCACGGAGCACCTCTCGAGGTGGATCCACGAGCAGCTCGCGCACCCGATCCCGGAGTACCTCCGGCCGTGGCACCACGAGCCGTAAGCCCGCGCGCCCCAAGCGCGGAGGGAAACGCCCGGCACCCCGAGCGGTTCGCAACGGACCCGGGCCGGTCTTCCGGTTCTTCTCGATGGTTGGCCGCGGTGCGGCCGCCGTCTGGCTGGGTGTGGCCCACGCCGTCGGCGCGGGCTTCCGCAGCCTGGGCAGGACCGCCCGGGACCTCGAGCCCGAGCACCGTCGTGACGGTGTCGGCCTCCTCCTGATCGCGCTGGCCGTGGTCGCCGCGGCCGCCGTCTGGTGGCAACTGCCGGGCGGAGCCATGGAGACGGCTCGCACCGTCGTAGCCGGATCCGTCGGCAAGGTCGGCTGGCTCGTCCCGCTGATGATGGTGTTCGTGGGCTGGCGCACCATGCGCGACCCCGAGAGCAATGGCCCCGTAGGGCGGCAGATCATCGGCTGGACCGCCCTGGCGTTCGGCCTGCTCGGCATCGTGCACATCGCCAGCGGCAACCCGCAGCCCGCGCTCGGCGACGCGACCCCGCTCCGGGAGGGCGGTGGGGCGGTCGGCTTCGTCGTCTCGAGCCTGCTGCTCGACCTGCTGCGCACGTCGTACGTCGTCGTGCCCCTGCTGGTGCTGCTCGCCTGCTTCGGCGTGCTCGTCATCACGGCCACCCCCGTCTACCAGATCCCGGCCCGGCTGGGCGCGCTGCGCGACCGCCTGCTCGGGCGCGGCACCGCCGGTGACCCGACCGCCGAGGAGCCGGTCGGCGAGGACACCCAGCCCCTCCGCACCCGTCGTCGCAGCCGGGTCGGGTCGATGGTCGACCCCGAGCTCGGCGACCCGGCCTACGACAGCCCGGTCCTGGAGGACCGGGAGATCCGCAAACGTGGCCGCGGGCCCGGCAAGCCCGACCCCCGCAGCGACGTCGCCGACGACGAGACCGAGACGATGGCGGCAGCCGACCACGGCGAGCTCGAGCCGCCTCCGCACACCCCGCTGCCGCAGCGCGTCGAGCAGCTCGCGCTGTCCGGCGACGTCACCTACTCCCTGCCCGGCAACGAGGTGCTCAAGTCGGGCTCGCCGCACAAGGCGAAGTCGCAGGCCAGCGACGCGATCGTCGGCCGGCTCACCCAGGTGCTCGAGGAGTTCGACATCGATGCCCAGGTGACCGGCTACACGCGCGGTCCGACGGTGACCCGCTATGAGGTCGAGCTCGGCCCGGCCGTCAAGGTCGAGAAGGTTACCGCACTGTCGAAGAACATCGCGTACGCCGTTGCCTCGGCCGATGTTCGGATCCTCTCGCCGATCCCTGGCAAGTCCGCGATCGGCATCGAGATCCCCAACCTGGACAAGGAGATCGTCTCCCTCGGAGACGTGCTCCGATCCACCACCGCGCGGTCCGACCACCACCCCATGGTGGCCGGGCTCGGCAAGGACGTCGAGGGCGGTTTCGTGGTCGCCAACCTGGCGAAGATGCCGCACCTGCTGGTGGCCGGTGCGACCGGCTCCGGCAAGTCGTCGTTCATCAACTCGATGATCTGCTCGATCCTGATGCGCTCGACGCCCGACGAGGTGCGGATGATCATGGTCGACCCGAAGCGGGTCGAGCTGAACTCCTACGAGGGCATCCCGCACCTGATCACGCCGATCATCACCAACCCGAAGAAGGCCGCCGAGGCGCTGGCCTGGGTCGTGCGTGAGATGGACCTGCGCTACGACGACCTGGCCAACTTCGGGTTCCGCCACGTCGACGACTACAACTTGGCGGTGCGTGCGGGGACGCTCCAGGTGCCCCCGGGCAGCGAGCGGGAGCTCACGCCCTATCCCTATCTGCTCGTGGTCGTCGACGAGCTCGCCGACCTGATGATGGTCGCCCCCCGCGACGTCGAGGACGCAGTCGTCCGGATCACCCAGCTGGCGCGGGCCGCCGGCATCCACCTGGTGCTGGCCACCCAGCGTCCGTCGGTCGACGTCGTCACCGGTCTGATCAAGGCCAACGTGCCGTCACGACTGGCGTTCGCCACCTCGTCCCTCGCGGACAGCCGGGTCATCCTGGACCAGCCCGGCGCGGAGAAGCTGGTCGGTCAGGGTGACGGCCTGTTCCTGCCGATGGGCGCCTCCAAGGCCGTCCGCGTGCAGGGCTCGTGGGTCACCGAGGCCGAGATCGTGCAGGTCGTCGCGCACTGCAAGGGCCAGCTCGAACCGTCGTACCGCGAGGACGTGACCGTCCCGGCGGCCGCCAAGCGCGACCTCGACGACGATATCGGCGACGACCTCGACCTGGTCGTCCAGGCCATCGAGCTGGTCGTCTCCACGCAGTTCGGCTCCACCTCGATGCTCCAGCGAAAGCTGCGTGTCGGGTTCGCCAAGGCAGGACGCTTGATGGACATCCTCGAGAGCCGAGGGGTCGTCGGGCCGAGCGAGGGCTCCAAGGCACGTGACGTGCTGGTCAAGCCTGACGAGATCGACCAGGTCATCGCGACGTTGCAGGGGGAGAGCTGAGTCATGGGAGCCGCTGAGATTCAGGAGATCGACGTCGCCGCACCGGGCGACGACCGGAGCCGTGCGCTGGCGATCGCGCCCGAGGCCGTCGAGGTGCGCCGCAACGCCCGCCTGATGGGCGTGATCGGGGTGCTCGCCGCCGTCGTCGGGGTCGCCTACCTCGGTCGGGCGCTGCAGACCGGGGCACCCCTGGACTGGGTGCTCACGGCCGTGATGGCCGCGATCGGGGCCTTCTACGTCAGCGCGCTGGTCGACGCCCGCTCGCCGCTCCTGGTCGCTGACGCCCAGGGCGTGCGCATCCGGCTGGGTCGAAGCTGGCGCGGACTCACCTGGGGATCCCTCGAGCGCGTCGAGCACGTGCCGGCCGGGGGTCCACTGCGTGATGGTCGGCTGGTCCTGGTGCCCCGCAACGTGGAGCGCGCCCTCGACGAGCTCTCCGCCGCAGGACGTCGCCAGGCCCGCTGGGCCGAGCGTCTGTACGGCGCGCCCCTCGCCGTGCCGCTCGGGCTGGCGACGCGGACCAACCACGCGGGAGCCGACCTGACCGAGGCACTGCAGGAGCTCGCTGGTGGCTCGACGCTGGTCGTGGAGCCTCTCGAGCTCGTCACGGAGCCGACCGGCCCCGGCGACCCCCCCGAGGAGCCCGCGCAGCCGCGCCGGTTCTGGCGTGACCCGCGCCCGGTGATCGCCGAGACCATCGACCGGGTAGCGGCCAGCCACACCCCGTCCCCGTTGCGCGAGACGACCGCGGGGCGCCGCGCCGAGGTGACGGTCGCGGTGCCCGACGCGGCGCCGGTCTCCGACGAGACCCGGCCGATCCGCCTGGAGGTGGGCGAGCTGCGCCGGCCCGGCAGCGTCTCGTTGGTCGAGGACACCCAGGCCTGGGGCGACCGTGCGGGGAGTGACCGGGTCAGCCCGATCGCCCGCGAGGGCTCGGCCGTGGAGCCGCTGGTCATCGACGACGTCGACATCGAGCCCGTCCCCGACCCGGTGGTGGGTCCCGAGCTGGCCGCTGCTCGCACCCGGCTCGGCCTCACCGTCGATGCGCTGGCCGAGCGCACCCGGATCCGACCCCATGTCATCGAGTCCATCGAGGCCGACGACTTCGAGGCCTGCGGCGGGGACTTCTACGCCCGCGGACACCTGCGCACGCTGGCACGGGTCCTCGGCGTCGACGTCGTGCCGCTGCTGGCCGACTACGAGGAGCGCTACTCCCAGGCGCCCATCGACCCGCGCCGGGTGTTCGAGGCGGAGCTGGCCGCGGCCGGCTCGATCCGCGGCACCCGCGGCGGTCCGAACTGGTCCGTGCTCGTCGCGGCCGTGATGGCGCTGGTGCTGGCCTGGTCGATCGCCCGGCTGGTGACGGACTCGCCCGTGGAGCTGCGCCAGGTGCCGGCCCTCAACGGGTCGGCCGGCCCCGGCAACGGCGGTCAGCAGGCCGGACCCACGGTGCCGGTGCTGCTGCGCGCGGCCGGTGGCGGCGCCAGCATCGAGGTCCGGGACGGTTCCGGCAAGGTCGTGTTCACCGGTGACATCGCCTATGGGCAGACCAAGGCCCTGGAGATCACGCCCCCGGTGCGTGTGCAGTCGTCCGACGGGTCTGTCGAGGTGGTCGTCGACGGCAGCGAGAAGGGTGCCCTCGGCGACACCGGCCGGGCCGCGACCGGGACCTTCGTGGTCCGCTGACCGCGCCGTCGGCAGCGGTCGCGGAATCGGGGCTGCCGGGCCCGACCGGGCATACTCGACTTGATCATGACGACACTCCCGCTCCACGCCTCGACGCCCGCCACCAGCCCCGACGGGGCTGGCTCGACGGGCACCCCGACCTCGGTCGCCCTGGTGACCCTCGGGTGCGCCCGCAACGACGTCGACTCCGAGGAGCTGGCGGCCCGGCTGGAGCAGGGTGGCTTCCGACTGGTGGACGAGCCGGCCGACGCGGACACGGTCCTGGTCAACACCTGTGGCTTCGTGGAGTCGGCCAAGAAGGACAGCATCGACACGCTCCTGCAGGCCAGTGACCTCAAGAGCACCGGCCGCACCCAGGCGGTCGTCGCGGTCGGTTGCCTGGCCGAGCGCTACGGCAAGGACCTGGCGGCCTCGCTGCCGGAGACCGACGCCGTCCTGGGCTTCGACGACTACCCCGACATCGCCGTCCGGCTGCGGTCGATCATGGCGGGGGAGCAGCACCACCCGCACACGCCGCAGGACCGGCGCCTGCTCCTGCCGATCTCCCCGGTGGAACGTCAGGCCCCCGCCTCGGTCGACGTGGTCAAGGCCCTGCCCGGGCACGCGCCGGCCTCCGGGCCGCGCGCCTTCCGCCGCCGCATCGACGGTGGCCCGTTGGCCCCGCTCAAGCTGGCCAGCGGTTGCGACCGGCGCTGCTCCTTCTGTGCGATCCCCAGCTTCCGCGGCTCCTTCGTCAGCCGGCGCCCGTCCGACGTCGTGGCCGAGGCCCGCTGGCTGGCCGACGAGGGCGTCCGCGAGCTCTTCCTCGTCAGCGAGAACTCCACCTCCTACGGTAAGGACCTCGGTGACCTGCGGCTGCTCGAGACGCTGCTGCCCGAGCTCGCCGGCATCGACGGCATCGAACGGGTCCGCGTCTCCTACCTGCAGCCCGCCGAGACCCGTCCTGGGCTGCTGGAGGCGATCGCGACCACCCCGGGTGTCGCGGCGTACTACGACCTCTCCTTCCAGCACGCCAGCGCGGGCGTGCTCCGCCGGATGCGGCGCTTCGGCGATCCCGAGAGCTTCCTGGACCTGGTCTCCCGGGCCCGTGGGTTCGCCCCCGACGCGGGCATCCGCTCCAACGTGATCGTCGGGTTCCCCGGCGAGACCGAGGACGACCTGCAGACCCTGTGCGACTTCCTCGTCGATGCGCGGCTCGACGTGGTCGGGGTCTTCGGCTACTCCGACGAGGACGGCACCGAGGCCGCGTCGCACGACGGCAAGCTGGACGAGGACGAGATCCGCGACCGCACCGAGCACGTCAGCCGCCTGGTCGAGGAGCTCACCTCGCAACGCGCCGCCGATCGCGTCGGCGAGACCGGCGTCGTCCTCATCGAGGAGACAGCCGAAGGTGTCGTCGGCCGAGCCGCCCACCAGGGCCCCGAGGTCGACGGCGTGACCACGATCGTGGACGGTCGCGAGGTCGCGATCGGCGACCTGGTGCGGGTGGAGTACGTCGACAGCGACGGCGTCGACCTGGTCGCCCGTGAGGCACGCCGATGAGTGACCCCACCGCCGCCGAGCCGAAGCAGGTCAGCAACCTCAACCTGCCCAACGTGCTGACCACGCTGCGCATCGTGATGGTGCCCTTCTTCGGAGCGGCGCTGCTGATGGACGGCGGCGACTCCATCCTGTGGCGCAGCGTCGCCTTCGGGTTGTTCGTGGCCGCGATGATCACCGACAAGATCGACGGTGACATCGCACGGGCCCGCAACCTGGTCACCAACTTCGGCAAGATCGCCGACCCGATCGCGGACAAGGCGATCACCGGGATGGCCTTCATCGGCCTCTCCGTGGTGGGTGACATCTGGTGGTGGGTCACGATCGTCGTCCTGGTGCGCGAGTGGAGCGTGACGGTGCTGCGGCTGTCGGTCCTCAAGCACGTGGTCCTCGCGGCCTCCAACAGCGGCAAGATCAAGACCACGCTGCAGGCCATCGCGCTCGCGGGGCTCACCCTCCCCTTCCCGCACGACGGTGCGCACGGTGGCGCGTTCGACAGGTTCGGGTGGCCGGGGGAGGGTCTCTTCTATGTCGCCCAGGTGCTGCTCGCCGGTGCGGTCGCGATGACTCTGTGGTCGGGTTACGAGTTCTTCCGCGACGTGTGGAAGCAGCGGAATGCGCTGCGCACGGGCTCACGCGAGTCGCCCTGAGGAGGTTCGCCTCGCCGGCGAGGCGTCGCCCAAAACTTCATCCCCTGGGTGCTTGTCTGCCCCCCGATTCGGGTTAGGGTGACCCGGACCTCCCCACCTCTGCGGTCAGGCGGTCACCCTCGATTGCTCCTCTGAAAGGGCTCACCGTCTTGATCTCCAAGGTCCCGGGCCGCGTCGGTGCACGCGCCCTCTCGGCGGGCCTCGGCCTGTCTCTCGCGGCCGCGACCCTCACGGTCGCAGCTCCGGCGAACGCGGCACCCGTCCAGGTCCAGATCCTCGCGACCAATGACTTCCACGGCCGCATCCTGCCCAACGGTGCGGAGGCCGGCGGCGCCAAGCTCGCCGGCGTCGTCCAGGACTTCAGGGATGCGAACCCCAACACGCTGTGCGCGGCGGCCGGTGACCTGATCGGCGCCTCGACGTTCGAGTCCTTCATCCAGAAGGACAAGCCCACGATCGACGTGCTGAACGCCGCCGGCCTCGAGGTGTCCGCGGTCGGCAACCACGAGCTCGACCAGGGATACGGCGACCTGGTCAACCGGGTGATGGCACCCGAGACCGCCGCCAACCCTTACGGCGGCGCCGAGTGGCAGTACATCGCGGCCAACCTGCGGAAGAGGTCCGACAGCAGCTACGCGATCCCCGGCATGAGCGCACAGTCGGACGGAGCAACGTGGTACGAGGACATGCCCAACGGCGCCCGCGTCGGGTTCATCGGTGCCGTCACCGAGGACCTGCCGAGCCTGGTCACGCCGGGCGGCATCGCCGACATCGCAGTCACCAACATCGTCAACGAGGTCAACGTGGCCGCCGATCGGCTCACTACGGTCAACGGTGCCGACCTGGTGGTGCTGCTGACGCATGAAGGCGCCTCGACCACCGCCCTGGCGTCCGCCACCGACCCCAACTCCGCGCTCGGTCGGATCGTCAACGGTGCCAATGCGAACATCGACGCAATCGTCTCGGGACACACCCACCTGGCTTACAACCACAACATCAACGGCAGGCCCGTGGTGTCGGCCGGTCAGTACGGCGTGCGCCTCAACCAGCTGGTGTTCAGCGTCGAGGACGGCGCGGCACCCACCGTCACCTCCCAGGCCCTGGTCAACGTTGCCACCGCCCCGAGCGACCCCGTGAAGGAGGCCGAGGTCAAGGCGATCGTGGACGCGGCCAAGGCCCAGGCCGACGTGCTCGGCGCGCAACCGCTGGGTCACATAGCGGGGGAGTTCCGCCGGGCCAAGCTGGCGGACGGAACCACCGAGAACCGCGGCGGTGAGTCCACGCTCGGCAACCTGGTCGCGGAGGTGCAGCGATGGGCGACCAGTGCACCCAACACCGGCGGTGCGCAGATCGCGTTCATGAACCCGGGCGGCCTGCGAGAGGACATGCTCGGCAACAACGCGGCGGGCTACCCCGCCGTACTGACCTACAAGCAGGCCGCCAACGTGCAGTCCTTCGCCAACACTCTGGTCAACATGAGGCTCACAGGCGCCCAGATCAAGAAGGTGCTCGAGCAGCAGTGGCAGCGCGACCTGACCGGCAAGGTGCCCACGCGGCCGTTCCTGCGGTTGGGTACGTCGAAGGGTTTCAAGTTCACTTACGACCCGACGCGCGTCGAGGGCTCGCGGATCACGGGCATGTGGCTGGACGGGAATGCCCTCGACCTCGCCACGGCGTACTCCGTGACGGTGAACTCGTTCCTCGCCTCGGGCGGTGACAACTTCCACGAGCTCGCCAACGGCACTCAGAAGCGCGACACCGGCAAGGTGGATCTTCAGACGATGGTCGACTACATGGCCGAGTTCGCCAACCAGCAGAGCGACCCGCCGCTGCCTGTCGACTACTCGCAGCACGCGATCGGCATGACCTGGCCGGCTGACGCCCCGAGGTTCTACCGAGTGGGCCAGAAGGTAAGCTTCAGGCTGTCTTCCCTGGCGATGTCTGCGACCAAGGACAAGCGGGACGCGACCCTCGACGTCAAGGTCCGCAACGTCGACCTGAGGGACGCGGTCGTCAACAACGTGATCGGAACCGAGGTCTTCGACGAGTACGGCGTCAGCAATGTCTCCTCCAAGCTCAGGGGCACGGTGGACGTGGGCAGGACAATGGTCACCGTCACCGGTCCCACAACTGGCACGAGGCTCGACGTCCCGATCGAGATCCGCAAGGCGAAGCCGACCATGAAGGTCAAGGTCAAGCCCGACGACGTGCGCGCAACGCGCACCGAGGCGCGCGTGAGGGTCAAGCTCACCGCGCCCGGTCTGCAGAACGTCAAGGGCAAGGTGCGGGTCAAGGTCGGCGGCCGGACCTACAAGTCCAAGCTGTACAAGGGCAAGGTCAAGATCGAGCTGCGTGCCTTCGGCCAGACCGGCAAGAAGAAGGCTGTGGTGCAGTACCTCGGCACCAGCCGGATCGGCAAGGTCAAGAGCGTCGTCTTCATCAAGGTTGGCAAGCGCTGATCAGCTGAGGGGGATCCGGTTCGCGGGGTCCCCCTCACCTTCACCCCGCCCACATCCATCCCCCGGTCTCACCATCATCGCTTCGGAGAAATTCATGTCCCCTGGACGCCCCGGGCCCGCGTTCGTTGCCGGCTTCGCCCTCCTCGCCGCCGGACTCGTGTCCGTGCCGGCCGCCGCAAACATCGCCGGCACCGATCTCGTCATCAGCGAGGTGTACGGCGGCGGCGGCAACTCCGGCGCCACCTTCAGGAACGACTTCATCGAGCTCTACAACCCCACCGATGCGGCTATCTCGGTCGCCGGCAAGTCCGTTCAGTACCGCTCCGCGAGTGGCTCCGGGGAAGGATTCACCAACCTGACCGGATCGGTGCCCGCCAACGGGCACTATCTGATCGAGGAGGCTGCTGGCGCCGGCGGGACCGTCGACCTGCCGGACCCGGACGCGACCGGCAACCTGGCGATGTCCGGGACGGCTGGATCTGTCGCCCTCGTCACGGGCACCGGCACGGTCACCCCCACCGCTGGCAACACCATCGATCTGGTCGGCTACGGCGCTTCGGCGGTGCTCCGTGAGGGCACTCCGGCTCCTGGCTTGAGCAACACGACGTCGGCCTCCCGCAACGAGGCAGGGACGGACACCGACAACAACGCTGCGGACTTCACCGCCGGCGCGCCGAACCCTGAGAACTCCAGCACCGTGGATCCGCCGCCGCCGCCGCCACCGCCCGCTCCGGTGGCCAAGACGATCGCCGAGATCCAGGGCACCGGGGCCTCCAGCCCCCTGGCGGGTCAGACCGTGGTCACCAAGGGCGTCGTCACCGCGAAGTACCCCACCGGCGGACTCAACGGCATCTACATCCAGACCGACGGCACCGGCGGTGCAACCGACCCGACGCCAGGAGCCTCGGACGGCTTGTTCGTCTTCGGTGCGAACTCCGGGGCCGCGACGGTGGCGATCGGGGACTTCGTGGAGGTCACCGGCCCGGTGAGCGAGTTCTTCGGTTCCACCCAGATCGTCCCGGGCGCCGGGGGCGTCGCCGTGATCAATGGCGAGCCGCACGTCGGTGTCACTCCGCAACCCACGCTTCCGGGGTCCACCTGCACCCTCGGCGCGTGCCCGGATGCGGCCACCCTCGAAGCCGCACGCGAGGCGCACGAAGGCGAGCTGTACCGACCCGCCGGCGACATCACTGTGACCAACGCCTTCTCGCTGACCAACGGCGCGAACGGGTTCATGGAGATCGGCCTGGCCATCGACGACGAACCCCTGGTCGCTCCCACGGAGGTCGAGGACGCCCAGAGCGGCGACGTGGCGGGTCGGACGGCGTACAACCGTGCGCACGCCATCACGCTCGACGACGCCTCCAGCTTCAACTACACCAGAGCTCAGAGCGACATCCCGATGCCCTGGATCACGCGTGACCAGTCCGTCCGGGTGGGGGCGGCGGCGACCTTCGTCGGCAACGTGATCCTCGAGTACCGCAACAACAACTGGAAGATCCAGCCCACCTCGCAGGTCACCGACATCGGTGCCGGCACCGTCAGGTTCGAGCAGACCCGGGCCGCCAACGCGACTCCGGCCGCTGTGGGCGGCGACCTCAAGCTCGGCACCTTCAACGTGCTGAACTACTTCAACACCACGGGCGCGGACTTCGACGCCGGACCGGGGTCCTGCACGTACTTCTTCGACCGGACCGGGACCGACCCGGTCACGAACAACAACTGCACCCCTGACGGTCCGCGCGGCGCGGCGCAGAAGGAAGACTTCCTGCGCCAGCAGGCCAAGATCGTCACCGCGATCAACACCATGAAGGCCGACGTCGTCTCTCTGGAGGAGATCGAGAACTCCGTCAAGCTGGGAGAGGACCGGGACGACGCGCTGACGGCGCTCACGAGGGCCCTCAACACGGCCGCCGGCACGACCGCGTGGGCCTTCGTCCCGTCTCCGTCTGCGGCGCAGCTTCCGCCGGTCGAAGCGCAGGACGTCATCCGCAATGCGTTCATCTACAACCCGTCGAAGATTGAGACGGTCGGTGCCTCCAAAGTACTGCTCGGGTCGGCCGCATTCAGCAACGCCCGCCAGCCGCTCGCACAGGCCTTCAAGGCCAAGGGTGGCAGGAACGCGGACGCCTTCGGGGTCATCGTCAACCACTTCAAGTCCAAGGGGTCAGGCGTCGACGACGGCACCGGACAGGGCAACGCGAACCCGGACCGGATCGCGCAGGCGCAGGCCTTGGCGGCGTTCGCCGACGAGTTCAAGTCCGTGCGGGGGATCAGCAAGATCTTCCTGACCGGTGACTTCAACGCCTACAGCGAAGAGGATCCGATCCAGGTGCTCGAGGCTGCCGGCTACACCAAGCTCGAGTCGAGCACCCCTGGTGAGGAGTCCTACAACTTCAGCGGACTCTCCGGTTCGTTGGACCACGTCTTCGCCAACGCGGCGGCGCTGCCCGACGTGACCGGCGCGGACATCTGGGACATCAACGCCGGTGAGTCGATCGCCTACCAGTACAGCCGTTTCAACTACAATGTGACCGACTTCTTCGACGGCACGAGCCCCTTCGCGGCCTCCGACCACAACCCAGAGATCGTGGGCGTGAACGTGCCCCAGATCGCCTCGTCGGTCACAACGGCCGCGAACCCGAGGACGCTGAAGGTCAGGAAGGACACCACCAACCTGGCCGTGACCGTGTCCTCCGGCGGGGCGACGCCGACCGGCACGGTATCGGCGTTCCTCAATGGCAGGAAGCTCGCCGAACGGACGCTGTCGGCCGGTAGGGCGTCCCTGGTCGTGGGTCCCTTCGGCTCCGTGGGCACCAAGAACATCGAGGTGCGCTACAGCGGCGACGCCAACACCCGGGTCGGCAAGAGCACGGCCTCGGTCGTCGTCAAGAAGCAGCGGCCGAAGCTCAAGCTTCGGGCACCCAACCGAGTCGAGATCGGTGATCGGCGCAAGCTGAAGGCGATCCTGGTTGCCGAGGGTTACGTCGTCAAGGGCAAGGTCTCGATCAAGATCGCCCAGGGCAAGAAGGTCGTCCGTAAGCTCAAGAACGGCAAGACGACCTGGAAGATGCCGGCGTTCAAGAAGGTCGGGACGTACAAGATCAAGGTCGTCTATCGGGGCAACGCTCTCACCCAGCGCCGCACCAAGACGATCGAGATCAAAGTGGCGAGGAGCTAGTCGCCGCGTGAGTCCGAACGTCGAGGAGCCGGCTGTGCGCGCGCACCGGCTCCTCGACGCATCCGGTGCCACCGTGGCGACGGCCGAGTCCCTCACCGGTGGTCGGCTGGCCGCGCTGCTCACCGCTGCACCGGGTGCCTCCCGCACCTACGTGGGCGGGGTGGTGGCGTACGCGACCGAGGTCAAGATCCGGACCCTCGGGGTGACCGTCGAGCTGCTCGCGCGGGAGGGCGTCGTCTCGGGCGCGTGCGCCCTGGCCATGGCCGAGGGAGCACGCCGGGTGTTGGACTCGACGCACGCCCTGAGCACGACCGGGGTGGCCGGTCCCGACCTCCAGGAGGGCCTGCCGGTCGGCACCGTCTTCGTGGGCATCGCGGGCCCTCGTGGTGCGACGGCGCACGCGTTCCAGCTGACCGGCAGCCGTGCCCAGATCCAGGACGGAGCGTGCGCGGCGGCGCTCGACATCCTGGTCACGCTCCTGCGTGAGGAAGAAAGCGGCGTCGGGTAGCGTTTGCATCCACAGTCAAGAAAGGAGAGGTGCATGGCGCTCTTCCGTCGCTCACTCGGCGATGTGCTCCGCGAGCTGCGCATACAGCAGGGGCTCACGCTGCGCGATCTCTCCGCCGCTGCCCGGGTCAGCCTGGGCTACATCTCCGAGATCGAGCGCGGCCAGAAGGAAGCCTCCTCCGAGCTCCTGGGCTCGTTGTGCGCCGCCCTCGACGTCCCGCTGTCCGACGTGCTCCGCGACGTCAGTGACCGGGTCGCCACCGAGGAGGTCGCCCAGAGCGTCGACCCGGTGGTGCTGGCGAGCCGCCCCCACCGAGCCGCCGACGTCGGCGACGTGGTGGCCTCGGCGGCGTGACCCTCACGGCGTGAGCGGTTGGCAGGACGGGCACCAGAACGACACTGGCTCGCGGCCGGGTTCGCCGAGGTGTTCCTCGCGCAACGTCGTCCCGCAGCGCAGGCACGGTCGGCCCCTCCGGCCGTAGACCCAGAGCTGCCGCCCCCGCCTGGTGTCACCGGTGGTCACCCGCTCGGTGCGGGTCTTGTTGAACTCGAGCATCTGGCGGGCCCGCCCGAGCATCCGGCGCAGATCACCGACCTCCCCGACCGGCGTGCGTGGGTGGACACCGCTGGTGAAGCACAGCTCGGCACGGTAGACCGAGCCGATGCCGGCCAGGCAGCGCTGGTCGAGCAGCGCCTCTCCGACGGTGCGGTCCGGCGCGGCGACGATCCGACGCAGGGCCTCGTCCTCGTCCCAGTCAGCGCCGAGCAGGTCCGGCCCGAGGTGGCCGACCACGTCCGCCTCGTCAGCGGTCGCAACCAGCATGACGACGCCCAAGGCGAAGCCCACGGCCTCCCACTCCGCGGTGGTCAGCACCACGCGCGCCTCGTGGGCCGGCCGCCGCCACAGGGTGCCGGGCCGGTGTGCGTGCCAGACGCCCTCCATCTTCAGGTGGGTGTGCAGCGTGACCGGCTCGCCCTCGAGGGGGGCGAACCTGCTGAGCAGGTGCTTGCCGCGGGCGACGGTCCCGACGACCGTCGCCCCGGTGAGGTCGGACGTCGCGTGCTGGGGCACTCGGAAGTCCGAACCGGTCAGCACGGAGCCGGTGAGCGCCCGGTCGAGCCGTCGAGCGGCCCGCCAGACGGTGTCACCCTCGGGCACGGAACCTCAACCCCCGGGGTGTCGTCACGAAGCCAGCCCCCTCCAGGGCGATCCGCAACGGTGTCGCCCCGGCGCCCAGCAGGTGCTCCCCGTCGGCCTTCTCCACGATCATCCGGCCCAGGGCTCCACGGCGGGCGGAGTCGGCGAGCGCCTCGGTCGCGGCTCCGAGCACGGCGGCGTCCTCCGACCAGCTGAGCAAGGTGCGACCGCCGCGCTCGACGTAGAGGACCAACGCCCCGTCGACCAGGATCACCAGCGCGCCGGCCTTGCGGCCGGGGCGGTGTCCTGACGCCTTCTCGGTGGTGGGAGCGGCCGCCACCAACGGCCAGGGCAGGGCGGCTCCGAACGGGTTGGCCGGGTCGGTCGCGGCGAGGGCGAACGCCACCGGCTTGGCATCGGGCGCGAGCTCGGCGAAGGTCCGCAGGCGGTCGACCGCTCCGGCGGTGCCGAACTGGGCGGCGCCGAGACCGTCGACGAAGTAGCCGCGCCGGCAGCGCCCGGACTCCTCGAACACCGACAGGACCTTGTAGACCGAGGCGAACCCACCGGGCACCCGCTCACTGACGACCGCACCCCGGGTGACCACGCCGTGCCGGTCGAGCAGCCGCTCGGCGGTGGCGTGCGCCCGACGCGTGGGGTCGGCGTCGACCGCCGGCAGGGTGGCCCACCGGCCGGCCGTCTCGGGCGGCCCGGAGCGGACCGGCATCCGCGGACGTCCACCACGGGCGCGGGCCCGCGGGGCCGAGCCCCGGCTCCGGTGGGTGGTCGGGCCCGAACGGGTCAGGGCGCGAAGCGGAGCCAGGGTGTCGTTGGCGATGCGACCCGCCCAGACGAGGTCCCAGAGGGCGGCGGACAGGGAACGGTCGTCGGTCGAGCCGACCGCGTCGGAGAGCGGTCGGAAGAACCAGCCGCCACCGTGGCCTAGGGCGCCGAGCACCGACTGGTGCAGCTCGGAATGCTCGAACGGGTCGTGGGGAGGGAGCGTCAACGACGCCTGGTCGGCCAGGTGCAGCGACACCCAGCCGTCGGAGCCCGGGAGGGCTCCGTGTCCCGCCCACAGCACCTCGCCGGTGCTGGTCAGCTCGTCGAGGAAGGCGGGCTCGTAGTCGCGGACCCGGCTCGCCAGCACCAGCGGCTCGAGGGCCGAAGCCGGCACCGGGCAGCCCGCGAGCTGGTCGATCGCACTGAGCACGCCGTCGAGGCCGCGGAGGGCCCGCGTCGGTGAGCCGGGCGCTGCGAGGTGCTGCCAGGCCGCGAGGAACCTCCCGAGCGACTCGGGGGCGACCGGCTCGACCTCCTTGCGGAGCCGGGCCAGGGACCGGCGGCGGAGCCGTCGCAGCACCTCGGCGTCGCACCACTCGCTGCCCGAGCCGGCGGGCCGGAACTCGCCGTCGAGCACCCGTCCCTGGGCCGCCAGCCGATGCAGCGTGTGGCGTACGACGGCCACCCCGAGCCCCAGGCGGGTCGCCACATCGTCGGTGGTGAAGGGTCCGTGGGTCCGCGCGAACCGGGCGACCAGGTCGCCCAGCGGGTCGTCGACGGGTTCACCGAAGATGTCGGGGGTTCCCGGCGGGACCGGCACGCCGAGACCGTCGCGCAGCCGGCCGACGTCCTCGATGGCGGACCACCGCTCGTCCCCACCCATCCGGACCTGCACGAGGCGGCGCTGCTCGGCCAGCGCGGCCAGCCAGCCGGTCACGTCGCCGCCCGGGACGCTTCGGTCAACGGACTCCTCCGTGCTCAGCGGACCGAGCACCCGCACGAGGTCGGCCAGCCCCTCGGCGTCGCGGACGCGTCGGTCGTCGCTGAGCCGTTGGAGCTCGGCCTCGACCTCGGCGAGCACCTCGGGGTCCAGCAGCTCGCGCAGCTCGGCCCGGCCGAGCAGCTCGGCGAGCAGGCCCTGGTCCAACGAGAGCGCGGCCGCCCGTCGCTCGGCGATGGGGGAGTCGCCCTCGTAGACGAACTGCGCGACGTAGCCGAAGAGGAGGGTGCGGGCGTAGGGCGACGGCTGGGTGGTGGCCACGTCGACGACCGAGATCTCGCGGCGCTCGACGCGCCCCATCAGGCCGACCAGTGACGGCAGGTCGTAGACGTCTTGCAGACACTCGCGGACGGCCTCGAGCACGATCGGGAAGGAGGGGTACTTCGAGGCGACCTCGAGCAGCTGGGCCGAGCGCTGCCGCTGTTGCCACAGCGGGCTGCGCCGGCCCGGGTCGCGCCGAGGCAGGAGCAGTGCCCGCGCCGAGCACTCACGGAACCTGGCGGCGAACAGGGCCGACCCGCCGACCTCCGAGGTGACGATCTCCTCGATCTCGTCCGGGGAGAAGACCACCACCTCGCCGGTGGGCGGCTCAGCATCCGTCTCGGGGATGCGCACCACGATGCCGTCGTCGGAGGCGACCGCCTGCCCGTCGACGCCGTGCCGCTCACGCAGGCGCGCATTGATCGCCAGCGCCCACGGGGCATGCACGGGCGTGCCGTACGGGGAGTGGACCACCAGCCGCCAGTCGCCGAGCTCGTCGCGGAACCGCTCGACGAGGACGGTCGTGTCGCTCGGGACGACCCGGGTCGCCTCGACCTGCTCGGCCACGTAGCCCACCAGGTTGGCCGCGGCGTTGTCGTCGAGACCGCCGACCTGCACCCGGGCCGTGGCGGCGGCCGTAGTCATCGTGGAGAGCTCGCGGGTGAGTGCGCCGATCGCGGCGCCCAGCTCTGCGGGCCGCCCGAGCGCGTCGCCCTTCCAGAAGGGCAGCCGCCCCGGCACGCCGGGCGCCGGCGTGACCAGCACGCGGTCATGGGTGATGTCCTCGATCCGCCAGCTCGTCGCGCCGAGGGCGAACACGTCGCCGACCCGCGACTCGTAGACCATCTCCTCGTCCAGCTCACCGACCCGGCGACCGGGACCCTCTCCGCCGACCAGGAAGACCCCGAAGAGCCCGCGGTCGGGGATGGTGCCGCCGCTGGTGACGGCCAGCCGCTGGGCGCCGGGCCGGCCGGTGAGACGCCCTGTCACCCGGTCCCACACGATGCGGGGACGCAGCTCGGCGAACTCGTCACTCGGATAGCGACCGCTGAGCAGGTCGAGCGTGGCGTCGTAAGCGCTGCGGGGGAGCCGGGAGAAGGCCGCGCTGCGGCAGAACAGGGCATAGAGCTCGTCGACGTCCCAGGCGTCCACCGACGTCGCGGCGACGACCTGCTGGGCGAGCACGTCGAGCGGGTTGGCCGGCACCCGCAGCGACTCGATGTCACCGGACTGCATCCGCTCGACCGCGACCGCGGTCTGGGCCAGGTCACCGCGGTGCTTGGGGAAGAGCACGCCCCGGCTCGTCTCGCCCACCTGGTGGCCCGCCCGGCCCACGCGTTGCAGGGCGCTCGCCACGCTGGGCGGCGACTCGATCTGGACCACCAGGTCCACCGCACCCATGTCGATGCCCAGCTCGAGGCTGCTGGTGGCTACGACGCACGGGAGGCGGCCGAGCTTGAGGTCCTCCTCGATCAGCGACCGTTGCTCCTTGGACACCGAACCGTGGTGCGCCTTCGCGATGACGGTGGCGGCGCCGGCCGACGCTCCTGACTGGGCCATCACCTGCGCCGGGGGGCCGGCGTCCGCTGGTCGAGGACGGCCCTCGAGGCCCGTCTCGAGACCGCCGGCCCGGTCGGTGGCGATCTCGTTGAGCCGGGCGGTCAGCCGCTCCGCGAGCCTGCGGGAGTTGGCGAAGACGATGGTCGAGCGGTGCTGCTCGATCAGGTCGACGACGCGCTCCTCGACGTGTGGCCAGATGCTCGTGCTGCGGGCTGGGTCGCCGCCGTCCTCGTCGTACTCCCCGGGGGCAGTCATGTCCTCGACGGGCACGACGACCTTCAGGTCCCAGCGCTTCTCGCTCGGCGGGGCCACGATCTCGACCGGGGCGTGGCCGCCGAGGAACCGGGCCACCTCGTCCAGCGGTCGCACCGTGGCGGACAGCCCGATCCGTTGGGCCGGCCGGTCCAGGAGCGCGTCGAGCCGCTCGAGGCTGACGGCGAGGTGAGCACCGCGCTTGCCGCCGGCCACCGCGTGCACCTCGTCGACGATCACGGTCTCGACGCCGCGCAGCGACTCTCGTGCCTGGCTGGTGAGCATCAGGAACAGGGACTCGGGGGTCGTGATCAGCACGTCGGGCGGGCTCGTGGCGAGCGACCGGCGGTCGGCCGCCGAGGTGTCGCCGGAGCGGACGCCGACGCGGACCTCCGGCAGACTCTCCCCGAGCCGCTCGGCGGTGTGGCGGATGCCGGTGAGGGGTGCCCGCAGGTTGCGTTCGACGTCGACGGCCAGGGCCTTGAGCGGGGAGACGTAGAGGACCCGGCAGCGCCGCAGCTTCTGGTCCGGCTGCTCGCCGGTGAGGAGCCGGTCGATCGACCAGAGGAACGCGCTCAGGGTCTTGCCGGATCCGGTGGGGGCGACGACCAGCGCGTGCCGGCCGGCACCGATCGCGACCCACGCGCCCTCCTGGGCAGGGGTCGGCTCCGCGAACGCCGCACCGAACCAGGTGCGCGTCGCGATGCTGAACCGGTCGAGCGCGCTCACCGGCCCATCCTTGCTCATGGCACCGACAGATCACCTGGTCGGCGACCGTCCGCCTCACCCGGCGGCGTGTGCTAACACGGCGGCGAGCGGTGGCGGCACCCGGTCGAGGTCGAGGGCGTCGGCCAGCAGACCTGCGTAGCGGAGCTTGCGACCGCTGGTCGTGCCCATGAACCTGCGCAGCACCTCGGGCACGGGACGGTCGCGGTGGAAGGGCTGTCGCCGCAGCGATGTGTACGACGCCGCGTCACCGGCGTCCTCGATCACCCGCAGGACCTCGGCTTCCCCCAGGGCCCTGACCAGCTCGTCCTCGAGGTCGGCGTCGCACGCGAAGAAGCGTGCCGTGGGCCTGGTCGCGGCCAGCACCCGCTGCACGAAGGGGCCCTCGGCCGCGTCGTACAGCCCCGTCACGTGGCCGTCGGCCGCGAGGTCCGTCAGGTGCCGGCGCAGGTTGGTGACGCCCTGCATCGCGACGACCTCGACCCCGGCAGCGGCCAGGTCCAGCCCGAGACGACGGGCGAGCACGACGAGGGCCTGCCGATCGCTCTCGCCCTCGACCAGGACGAGCCGGGCGGGTGCACGCACGTCTCGAGTCTGCCATCTCGGACGGTCGTTCCTAGAACGTGGTCCGGGCGATGCTGCGGGGATCAGTGACCCGGCGTTCCTCGTAGACCTCGCCCGCCCGGGCCTGTGCCCGCCACGGCCGGGCCTTGTTGAGCGCGACGTCGAGCTGGGGGGAGTCGCGGTCGAGGGAGGCGGTCACCAGCCCGGGGGCCTCGTCCGCGCGGACCACGTGCCTGCCGTCCGGCCCGACCAGTCCCGAGCTGAATAGGTGGGTGGACTGCGCGGGCACCGCGACGCTGATCCAGAGGTTGTAGACGGCCGCGAGGGCCCGGGCCTTCGTCTCGAAGACGGAGTCCACGGGGTAGGCCGAGAGCAGCACGGCGTCGACACCGAGCCCCTCGTAGTCGCCGAACAGTTCGGGGAAGTTGACCTCGATGCAGAGGGCGAGGCCGAACCGGAAGCCGTCCACCTCGACGACCACCGGCTCGAACCCCGGCGTGTAGAACCGGGTGGTCTCGGTGTGGGAGCACCGCCGCTTGTCGTAGCGGTCGACGAGGCGCCCCTCGTCGGAGATGACGTAGAGACTGTTGTGGGGGCGGTGCGGCGGCGTCAGCGGGTGGGCGGAGCCGAGGACGACCCACAGCGACAGCTCGCCGGCCAGCGCGGCGACCGCGTCGAGCTCGGTCCGGACCGAGGGCCAGCTCACCTCGCGCCAGTCCTGGACCTGCTCGACGGCGTAGCCGGACAGCATGCCCTCGGGGAAGTGGATGAGCCGGGCTCCGGCCTCGGCCGCCTCGGTCATCAGGCGACGGACCTCGCGCCCGTTGACGTGGGGGTCCGCGGTGATGGTCGGCTGGGCGATGGCGATCGGCAGGCTGTTCATCGTCGGGATGGTGCCACGCGGCACCCACGGCCGCTTTTCTGTAAGGGACTCGACAGATTCTGGCTCACCCGGACAGTCGCCCGCGCCCTAACGTGGGGCCATGACCAAGTGGCTCGTCGGCGCCGTGCTGGTGGTGCTCGCGGTGGGTCTGGCGGCGTTCGAGCCCTGGCGACTGTTCACCAGCAGCGTGCTCGACGAGCCCGCCCCGACGGCCGGGGTCGTGGCAGCGCCGTCCGCGACCCCGGCCCCCTCCGATCGCCCCTCCGATCGCCCTGCCGGACGCCGGGCGCGGGCGACACCGACCCCGACGCCCATCCCGACCCCGCAGGACCTGCTGCTGGCGGCCGGGGAGTTCGTCCCGGCCGAGCACGCCACCAGCGGCCGAGCCCGGGTGCTGCGGCTCGCCGACGGCCAACGCTTCGTCCGCCTGGAAGGCCTCGCGACCTCGGACGGGCCGGACCTCCATGTCTGGCTGAGCGGCCAGCCGAGCGGCGGGGAGTGGGGCTCCTACGACGACGGTCGCTACGTGCGGCTCGGGGATCTCAAGGCCACCCACGGCAACCAGAACTACCTGGTGCCCGCCGAGGTCGACCTGCCGGGCCTGACATCGGTAGTGATCTGGTGCGACCGGTTCAACGTCGCCTTCGGGACGGCGCCCCTCGCCCTGGGCTGAGCCGACCGCGACACGTCACTCCGGGACGAAGATCTCGGCGTACGCCGCGTCGAGCGCGTCGGGGTCGAGGGAGGTGACCACGAGATCGTCCCCGGCACCCGCCCATGTCAGTCGGCCCAGGTCGTCGGTCAGGTTCACGGTCCAGGTGCCCGCGGTCGTGGTCCCGCTGCCCGGCGAGGTCAAGTAGCCGGCGGCGGCCAGGTCCCAGAACCGTGGCGTCGGGAACGTGGTCAGGGTGCCGATCGCCCCGACCACCGGGGCGCGCTTGCCCTCGGGTGGCCCCAGTGGCGCCACCTCGTGCGGCACCACGGTCACCGGCACGGGTCCGTCGAGGACGTCGGCGAGCGCGTCCGGATCGGCCGCCGCGTTCCACTCCCCGATCCCGTCCTGCTGCGAGTCGCCTGCGACGACGCCGGTCATCGCGACGATCGAGGCGATGCCGGCGCAGGCGTCGGGGTCGTGTCGCAGCAGGGCCGCAAGCTCCGTGAGTGGCCCCAGCGCCACGAGTCCACGACACGACGTACGCCCGCATCACCACCCAGGTTCACGCCTGGTCCCGCGACGGCGAGAGCCGGGTACGGCTGATGGTCGAGGGACTGCCCACCGGACAGACCTTCGGCGCCCACGTGCACACGCTGCCCTGTGGCCCGTCGCCCTCCGAATCGGGCGTTCACTACCAGCACTCGACGGACACCTCGATCCCCCTGCCCCAGCGGGAGATCTGGCTCGACGTCACTGCGAACGCGGACGGTCACGCCGCGACGACCACAGTCGTCCAGTGGGAGCTCACACCCGGCACCGCAGGGTCGGTCGTCCTGCACGCGCAGCCGACGAACCCGACCACCGGCGGGGCGGGCGCCCGGTTGGCCTGCACCACCGTCACGTTCGGCGAGTGAGGCTCAGGCCAGTGGCACCTGCAGCCAGGCGGTATCGATCCACCGGTCGAACTTGCGGCCCACCTCGCGCATCACACCGATCTCGGTGAACCCGCACGCCCGGTGCAGGGCCAGGCTGGCGTCGTTGGGCAGCGCCACGAGCGCGACCGCGGTGTGCACGCCGTCGTCGCGCAACCGCCGCAGGAGGTCGTCGTACAGGCGCCGGCCGAGGCCGCGCCCGCGAGCCTCCTCGGTGAGGTAGACCGAGGTCTCCCGGGTCAGCCGGTAGGCCGGCCGGGGGCGGTACGACGCGGAGTACGCGTAGCCGAGCACCTCGCCGCCGACCTCGGCCACCAGCAGGTGGTCACCCGGCTCCGTGCTGGCCAGCCGGCCCTCCCAGTAGGACGCGGGTGGTGGGACGAGGTCGAAGGTGGAGATGGCGGTGCGCACCTCGTGGTCGTAGATCGCCGCGACGGCGGCGAGGTCGGAGTCACGTGCTGGACGGGTCGGCATGCTGACAGGATGACGGCATGACCATCGAGCCGGACACCAAGGACTGGACGTGGGTGCTCGAGCGCCCTTGCCCCGACTGTGGTTTCGACGCCGCCGCGCTGGACCGTGACCGGGTCCCGCAGGCGATCCGCGACAACGCGACGCTCTGGCAGGTCGTGCTCATCGACGACGACGCGGCCGTGCGGCCGTCGAGCACGGTGTGGTCGCCGCTGGAGTACGCCTGCCACGTCCGCGACGTCAACGTCCTCTTCGACGAGCGGGTCCGTTCGATGCTCACCCGGGACGCGTCCCGCTTCGCCGACTGGGACCAGGACGCGACGGCGGCCGAGCAGGACTACGGCTCCCAGGACCCGGCCGCTGTCGCCGACGCGGTCACCGAGGTTGCCGAGACCGTGGCCGCGACCTACGAGTCCGTCACCGGTGACAGGTGGCAGCGCACCGGCACCCGCAGCGACGGCAGCGAGTTCACCGTCGACACCCTGGCTCGCTATCACCTCCACGACCTGGTCCACCACGCGCACGACGTCTCCCATGTGACCAAGCGGGTCACCGTGGCGTCCTACGATGCCTACGCCGAGGCCTACCGGGCCGGCACCGACGGCATGGGCGAGGTGATGCAGCCCCAGGTCGACGGCTTCGCCGCGCGGTTGCCGGCCGGGGCCCGGGTGCTGGAGGTCGGCAGCGGCGCGGGCCGCGACGCCCGCGCCCTCGAGGCGGCCGGCCTGTCCGTCCGTCGCACCGACATCACCCCGGCCTTCGTCCGGATGCTGCGTGCCGACGGGTTCGATGCCGACGTCCTCGACCCGCTCACCTCCGACCTGGCCGACCCCACCCGCGACACGTCGTACGACGGTGTGTGGGCCTCGGCGTCGCTCCTCCACGTGCGCCGCGAGGACCTGCCGCTGGTGATGAGCCGTCTCGCCGCGGCCACCCGGCCCGACGGGGTGCTGCAGCTCGACCTCAAGGAGGGGGACGGTGCGCGCTTCTCCACGCATGGGCACGTCGGGGCGCCCCGACACTTCACCTACTGGCGTGAGGGGCCTCTCCGGTCCCTGCTCGAGGCGGCCGGCTGGCGCGTCGAGGCGATGGCCCACGGCGACGGGGTCCGCGGTGACCGGTGGCTGCAGGTCGAGGCCCGCCGAGCATGAGGCACACCGAGTTCTGGGCGCGGCTGGACCTCGCGCTCGGCGTGGCTTACTCGCGGTCCTGGGCGCGGCAGTTCGTGATGGCCGACCTGGGTGGCCGGACGGCGGCGGAGGCGCTCGACGCCGGGGTCTCACCCAAGGAGGTGTGGGCGGCCGTCTGGGGCGCTCTCGACCTGCCCGCGAGCGAGCGATGACCGAGGTACTCCCGGCGCACGACATCGTCACGATCCAGCGCCGCACCATCGGCACGCTCGTCGTCGCACAGGCGGTCGGCGCCGTCGGCATCACCATCGGCATCGCCACCGCCTCGCTGCTGGCCCGCGACATCTCGGGCTCGGAGGAGCAGGCCGGCCTGGCGCAGACGTTCCAGGTGCTCGGCGCGGCCCTGATGTCCTACGTGCTGGCCCGGCTGATGTCGCGCCGCGGTCGCCGGGTCGGGCTGGTGACGGGCTATCTCACCGGCGCCGCGGGCGCCGTGCTCGCCGTGGTCGCCGGGGTGGTCGGCTCCATGCCGCTGCTGCTGCTCGGAGCCGGGATGCTCGGGGCCACGACGGCGGCCAACAGCGGGGCCCGGTACGCCGCCACCGACCTCGCCCCGGCCGAGAACCGCGCCCGCGCCCTCTCGATCGTGGTGTGGGCGACCACCATCGGCGCGGTTGCCGGACCGAACCTGACCGGGCTCTCCGCCGTGGTCGCCGACCGGCTCGGGATCCCCGAGCTGACCGGGCCGTTCGCGGTGGGCAGCGTCGGGATGGTCGCGGCCGCGATCGTCGTGGCGGTGCGGCTGCGACCCGACCCGCTGCTGACCGCGCGCGAGGTGGCGGGCGAGCCTGTGGGAGGCACCGTGCGCGGGACTTCGTGGGGCCGCGTGCTGGAGGCCCTGCGCGCCGAGCCGGCGCTCGCGGCCGCCGTCGCCGGTCTGGCCGGGGCCCACGCCGCGATGGTGGCGGTGATGGTGATGACGCCGCTGCACATGGAGCACGGGGGCGCCGAGCTGCGGGTCATCGGGATCGTGATCAGTGTGCACGTGCTGGGCATGTTCGCGTTCTCCCCGCTCGTCGGCTGGCTCACCGACCGGGCGGGCCGCCCGCCGGTGCTGGCGGCCGGGGGAGCCGTGCTGCTGGTCTCCCTCGGGCTGTGCAGCAGTGCTCCGGAGGGCAGCTCGTGGCAGATCTTCGCGGGCCTCTTCCTGCTCGGACTGGGCTGGTCATTGGCGACCGTGGCGTCGTCGACGCTGATCGCCGACCTGGCGCCGCTGGACTCCCGCACCGACGTGCAGGGCGCCGCCGACCTGACCATGGGCCTGACCGCGGCCGCTGCGGGCGGCCTCGCCGGCCTGATCGTCGCGTCGGCGGGCTACCCGACCTTGGCGCTGGCCGCGACCGTGCTGGCGCTGCTCGTGGTGCTCTCCGCCCTGGTGGCCGCGCGCCACGGGCGGTCTCCTTCCCGGACCTGACCCGGCCGTCCGGCCCTCAGGGGGTCGCTTCGCGGCGCACACCTCCGGGGGCCCGCTCCGCGAGGCTCGGACTCTTGGCAGAGTGGCCCCCATGACCACCACAGCGCAGCCGGTGGCCGACATCGCCGTGATCGGCGGTTCCGGCTTCTACTCCTTCCTCGACGACCCGGAGGAGCGCCACGTCGTGACGCCGTACGGCGCGCCGTCCGCCCCGGTCTCCGTCGGCCTCGTCGCCGGTCGACGGGTGGCCTTCTTGCCCCGGCACGGAGCCCACCACGACTTCCCACCGCACCGGATCAACTACCGCGCCAACGCCTGGGCGCTGCGCTCGCTCGGCGTGCGGCAGGTGCTCGCTCCCTGCGCGGTGGGCGGGCTCCGCCCCGAGGTGAAGCCGGGCGACGTGGTGGTGCCCGACCAGCTCGTCGACCGCACCCTCGGCCGCAACCAGAGCTTCGTGGAGACCGGGGCGGTGCACGTGCCGTTCGCCGACCCCTACTGCCAGCGCCTCCGCGACGCGGTCGCGTCGGTGGACGACCGGATCGTCCGCGGTGGGGCGATGGTGGTCGTCGAGGGACCGCGTTTCTCGACCCGCGCCGAGTCGCTTCACTACGCCGCGCAGGGCTGGTCGCTGATCAACATGACCGGCCACCCCGAGGCCGTGCTGGCCCGCGAGATGCGCCAGTGCTACGCCGCCATCGCGCTGGTGACCGACATGGACGCCGGCGTCGAGGCCGGGTCGGGAGTCGGGCAGGAGGAGGTCTTCGCCCTGTTCGCCGCCAACCTCGAACGGCTCCGCGGCCTGCTCTCCGACGCGATCGCCACGCTGCCGGATCCCGACGGCTGCGCGTGCTCCACCTGGGCCGACGGCCTCGAGCTCACCTACGAGGTCCCGTGAAGGTCCTGCTGACCGGCTCGGCCGGCTTCATCGGCACCGCGATCGGCGACGCGCTCGACGTTGCCGGGCACGAGGTCGTGCGCGTCGACGTGATGCTGCCGCTGGCGCACCAGACCACTCAGGCACCGCCTGGCACCCACCGCCTCGACGTCCGCGACGCGGCGTCCTGGGTCGACCTGCTCCGCGGGTGCGACGCGGTCTGCCACCAGGCGGCGGTCGTCGGCGCCGGCGTCAAGGTCTCCGACCTGCCCGACTACGCCGGCCACAACGACCTCGGCACCGCGGCGCTGCTGGCCGCCATGTACGAGGCGGGCGTCGACCGGCTCGTGCTGGCTTCCTCCATGGTCGTGTACGGCGAGGGCCGCTACGTCTGCCCCGAGCACGGCGCCCAGGTGCCGCCGGCGCGCGCGGTCGCGGCCCTCGAGGCCGGCGACTTCGACAACCACTGCCCGCGCTGCGACCGAGCACTGGGCTGGGAGACCGTTGACGAGGACGCGCGGCTCGACCCGCGCAGCAGCTATGCGGCGAGCAAGCTCGCCCAGGAGCACTACACCTCCGCATGGGCCCGGCAGGCCGACGCGGCGGCGGTGGCGTTGCGCTACCACAACGTCTACGGGCCGGGGATGCCCCGGGACACGCCGTACTCCGGGGTGGCGGCGATGTTCCGATCGGCGTTGGAGCGGGGCGAGGCGCCGAAGGTCTTCGAGGACGGCGCGCAGATGCGCGACTTCGTGCACGTCTCCGACGTCGCCCGCGCCAACGTCCGGGCGCTGGAGGTGGTGACGGGGGAGGGCCCGGTGCCCTTCGCGGCCTACAACGTCTGCTCGGGCGAACCCGTCTCGATCCGCGACGTCGCCGTCCTGGTGGCCGAGGGCACCGGCACCGACGTGGCTCCCGAGGTCACCGGCGGCTTCCGGCTCGGCGATGTGCGACACATCGTGGCCTCACCCCGCCGGGCCTCGATCGACCTGGGCTTCGAGTCGGCCGTCCGGCCGGGCGAAGGCCTGCCGGAGTTCGCTCACGCGCCGCTGCGCTGAGTCCTCCGGATCGAGCCTGTCGAGATCACCAGCTCGTGAAGAGGAGGTGCTGCAGCAGCAGCGCCACCACCAGCTGGAGCGCCAGGCCGGGCCGCCGCCAGCGGTCGGGGAGCAGGGCCGTCGACAGCAGCAGCCAGGGGACGAACGGGAGCCAGATCCGCTCTACCTCGGCCTTGCTCATCCGGGACAGGTCGGCGACCGCGACGGCGGCGAGTGCGCCCAGCACCAACCAGGTGACCACCCGGTCGGCGTTTCCGCGCAGGGCGGCGAGCCGTCCGAGACCGGCACCGAGCAGTGGGCCGGCGCTCAGCAGCAGCGCGGCGAGGTTCGCCCACATCCAGTACTCCGCCGGGCGGCGCCTCGCGAGCCCGTCCCAGTAGCGGTCGTGGAGGACCAGGTAGGCCTCCCACCAAGCGAACCCCAGCACAGCAAACAGCAGCACCACGGCCAGCGCCGTGGCGGCGGCGACCGGCAACGGTCGCCACGAGCGGGCCACCCACAGCACCGCGAGCGCCAGGAACCCCAGCAGCGCCAGGCCGTAGGACATCATCACGCAGCAGCCGAGGAGCAGCCCGGCAACGACCGACCACCCCACCGTCGCCGGCCAGCGGTCGCGCGTGGCCGCGACCGCCAGCGCGGCCAGTCCCCAGGCGGCGACCGCCGCGAACAGGCCGTCAGCGGAGACGGCCACGAAGACCGCGGCGGGGGAGAGGACCAGGAACGGGGCGGCCCGCCGGGCCAACCCCTCGGCGCCGAGCGTGCGCAGCGTCGTGAGCACCGCAGGCACCGTGCTGGCGGCCAGGACGGTGACGGTGGTGCCGGCGGCGAGGCTGCCGCCCAGGCCGATCTTCACCAGGCCGACGAAGAACAGCAGTGCCAGCGGCGGGTGGCCGGCCACGTGCACGGTCCAGTTGTCGGGGCTGCGGTAGGGGATCCGGTCGACATAGATCTCCAGGACGGCCCGGACGTCGGTCACCTCACGGGCCGTGTGCAGGTAGTCGTAGCCGTGCTCCATCGTCCGCGTCATGCCGGAGACGCCGTCCACGAAGGCCAGCGAGAGCAACCACGCCAGCCCGGTGGCGTACGACGCGAGCAGGAGCCAGCGCCACGGAAGCCGCTCGGCGAGGTCGACGGCGTACCGCCAGGAGAGCACCGCCAGCACCACGGCTGGCACGGTGCCCGGACCGAGGAGCTTGGGTTCCCAGAAGCCGTGCAGGGGCGCGGCCCCGCCGCCCATCGACCGGGCCGCCACCTCCCAGCCGAACACGGGTGGCACGGCCAGGGCGACCACGATGAGCACCACGGCGAGGGTCAGCCCCCGCCAGGTCGCGTCGCGCCAGATCGTCACCCGGGGAGCCTAGGAGACGCGCCCACGCCCACGACCGACGCGGTGGTGATGTCACTGATCCGTAAGGGATCCGCGGGGAGGCGGACCGGACCGGTCACTTAGGTTTGGCTGTATGGAACCGGTGTGCGACCTCGTGCTGCCGTGTCGTGACGAGGCCGCCGCCCTGGCTTCCCTGCTGCCGCTCGTGCCCGGAGAGTTCGCCGTCGTGGTCGTCGACAACGGCTCCGTCGACGGCACCCCGGAGGTCGCCCGCCGGCTGGGCGCCCTGGTGGTGGCCGAGGCCGTTCCTGGGTACGGGGCCGCTGTGCACACCGGACTGCTCGCTGCCGAGCGCGAGTTCGTCGCGTTCATGGACGGTGACGACTCCTTCGATCCCGCCGACCTGCTCCCGCTGCTCGACGACGTGCGCTCCGGCCGGGCCGACCTGGCTGTCGGCCGTCGCCGTCCGGTCGCCCGGGGCGTCTGGCCTTGGCACGCCCGGCTCGGCAACGCCCTGGTGGTGGCCTGGCTGCGCCGCCGGATCAAGATGCCGGCCCACGACATCGCCCCGATGCGGGTCACCCGCCGCCAGGCGCTCCTGGACCTCGACGTGCGTGACCGGCGCTTCGGCTACCCGGTCGAGCTGCTGCAGAAGGTCACGCTCGCGGGCTGGCGGGTCTCCGAGCGGGACGTCGCCTACCGACCCCGGGCCGAGGGCACCCGCTCGAAGGTGTCGGGCTCGGTCACGGGCACCATCCGTGCCGCCCGGGACTTCTGGAAGGTGCTCTCGTGAACGGCCCACCGCGCATGCTGGTGGTGGCGAAGTCCCCCGTGGCCGGGCAGGCCAAGACCCGGCTGGCTCGTCACGTCGGGGCGCAGGTGGCCGCCGAGCTGGCGGCGGCGAGCCTGCTCGACACCCTCCGGGCCTGTGCGGAGGCGGCGGGCGAGGCCA
>Ga0136611_10000268_pt1 | contig 33041 bp, 31 predicted proteins | sample AntDrymUQ2232306_2_FD_106645 | JGI IMG/M metagenome (GOLD analysis project Ga0136611, IMG submission 106645) | Polar desert sand microbial communities from Dry Valleys, Antarctica - metaG UQ223 (23.06) | ecosystem: Environmental > Terrestrial > Soil > Desert | place: Antarctica: Dry Valley...
CGTCGCCGGCGGGTCCGGGTCCTCCTGCCGCCCGAGCAGCAGGTCGGTCACGGTCTCGAGCACGTCTGGGTCGTCGAGGTCGTCGAGCACCTCACGGGCGGTCGTGGTGTCGAGCTCGCCCTCAACGTCGGCGAGCACCCGCAGGATGGTGTCGAGCGGCTCGCCGGGACCGAACCTGTGGCGGAGGCGATGCCACTCGTCGACCTGCTCGGCCATCTGCCAGACCGACGCCTCATGGGCCACTTCGGAGCCGCGCACCTCGAGGCCGGCCGCAGCGAGGAGCAGTGTCAGCGGCGCAGCCGGCGCGCGAAAGCGCGAGGGCTCGGCGGCCACGGCGCCCAGGACGAGCTCCTCGACCGGCACGGGGAGCCACGGCTCGGCGACGGCCTCGTCGTAGCGCTCTCGCAGCAGCGCGACGAGCTCGGGCTCGACCGCAGGCTCCTCGCCGAGTATCTCGACCGACACGACGCCTGCGGTGACGGAGACAGCGAGCAGCGACCCCTCCGGTGCGGACACCTGCGGCAGGTCGTTCCGGCGGCGGAAGCCCGCGAGGTCGACGTCCACCTCGAGGACGCCGAGAGCCGTCTCGACCTCCGTCAGCCGGTGGGTCAGCACGAGGCCGTCGGTGAGCGCCTCGACGTGCACGACGTGGTCGCCCGCGAGCATGTCGAGCGGCTGGTCCGGGTGCATCAGCTCCTCGAGCAGTCGCTCGAGCTGCGACTCGACGCCGCTGTCGTCGGCGCGTGCCCCGAGCAGCTTGGCGGCATCGCCGATCAGCTCCTCCATCGTCGCGATCCTCCGGTGGCGCCCGGCCTCGAGGAGGGCCCGCTCGCTGTCGGCCGCGGTCGGCAGGGGCAGTCGTCCGAGTGCGCCGACGTAGCGCTGCACGTCGAAGGACGACTCACCCCCGAGGGCGTCCACGAGGTACGGCCCGAAGGTCATCGAGAGCTGGCGTTTCACCGCTCCGGCGTCGTACCCTTCCTCGAGCAACCGGCGTGCGGTCTGCCAGACCTCCGGCGGGTCGTCCTCGGCGATCTGCGTCGCGATGGCCTCCAGGGCAGCCAGGCCCACCAGCGGCAGATCGGGATGGGTACGGGCGAGCAGCTCGGCCCGCCGTCCCGCGTCGTCCGGGTCAGCCCCCGCAGGCAGCTCGCCGAACAGGAAGGTCATCCGCTGTGCGTCCATGCCCGCCGATGCTAGGAGCCCCGCGGCGGCGGCGCGTCCGCGAGCCCACCCTGCGGAGCTCGTCGAGGAAGGACGGCCGGCGGCGGTTGGCCTCGACGAGCGCGTCCAGGTAGGTACGGAACCGCTCGGGCGTGCCGGCCCGTTCGTGCAGCGCGCGGAGCTCGAGCAGCTGACGCACGGCCTGGCGGTAGGCGGTGCGCATCATGATGTTCCGGTCGTGAGGCTATGATGCCGCCATGCGCACAACGGTCACCCTGGACGAGGACGTCGCCGCCGCGCTGCAGGCGCTGGCCCGCCAGCGCGGGTTGTCGTTCAAGGACGTGCTCAACACTGCCCTGAGGAGCGGGCTGGGTGGCACCCGATCAGAGTCCACGGCGTACCGACTGCCGTCCCGTGCTCTCGGCCTGCGACCCGGTGTGGATCTCGACAAGGCGATGCAGCTGGACGGGTCGCTCGACGACGACGAGATCGTCCGCAAGCTCGCGCTGCGCAAGTGAGGATCGTCGACGTCAACCTGCTGCTCTACGCGCTCGACGAGACCTCACCGCGTCACACCGCTGCTCGGCGCTGGGTGGAGAACACCATGTCCGGCCGGGAGACGGTCGGACTGTCGTGGACGGTTCTGCTTGCCTTCCTCCGGCTCAGCACACGCAGCGCGGTCTTCGCCGCGCCGCTGACCTCGGACGAGGCGCTCGACGTCATCGATGGCTGGCTCGCGCTGCCGTCGGTCGTGGTCGTCCAACCCGGACGTCGACATGCGGACCTCTTGCGTGAGCTCCTCTCCCTCGTCGGCACGGCCGGGAACCTCGTCCCGGACGCGCATCTCGCGGCGCTGGCTGTCGAGCACGGTGCGGAGCTGTGCTCGTGCGACGCGGACTTCTCGCGCTTCCCGGGTGTTCGGTGGGTCGACCCGCTGCGCTGACGTCGAGGGGGGCAGCAGGTCATCGTCCTCGGCGTGCACCCGACTTCTCGACCCGTCCGACGCTGAGGACGTCCGCGGCAGCGCCGATCCTTCCGGGGCACCCGTCCTGCCTGGTCGTGTGAGTCTGACGTCGGGCAGCGGCCCCAGCCGCGCGACGGTGGTGGTGCGGCATGCTGTCCACAGATGGCAACGCCATGCGCTGCGAGCGTTCTGGAAGACGACACCCTCGCGCCATGGACAACCACCGGGAGGCGGACGACGATGAGTCACATGACGGTGCTGCGCCGTGACCGGCCCTGGACGTTGGCGGACCTCGCTGGGCTCCCGGACGACGGCATGCGCTACGAGCTCGTCGACGGCACGCTGCTCGTGAGCGCGGCGCCGTCGAAGGTGCATCAGCGGGTGCTGGGGAACCTTCATCTGCTGCTGCGCGCCGCGTGCCCGCCGGAGCTCGAGGTCTTCCTTGCGCCCACCGACTACCAGCCGACGACGACCCGGTCGCTGCAGCCGGACCTGCTCGTCGTGCGGCGCGACGACCCGGGCGACACTGCCGTGACGACGCCGCTGGCGCTGGCGGTGGAGGTGCTGTCGCCGTCCAGTTGGAGCATCGACGTCGTGCTCAAGCGCGCGCTGTACGAGCAGGCGGGGGTCGAGCAGTACTGGGTGGTCGACCCGTTCGAGCCGTCGGTCACGATCTGGAGCCACCGTGACGGGCGCTTCGGTGAGCCGCTGGTCGTCACCGGTGAGGCCGCTGTCGACGGGCCGGTGCCGGTGGTGCTGCAACCAGCTCGGCTGGTGGACTGACTCACCGAGGTCGCCGGGGCGCACTGCTGGCCGAGGCCGCCTGTGCGACAGCAGGGCGGTCGGGTGTCACCGCTTCGCGGCCGCGACCTCGGCGCGTTGCGCCTCGAACAGCTCCGGGGTGTCGGCTGTGGACCGGGAGAGCCAACAGAGACGATGTCTGCCATGACCGCGCTGCTGCATGAGGACGCCGGGACGGCAACGCCGTGGGAGCTTCGGGTGCCGCCCAGCGCCAGCCGTGGGGCGGGCGTGCGCGTCGAGCCGCTGGCGAGCTGTGTCGGGCGGCTCCTGCCGATCCTGCTGCCCTGGCTGCTCGTGGTGGTCGGCCGCGGTGTCTGTGTCGTGGCTCAGCGCGTGCCACCGCTGGTCTGGCTGGTGCGTGCGGTGCGCCGAGAGCTCGCACGTCGGGCCCGTGAGCTGCCCGCCGAGTTGTCCCGATGAGCCACGAGCAGCACGCGCCAGGCCCAACGCGGCTGGCCTCCGGCGCGCAGCGCGACGAGGGCCATCCCGAGCCAGACCAAGCGCGAAGGCCGCCAGCGGGACAGCGACGAGAACATCGAGCCGGCGGTGACGGCGGCGGCTGCTGGCAGCCGCGGGGGACCGAGGTCGAGCAGGCCGCAGCGCTCGGCGCCGGGTAGCGTGCCGCGATGACCCGAACACGCTCCACCCGCCAGGGCAGCGGCGCTCCGCTCGTGCTCGTGCACGGCCTCGGTGCACGCTGGCAGTCGTGGCAGCCCCTCATCCCGGCCCTGGCCGCCGAGCGCGAGCTGGTGCTCGTCGACCTGCCGGGGCACGGTCAGGCCGAGCCGCTCGACGGGCTGACGCTCGACCGACTCGTGGACGACCTGCACGAGCACCTGGAAGAGCAGGGCCTGGGCGACGCCGACCTCGTCGGCAGCTCCATGGGCGCGCGCATGGTGCTCGAGCTGGCGCGACGCGGCGCCGGGCGGCACGTCGTCGCCCTGGACCCGGGCGGCTTCTGGACCCCGGCCGAGCGCGCGGTGTTCGGGACGTCGGTGCGCGCCTCGTTCGCGCTCGTCCGCGCGCTGCGGCCGGCGCTGCCCGCGCTGACCCGCTCGGCGGCAGGGCGGACGGCGCTCCTGCCGCAGTTCTCCCCGCGTCCATGGTCGGTGCCGGCCGACGTCGCGCTCACCGACCTGCAGAGCATCGCCGGCACTCCCGCGCTGTTCGAGACGCTGCAGGCGCTGCTCGACGGCGGAGTGCAGACCGGCGGGCCGACCCCGGGCCGTGTCGTGCTGGGCTGGGGACGTCGCGACCGGGTGACGCTCGCCCGGCAGGCTGCGCGCGCGCAGCAGGCCTTCCCCCACGCGGAGCTGCACTGGTTCGAGCGCTGCGGCCACTTCCCGACCTGGGACCGGCCGGCCGAGACCGTGGACGTCGTGCTGGCCGCAACCCGCTGATCGCGGCGTCGACTCAGCGCCCGCTGACCGCGGCACCGTCGCGGGCCAGCGTGACGCCGAGCGAGACGTAGGTGGCGGGGTCGGCGGCCGGTAGGCGGTCGAGCGCGCGCAGCACGCCGAGCATTACGACGTTCACGACGACCACGAACGGCAGCAGCACGAGCAGTTTCGACACGACGTACGACCCCAGGTTCAGCCCGACGAGGTGCTCGCTCCCACGAACGGCGCACCCCGCCGATACGGTGGGTGGCGTGAGCGCGCCGCCCTACGACAAGCTCCGGCTCACCGCCCTGCGCTATGCCGTGAACGACGAGGCCGAGCAGTACATCGCCGTCATGCGCCTGTTCACCGACGGCACGGCCGGGCTCCTGTCGGACCTGTCGGCCCGTGAGGTCGCCGACCGGCTCGACAGCGACCACGGGCTGGTCCTCGACGTCGACGTCGTGGACGCCCGCCTGTCCTACCTCGTCCAGACCGGCAACCTGGCACGCAGCCCGCGGGAGACCGAGGCGCGCTCCGTGCGTGAGTACCTCACCACCCGAGCGCGCTACCAGCTCACCCAGCGCGGCGAGCTCGTGCACCGGCAGGTCGAGGAGCTGCTCGGCGCGGCGGATGAGGTCAGGGAGGTCTCGACCGAGATGCTCGCCGGCATCCTGGCCGGACTTCGCGCGCTGCACGCCTACGACGACGCGGCCCTGGCAGAGGCCGACCCGGATCAGCTGGCCGGTCAGATCGCCACCGTCTTCGCCCAGTTCGAGCGCCTCGTGACCAGCACGCGGGCCTTCTACGCCAGCCTCAGCCAGGTCCTGACGCGCTACGACCTCGGCCGCGAGGACTTCCAGGCGTTCAAGGCCGCGCTGATCGACTACCTGCAGCGCTTCGTCGACCAGGTCGCCCGCGCCACGCCCCAGGTCGCCGACGTGCTGGGCGACCTCGACCCGCTGCCCCTGCTTGCACGGGCCAATGCCGGGACACGACTCGTCGGGCTCGACGGCACGCTCGCCCGCCGGTCCACCGGCCTCGTGGCTGCCGACTGGGTCGACCTGCGCACCTGGTTCCTCGGCGGAGCCGGTCGCCGCAGTGACGCCGACGAGGTGCGCGCCCTCGCCACCCGCGCGATGCGAGCCCTGTTCGTCAACCTGCGGCGACTCGCGGCGAGCAGCGATCGCGAGGTCAGCCGCTACGCCGATCTCGTCCGCCTGTCTCGCTGGTTCGACGAGAGCGACAGCGAGACCGCGGCGGCGCTGTGGCGGCGGCGTTCGGGCTCTACCCATGCCGCCACGTGGGCTTCCTCGCTGACGTGGAAGGCCAGCCGCCGCCGACAACGAGCTCGTGGTGGCGGGCTCCGGTGGCGGAAGTGCCGGTGATGCTGCGGGCGAGCGGTGAGCGCCGGTCCTCCGGTGCCACTTCCCGCCGGGAGGACTTCAGCGCCGTCAAGGCTCAGCGACTGCGCGAACGGGCCGTAGCCGAGGCCGTACGCGCCGAGGCGCTGCGCGAGCTGCAGGAGCTTTCCGGTCCGGTCGGCGACCAGGAGCTCACCGACGCCGCACGTGTCGAGCTGCTCGAGCTGCACGCGCGGGCGCTGTCGCAGGCCGGCGGGCCCATCCGGCAACAGGCGCACGCCGTCGCGTCCCTCCCGGACGGCAGCCGCGTCCGCCTCGTCGTGACCCCGCTTCCCGGTGCGGTCACGACCGTCCGCAGCCCGGCCGGCACGCTCCTGCTGCACGACCTCGAGCTCGAGCTGACATGACCGACCAGGCCGAGCGCCGCACCGCGCTTCGCGCGCTCCTGCTCCACCCGATGCTGACCGCCGACGGTCCGTACGCCGATGACCTGCTGCTGGTGCGGCGACACCGTGAGCACCTCCAGCGGCTGTGCGCCGAAGGGCTCGGCTACCGGCTGGTCGTGGAGCCGAGGGTGGCCCGGCTGTTCAAGTCCGGCCTCGGCCGCGACGGCAGCCGCCCGCTGCGCAAGCGGACCACGGCCGGGCGGGGACGCCCGTTCGAGCCGCGGGCGTACGCCCTGCTCTGCCTCACTCTCGCCGCCCTGACCCGGTGCCCGAACCAGTTGCTGCTCGACGAGCTCGTCGCCCAGGTGCGCAGCGCCGTCGCCGACGCCGGGCTCGCCGTCGATCTGGACACCGTGGCCGACCGGCGGGCGCTCGCCGCAGCGCTCGGCGCGCTGCTCGAGCTCGGCGTGCTGGTCGAGCGGGACGGCGACCTCGCCCGCTGGGCCGAGGACGGCGCCACGCAGAGCCTGCTGGACGTACGACGCGAGCGGCTGCGGCTGCTGCTGTCGGTGGGCGTCTCGGGTGCCGAGGGGCCGGGTGACCTGCTCGACGCGGGCGCGCTGCCGAGCGCCGCAGGCGGCGCCCGGGTGGTCGTGCGGCGCGCCCTCGTCGAGAGCCCGGTGCTGTTGACCGAGGACCTCACGGCCGACCAGGTCGAGTGGTGGAGCCGCAACCGGCACCGCGAGGCGGAGTGGTTCCGCGACCACGTGGGGCTGGAGCTGGAGCTGCGCGCGGAGGGAGCGCTGGCGGTCGACCCGGACGAGACCCTCACCGACGTCGCCTTCCCCGGCACCGGGTCCAGCCGCCACGCCGCGCTGCTGGTGCTCGAGCGGCTCGTGGGCGAGGTGCGGGTCGCCGCCCGCGACGGGGCGCAGACCTGGGCCGCGCTGCCGGAGGGAGCCGTCCGCCGGGCCGTCGAGGCCGTGGCCGCTGAGCACGGCCGGGGGCTGCGCAAGGCGCACGCCGACGTCGACGTCCTGCAGGCCGACGTCGTCGAGGTGCTCACCGACGCCGGGCTCCTGCGGGACGGTGCGCTGCATGCCGCGTCCGCCCGCTACGCCCCGGTCACGAGCTACGCGGAGGGGCTGTTCTGATGGCGCGCGACCCGCACCGCTACCGCCTCACCCGGGCCGGCGTGCTCAACGTCTGGCAGTACGACGAGCAGGTCTTCGAGTTCGCCGACGGCCGGCTCCTGCTGCGCGGCACCAACGGCGCGGGCAAGAGCAAGACGCTCGAGATGCTGCTGCCGTTCGTGCTCGACGGCGACAAGGCCCGCATGACGGCGACCGGCCGGCAGGGCAGCCAGCTGCTGTGGCTGATGAGCGACGGTGCGACGACCACCGGCACGCGCACCGGCTACCTGTGGGTCGAGCTCGCCCGTACCGACCCCGACGGAGAGCGGCACGTCGTCACCTGCGGCGTCGGGATCCGTCACTCGGCCAGCGCGCGGCAGGCCACCACCTGGCAGTTCACCGTCCCCACAGGGGTTCCGGACCTCACCGAGCCGGACGGCACGCCCCTGTCCGCGCCGCGCTGCCGGGAGCGGGTCGCCGAGCTCGGGGGGACGAGCTTCGAGGCGCCGCGTGCCTACAAGGAGCACGTCGGGCGGCTGCTGTTCGGCCTCGAGGCGCACGCCTACGACGACCTCCTGCGGCTCCTCTACTGGCTGCGCCAGCCGCAGGTCGGTGAGGACCTCGACCCCAAGCGGCTCGTCGAGATGCTGGACGAGGCGCTGCCGGCGCTCGATGAGGACGCCGTGCGCCAGGTCGGCGAGGCGCTCGACGAGCTCGCCGAGCACGGCGAACGGGTCGACCGGCTCTCCCAGGCCGCCGCCGCCGTGGCGTCTTCCGCGGCGCTGTACGCGCGCTACGCGACCGGCGTGGTCTCGGGCCGCGCCGCGGCCGCCCGCGCGGCGGAACGCGATCGTGCCGCACGTCAGCGGGTCCTGGCCGGGGAGCAGGCCACGCTCGCCGAGCTCGTCGCGGAGCTCCAGGTCGCCGAGGCCACCCGGGTCGCCGCGACCGAGGCTCATGCGCAGGCCCGCGGCCGGGTGCAGGTGCTCGAGTCCGGCCCGCTGGCCCGCAACCAGCAGGTCCTCAAGGAGAAGCAGCGGCGGACGCACGACCTGGGCCAGGCCGCGCAGCGCGCGGGGCTGGCGGCCGACCGGGCCGATGAGCGTGCCAAGGACAGCCGGGCCCGCGTCGAGCGCGGCGCCGCAGAGCTGGCCTCGGCTGGTCAGCGGTTGGCGCAGAGCACCACGGAGGTGCAGACCGCCCTGCACGCGTGCCGGCTGGCGCCCGGCCTGCCGGTCGCCCCGGAGCCGGTCGACCAGGCGTCAGCCCTGGAGGCCGCGGTGCCTGGTGCCCGAGCCCGGGTCTCCGCGTCCCGGGCCGCCGTCGCCGTCGTCGGGGAGGCGCTCGGCGACGTCGAGCTCCGCACCGCACGCCGCGACACCGCCGCCGAGCGGGCCGCGGAGGCCGAGCGCCGGGAGGAGCGCGCCGAGGGCGAGCTCGCCGACGCGGCTCGTGAGCTCGCCAAGGAGTCCGACGGCTGGCAGTCCACGGCCCGTACGTGGGTCGTGGAGCGCCCGGATCTCACCCTCGACGCCCCCCTCGTCGACCGCGCCGACGAGCTGCCGGCGCAGGCCCGCGCGGCCGCCGCTCCTGTCTTCGAGCAGCTGCGCGCGGAGCAGGCCTCGGCCGCAGCGGCGCGCGTGGCCGCGGACCGCGCCCTCGCTGAGCTGGCGGACGAGCGATCGCGGGTGCTCGCCGAGCGCGACCCGGCCCCGCCTCCGCCCGCCCTGCCACGACCGGACCGCGATCCGCAGCGGGGCCTACCGCTGTGGCGCCTCGTCGACGTGCGCGACGGAGTGGACGCGGCTCCCCTCGAGGCCGCGCTGCAGGCCGCTGGGCTCCTCGACGCGCAGCTGCTCGCCGACGGGACCTGGCGCGCCGTCGACGACACCGTGCTGGCTGCCGCTCCCGTCGAGGGCGCCACGCTTCTCGACGCGCTGCAGCCCGACCTCCCTGAGGACAGCTCCGTCCCGGTCGACGTCGTGGAGCGTGTCCTGCGCTCGGTCGCCCTGCTCGACCGCGTGGACGGCGGCTTCGGACCGCCGGCCGTGGCGCGGGACGGGTCCTGGCGACTGGGCCCGCTCAGCGGCCGCGCGGCAAAGCCGGCTGCGCAGTACATCGGGGCGGTGGCTCGGGCCGCCGAGCGGGCCCGGCGGCTGGCCGAGCTGGACCGCGAGCAGCTCCGGGTCCGCGCCGCTCGGGAGGTCGCCTCCATCGCGGAGCTGACCGCAGCGCAGGCGCTCGCCGTGCTGCTCGCCTGGATCGACCGAGCGCCCTCGACCACGGCGCTGCGCGCCTCGCAGGTCAGGCACGACGAGCGGACCGCAGTACGCGACCGGGCGCGCGCCGACGCGACGCTCCTCGCTGACCGGCTGGACCAGGCCGGTGACGAGCTGAGCCGCGCGCTCCAGGCGCTCCGCCGCAGCTGCGCCGAGCACGACCTCCCGGAGGACCGCGAGGCGCTTCAGGCCCGGGCCCAGGACCTGGCGGCGCTCGACCTGGGGCTGAAGGCCGTCTCCCACGAGGCCACGCGCTTGCTCACGACGGCCCGGAGGTGGGAGGAGGACGGCGAGGGAGCCGAGCGCGACGAGGCGGAGGCACAACAGGCTCGAGTGGAGGCCGGGGTCGCCGCCCGCGAGGCGCGCGAGGCCACCGCCGAGTCGCAGGCGCTCCTCTCCACCCTTGGCGTCGACGTGCAGCGGATGCAGGCCGAGCTGGGTGAGGCCCAGCGCAGCCAGCGTGCGGCGTGGCAGCTGCGGGAGAGCGCCGCCGCATCGGTGCTGGAGCTGACCGGCCGTCGCGGGGCGGGGCTCGCGCTCGTCGCGGGCGCCGAGCAACGACTGGAGGAGGCGGTGCCGGTCGTGGCGCAGCGAGCCGCCGCCGTCGCAGGGCTCGCCGAGGTGCCGGGGCTGCTGGTCGCGGCGCTCGGCCGGGAGCTGTCGGCTGCCGAGCGCGCCGGCCTCGAGGTGCTGGCGGCCGTACCGCTTCCGCGCACCGCGGGAACCCTCCTCGCCGCCTGGTCCGACGTGGTGCCCGCGTCGCCGGCCGATGCCAACGCCGTGTACCGCGACATCAGCACCCTCGCTGCCGGCCCGGCCGCGGAGCACGAGCCGCGGGTCGTCGGCGTCGGGGAGGAGCTCGCCGTCCTCGCCCGGGACCCGGCCGGCTCGGAGCAGCCGCTCGCCCTCGTCGCCGTTCGCCTCGCGGCTGAGGTGGCCCGCGAGCGGGAGCTCCTGACCGACCGGGAGCGGACCCTGTTCGAGGAGCACCTGCTCGGCGAGCTGGGGGACTCCCTGCGGTCGCGGCGCGCGGAGGCGACCGACCTGGTGCAGGGGATGAACGAGCTGCTCGCCGATGTGCGTACGTCGCAGGGGATCCGGGTCCGGCTGGACTGGGACCTGCGCGACGACACCGGCACCGACGTCCGCGCCGCGGTCGAGCTGCTGGGTCGACCCCGCGGGTCGCTCGCTCCGGAGGAGTCAGCCCGGCTCCGCGACGCGCTGAGCGCGCTCATCGAGGTGCAGCGGGCCGCCGAACCGGAGCAGGGCTACACCGAGCACCTCGTTCGAGCCCTGGACTACCGGCGGTGGTCAGCCTTTCAGGTGCGGCTGCACCGGCCGGGCACGGCGGCGTGGACGACGCTCACCCGGCGTACGCCCCTGTCGCAGGGCGAGCAGAAGGTCGTCTGCTACCTGCCGCTGTTCGCTGCCGCCGCTGCACATTTCACCTCGGTCGCCGGCGCCGCGCCGTACGCCCCTCGGCTGATCCTGCTCGACGACGCCTTCCCGAAGATCGACGTCCGGACCCACCCGCTGCTGTTCGGGCTGCTCGTCGACCTCGACCTGGACTTCGTGTTGACCAGCGAACGGCTCTGGGGCGACCACGACACCGTCCCGTCGCTGGCGGTCTACGAGGCACTGCGGGCGCCGGGGGAGCGCGGCATCGCGCAGTACCGCTACACCTGGGACGGCCGCACCCTCGTGGGCCACGGGTGAGCGAGCCCCTTCCCGGGTGGCTTGCCGACGTCGCCCTGCTGCCGGTGTGGCAGCAGCTGCGGGCGCCGCTCCAGCGTGGGGCGCGAACCACCCGGCTCACGGACCTGACCCGCGAGACGCGGCATGCGCTCGGCGCGCTGCTCCGACGCCCGGTCACCGGTGACGTACGCGTCGTGCTCGCGGACCTGGAGGGGCTGGTCGGCCGGCCGCTGGTCGAGGTGGTGGAGCTCTCGACCGGCCCGCTTCGGGACAGAGAAGCCGAGCGGGCAGCTCGTTCCGCCCCGCTGGCAGTGCTGGCCGAGGCCGATCCCGGGTGGGCTGAGGCGGTACGTCGCAGCGGGATCCTGAGCCGGCTGCCCGACGCGGACGCCGTCGCACGAGCGGCTGTCGAGGTGCGGGCACTGCTGCCCGGTCCGTCCCGACTTCGCACGGAGCTCGCGGCAGCCGTCACGGGGGACGCCCACGCGCTCGACGACGGCCGACCGCTGTCCGCCGTGGTCCTGCGGGGCCTGACGGACGGGTCGCCTCCTTCCACCGCTGCCGAGCGCCGGGCCGTGTGGGAAGCCGCCGGGGTCCACGCCGACAGCGTCTCCACATCGGTGCTCACCCTCGGGCTGCGACCCTTGGCTGGCGGCCGGCTGCTGGACGCTGCTGACCAGGGGGACCCGGTACACCTGACGCCGTGGGACCTGCGTCGCCTGGACCCGCAGATCGCCGATCGGGTGCTTGTCGTCGAGAACCCTTCGGTACTCGAGGCTTTCGCGCTACGGCACGGCGGGACGTTCCCGCTCGTGTGCACGGCCGGCTGGCCCGCCCACGTCGCACTCGAGCTGCTGGGCCGCCTCGGCGTCCCGCTCGCCTACCACGGTGACCTCGACTGGCGAGGCGTCGAGATCTGCGGCTGGCTCGTCGAGCGCAGCGGGGTCGAGCCGTGGCGGATGACGGCGGATGACTACCTCGGCGCAACCGGCGGGGGGGCGCTCAGCGGTCGGGAGGTGGCCACGCCCTGGGAACCGGGCCTGGCCAGGGCGATGGCCGACCGGGGGGTCGCTGTCCATGAGGAGCAGGTCGTCGAGGATCTGCTGACGTCGTGGGAGGGCTGACCCTCACGCCGCCAACGCCTGCTTCCTGACTCGACGCTGCTGACGTGGATGGCGAGGCGCAGTTCTGGTCGAAGGTGCTCGACATCCCGGTGGTGCACCGCAGCGAGGACTGGACCACCCTGATGGGGCGCGGTGTCTGCCTCGCCGTCCAGCTGGCACCGGACCACGTGCCCCCGCAGTGGCCGGACCCGTCCCGACCGCAGCAGCTGCACCTCGACGTCGAGGTGGACGACGTCGACGCGGCCGAGGGGCAGGTGCTCGTCCTCGGCGCCACCCGACTCGTTGACCCGCCGGGCGCCGAGGACTTCCGCGTCTTCGCCGACCCGGCCGGGCACCCGTTCTGCCTCATCTTCGAGGCCTGACTGCCGTCAGGACCGGCTCCAGCGGTCGAGCCGGATGACGTCGTCGTCCTCGACCGTGTACGGCGAGCTGTAGGTCTCGTAGCGGTCGTAGCGCGGCGGCGGGAGCTGCACGCGGTCGGCGGCGGCGCTGAGCAGCAGCGACAGGTAGTCGGGCAGCTGCTCGCCGAGCAGGTCGGCCCGCCGGCCCAGCTCCTCATGGACCCGCAGCGCGATCGGGACCTCGACGATGCGGGCGAGGCGGTCGCTGTCGCGGACGGGCGCGCCGTCCTGCGGTCGCAGGTCTTCGGGCAACGGCAGCAGCTCGCGCAGCGGCGGGAGCGGCCGGGAGAACAGCTGCGGATCCTCGACCAGGGCGCTGATGACGGTGCGGGTGAGCGACGCCCGCGGCTCCGGCCACGCCGGCCGGTTGATCGCGCGGGCGTGCCGGGCGAGCACCTCGCGCACGTCGCGCAGTGCGTCGGCGTCTCCGGCGGGCACGTCGTCGACGGCGAAGACGTGCAGTTCGGCGCCGTCCCACAGCAGTCCCAGCAGCTGGCCCGGCCCGGTGTCGGGCAGCCAGCCATCAGGCCCGGTCCAGCTCTCGACGTCGCCGTCACCGCGGCGGAGGTTGCCACCGCTCGCCAGTGGCAGGCGGCGGAGCGCAGCCAGCGCGTCGAGGTCGCGGTAGGTCCACAGCACGCCGTCGCGCTCGCCCGGCCGCGGTCGTGTGGTGAACACCTGGTCGCGCAGCAGCCGCGCCGCGGTGTCGAAGCGGCCGTCCGGTCGCAGCACCACGCCCTCGGCGCTCGTGACTGAGTGCCTGAGGGTGTCGGCGTTCCGTGACTTCGTGAGCTCGCGCTCGAGTGCGATCTCGTGGAGCTGGGCGAGCGTGAGTGGTCCGTGCTCCAGCAGCAGGTCGGGGGCGGCGGCGGCGAGGGCGCGTGTCATGCCGCGGACGATGCACGTCTTCGGGCCGGCGTGCGGCGCGCCGTCCACAGTCCACAGGTGACACCACACCCGTGGCTGTGGACTCCCGCCCGTCGTGCGGCGGGCCGCATCGGGCGTGCCGTGGACCATCCACAGTCGGTGCTGCCGACCATCGTGCGCGGCGTGCCGGCGACGACCCTCACGTCGTGGACACGACCGGGAGGCGGACGACGATGAGCCACATGACGGTGCTGCGCCCGTGACCGGCCTCGGACGCTGGCGGACCTCGCCGCCCTTCCGGACGACGGCCTGCGAGACGAGCTCGTCGACGGCACGCTGCTCGTGAGCGCGGCGCTCGTCGAGCAGCCCGTGGACATCTGCTGCATCGCGGCGCATTCTCGAAGGAGGTGCGCGGCCAGGTCCGGGCCCTCCGCATCGGCGGCGCAGCGGAGGAGCGCCGTCATGAGCACCCAGAAACCAGCAGCTGCCACCACCCCCCTCCAGGCAACGACGACGGACGCGCACCGGCACGTCCTCGACGCCCTGCCCGACCGCGGAGGTGACGGTGCCACAGCCGTGGCCTGGGCCTCCGCGCACCTGGCCGCTACGGACAAGGTGCTGTACGCCGCCGCCCACGCTGTGCCGGCGGCGGGGCCGGTGCTGCGGGAGGCACGGAAGGCGGACCGCCTCTTGCAGCGGGCGGTGTTCCGGCTCGACCGGCGGCTCACCGGTGACGCGCACCTGGACACCACCCCGGTGGACAGCGTGGTCGCGGAGGTGCGCGCCGCGCTCGACCGGCACACCCGCGCCGAGCGTCGAGTGGTCGACGCGCTGGGCCGCACGCTCGACCCTGAGCAGCGCGAGGCGCTGGGCGCCCGGCTCGTCGAGGCGACCGCGGGCGCACCGACGCGACCGCACCCGCACACGCCACACAGCGCCGTCTCGCCGCTCGTCTCGTGGGTCGACGCGATCGTGGATCGGGTCCGCGACCTGCTCGACAACCGCGTGCCCGCCACCGGCAGGACCGTCCGCCCCGCACGCCCGCTCGGCCGGTGGGCCAGCTACCTGATGGCTGCGCCGTACCCGTCGGCACCCGAGAAGGCCAGCGATAAGGGCACCTCCGGCTTCACGGCCGACGAGGCACCCGCTCCTGAGCAACGCCTTTGACCCTCACGCCGCCAACCGCGGTCCATCGGCACATCAACGCTCGTGCTCCCAGACGCCGCCTGAGTTCAGGCGCGTGTGCGGGTAGGCCGTGCGCTGCGGGGGAGCCGTTGTCGAGGCCAGACCGAACTCAGCGAGCAGGTCCGCCAGCTGCTGAACACCCTGCCCTCCGAAGCCTCCGGGTGCGCTGGGTTCCCGGTCGGAGGGGGTCGATGACATGCGTCTCGGAATGCACGTAGGACGGACGGAAAACGCACGCTGCTGGGGCGCCGGAGCAACCGCGGCAGGGCTCACCGCTACCACCATCGTCGTCGGCGCCACGTGAGCGGGAGCGCAGAGCCCCGCGGGCGTGTCGGGCAGGCCGTCGTCGGCACCGACGGTGAGCTACCTGCAGCTCGGCGACATCGAGGGCAGCAGCCGCAGGGTCGGTTCGAGCGGCAGATCGAGGTGAAGGCCTGGTCGTGGGGCGTCTCCAACAGCTCGGGTTCCCAGGCGGGCGGTGGCGGGGCCGGCAAGGCGCAGTTCCAGGACATCAGCCTCACCAGCCCGGCGGGCGGTCTCACGATCCCGCTCACCCGCAGCGTCGCGACGTCGCTCCGGGGGGACGAGGCGGTCCTGACCGTCTGCGCCGACGCGGCGTGCCCCGCGGCGACCCGGCTGGTCATCACCCTGGACAACGTCACGGATACCAGCCTGTCCAGGGCGCCAGCGGCCCGGAGCCGAGGACGATCAACGACACGCTCACCTTCAGCCAGGTGGAGCTGGACGAGGGCGGCCAGACCGGCGGCTGGAACGTGGCGCAGAACGTCCCGCTGTAGGACGGACCTGGCCAGTGGTCAGGCGCGGGGGGCCACCTGGCACCTCGCCTGACCTCTTCCGCGGAAGCGACCTCCCGGAGCGCACATCGGACAGCCGGCCCGTCTCATCCGTCCAGCAGCTCGCGCGGAGTGACGCTGACCGCGAACGGCTCCGCCACCCGCAGCGACGAGGCTCCCTCCGCGTAGCCCGCGTCGACGTAGCTGCCCGCCACGAGCCGCCACGCCTGCACCGACGGCACGTCGGGGTCGACGACCCAGTAGGCGGTGACGCCGCTCTCGGCGTACAGCCCGCGCTTGAGCAGGAGATCGACGGAGCGGGTCGACGGGGACAGCACCTCGACGGCCAGCAGCAGTGGAGCGGTGATCGGGTCCGTGCCGACGTCGCGTCGCCACGCCACGAGCAGATCGGGTTGCAGGGAGCGCCGGCGCGTCGGCTGGAAGTCGGTCGGTGCCAGCATCACCCGGGCGTCGGCCGGGCACGCCGCGCGCAGCAAGACGTAGAGCTCGCCGAGGACGATCTGGTGCAGGTTGCTCGGCGCGGCGCTCACCAGCAGCACCCCGTCGACCAGCTCGTAGCGCAGCCCGTCGTCGGGCGTGTGCGCCAGGTCGTCGACGGTCCACTCGTGGTCACGCGGCATCACGGTCATGAGGGGCCTCTCGAGGTGCGCTGGGCAGCATGGTCCCACGATGTCGCGCAGCCCCCACCGACGTCCCGCTCCCCGGTCCGGCTGTGAGGGACCAACTACCCGCCGCTGATATGCGTGAGGATCGTCTCGTCGGTGATCTTGCTGTCAGCGGCGAGGAAGAACGCCTTGCTGACGATGACCGACAGCCGGCCGCCGCCCTCCTCGAACGGGAGGAACGCCTTGTCGGCCCTGCTGCGGCTCGGGACGATGCACAGGTAGGCGTCGTTCGGCTCCATGAGGATGTTGGCGCTGCCGGTCGGCGATCGCCGTCCGCGGCATCAGTGCCCTGAGCGTCTCCCGGCGCACGGCCGCGCTCTCGGTGAGCTCGCTGAACGCGTCGTCTCCCAGTAGCGGCGGTGCCGGGTCTCGCCGTGGTCCGCCGCGGAGCGAAGGGCGCAGACGTCGCAAGCGGGACTGTTCAGGGAGATGCGGGGGTGTCGCCCAGTCCTCAGCCCGGCCATCGCGAGGTCAGCACCTCAGGCGTCCACCCCGGCCAGGCGCACGGCCCGATCGGCATGCCGCCTGCGAACAGCGCGACCTCCCGAGGTCCGTCGTGCCGGGAGTTGTCCCAGACGTGCGCGCTCGTCGCCCGGCTGATCGCCTCGGTGACGAGCGGCCACAGCCGGTCGTAGCGCGTGCGCACCTTCTCCTCGGGGACGGCATGGCCACCGGCGGCGACGCGGTGCGTGACGCGGTGCACCGACAGCTCGACCGGCACGAGCAGCGCGTGCACCGACACGGTGTAGCCCGCGGCGATGGCAAGGTCGACCAGGTCGAGCTTCGACGGGTGGGAGAACACCGTCTCGGCGAGGAACGGCTCCCGGAGCTCGATCAGGCGTGCCCGCGTCTGGGCTGCCAGCTGCGCTGCCTCGTACGAGTGCGCCTGCGGGTCCTGCGGCCACCGCTGCGCGGCGAGAACGTCGGCGTTGACGAAGGTGACACCCGGCCGTTGCGGCGCGAGCAGCAGCTCGACGAAGGTCGACTTCCCGGCACCGTTCGGTCCGACGACCAGGTCCAGGCGCACCTACGCCAGGGGGGACGTGGAGCCGTCCGGGAAGTAGCGGGTGAGCACCCCGTCGTCGTCGAGCGCGACGGTCGTGACGCCGCGGGCGGCGAGGACCTCACCGAAGCTCGTGGCCCGCGCCGCCTCGGAGACGGCCGCGTCGATCTCGGCGTCGAGCACGGCGCGCTCCTCACCCGTGAGGTCACGCTCGGGCAGCTCGCCGGCGAGCGCTGCCTCGACGCGACGGCGGGCCGCGGTGTGGCCCATCGACACCGCCCGGCCGACGCGTGCCCAGTGGTCGAGCTGCTGCTTGGCCGAGCGGCTCTGCCGCGCACCCTCCACCGCCGCCGCCTCGAAGAGGTCATCGGCCACTCGGGTTGGCCGGTCCTTGAGCACCTTCATGCGCACCTCCCGCTGCGTAGCAACCTGCGACCGCCGTAGCAAGATGCTACGGCGGTCGGGCGGAGTTCGCCAGAGGCCGTGCCTAGTAGCTCTGCCACACCCCGGCGATCGGTACCTGGCCGACGCCGGGCGTGCTGAAGTCGCACACCCCGCGCGGGAAGACGGCCTGCAGCCGGGCCCACTGTGCGTCGGTGAGCTCGGCGCCGTAGGACGGGCGGGCCAGCGGCATCAGCTGGCACATGTTGTTGTCGGTCGTGATCGGCGCACCGGCGACGGTCCGCGGGTCACCGGTGTAGGGGTACGGCCCGGCGTAGCAGGCCTCGAGGTCCTCGAGCTTCGGACCGCCCGCCGTCGGCCAGCAGCCGTCGGAGGCCGCGTCCGGCCGGTTGCGCACGATGGTGTCCGAGACGGTCCCGACGCCGGTGTCGGCCGCGATCGCGGTCAGCCAGGTCTCCATCGCGTCGATCGCCTCGCCGGAGCGGTCGTCGCGGAAGATCCAGCGGGCGTGCTGGCGCGGGTCGACGCCGTCGCGGACGAGTCGCTCGTGGATCGCCACCGACCAGAACGAGGTGTGGATGTCGACGATGTCGTCGGTGTAGCGGCGCAGATCGATGATCGGCACCTCCGCGAGCCCGCCGAGACCGGAGGTGATGAGCCCGGTCTCGAAGGCGTTCTGGAAGGCGATCGGGTCACCCACGGTCCGCGCGGCCCGGCGGACGCCGTCGCGGTCGTAGCCGCCGACCCGCTCGTTGACCGTCACGAACTGCTCCGGCGTGATCGTGCCGTCCTCGAGCGCGCCGAGGCCGTACTGCACGCCGTCGTTGGCGAAGCCCGGTCGGGCGAACCCGTCGTCGGCCACGCCGATCTGGGTGACGAGGTGGTCGGCGAGCGAGCAGCGCACGCCGTCCGGGTTGGTCACCGGGTGGTAGAGCGGCCGGGGCACGACGGCCGCGCAGCCGCGGGTCGCGTCGATCCGGTCGGAGAACGAGAACAGCCAGGCGAGGCAGGCGCTGGGGTTCTGGTGCCCGCTGATCGCCCGCTGCTGCTCAGGCGTGAGACCAGCGCCTGGGAACGCCTGCTGCAGCAGCAGGGCGCAGTCAGGCGGCCCGGCGTTGCTGAGCGCGTCCGCGAAGCTGATCGACGGCAGCAGCCCGTCGAGGATGCCCGGGTAGCCGTGGGCGATCGTGTACTGCATGATCGCGCCGCCGCTGCCGCCCCAGCCGATCGCGTGGCGCACCGGCCCGTAGCTCTCGATAACCCGCTCCTTGACCATGAGCGCGGTCTCGGAGGCGGTGACCGGGTTGCAGTTCGTGTCGTTGACCAGCAGGCTCGACGACGCCACGACGTAGCCGCGCTGCAGGAACTCGTGGTTGAGCACACCGGCCGTGCCGGCTCCCATGTGGTAGCCGACGTTGCAGCCGCCGCCGAAGGTCATGGCCATCGCGCCGTTGAGGCCAGCCTGCTCGCGGAACGGCGACGGGGCGCTGCCGTCGAAGAGGGCGGCGATCTCGTACAGCCCGCGGTTGAGCACACCGCGTTCCACCCGCACGATGTACGGGACAGTTGCGCCGTCGACGTCGACGGTCGCTGCGTCGGCGGGGACGGCGGCCGGGTCGGCCAGCAGGACGAACTGCCCGGCGGTCGTCCGGTAGCGGTACTCCACCTCGGTGGGAGCGGTGCACGCCGCAGCCGACGGGGGGTCGAGCCGGACGGTGGCGTTCTCGCAGTACCAGGGCTGCTGCTGAGGACCGGAGTAGATCGGACCGGTCGAGGGGGAGTTGACCACCTCGACGGTCGACGAGCGTCCGGGTGGGTTCCCCTTGCCCTTGCCGTTGGCACGGACGAGCAGCGTGCTCTCACCGAGCGGCAGCCCGTCGACGAGGGCGAGGAAGCGCCCAGGGGACACCTCCTGCAGCGCGACGTCTCGGCCGTCGGCCGACAGCCGCAGGTGCTTGGCGGCGCCGCCGGTCGCGTTCACGCCGACGAGGACGTCGCCGCCGGTGACCTTGTCGGCGTGCGTCGAGAGCACCTCGAGCGTCGGAGCCGAACCCGTGCCGGTGGCCGGCGAAGGCGTCGCGACGGCCGGACTCTGCACGGCGAGCGGCAGGGCGCCGGCGACGAGCGCGACCCCGGCCAGCCCGACGACCCTCGTGCGGATGGTGGTGCGGATGCGACCCACGGGAGAGCCCCCCCACGGCTCGTGCGGGCCGTCCGCCGGCCCGTCCGCCGCGCACCGTAACCCGAGGTGTGGGTTCCGTCACTACTCGTGCGGGGCCGGACGGGTCAGCGTCGGCTGCGCCGGACGGCGCACCTGCCACGCCAGACGTCACACATCGGTTCAGGGACAAGGGCTGCGCGTCGATGCGTGACCATGGTCACCTCGCCGGACGGCGGCGTCGAGAGCGACGCTGCGGTGCGCTCGGCGTTCGGTCGGGCGATCCAGGCCCGCGCCGGCGAGGTGGGTGAGATCGTGCGGGACGACTGGGCCGCGCGCGCCGAGCCCTGCGGGGCGCCGGTCCGCGAGCTGTCCGAGAGCATCTTCGTGACCACACGGATGGCGACGGACCTCATCGGCCGCTACGTCGCGACCGGTGAGGGGGTCACCGACGAGGAGTCGGCGTTCATGGCCTCGCGCTACACCGCGCTGGTCCTGCGAGACCGCCTCCTGACCGACCTGCTGAAGAACTACCTGTGCTGGCGCGACGGGACCCTGCGGATCGTGCAGGAGGAGGCCGCCCGGCTCAGCTGCCCGCGGGACCTGTTGCGCGAGGTCGCGGCCGTCGTCCGCTTGAGCAGCGACGTCAGCCTGGTCCGGGTGATCCGCCAGATCGACAACCAGCGTGGGGAGCTGCAGCACCAGCTCGACGAGGAACGCGCGAAACTGGAGCACCTCGCGCTGCACGACTCGCTGACCGGGCTGGCCAACCGCACCCTGCTGCTCGACCGGCTCACCCAGGCCATCGCCGGCACCGCCCGCCGCAGCGAGCAGGTCGGCGTCCTGTTCCTCGACCTCGACGGCTTCAAGAGGATCAACGACACGCTGGGGCACCAGCGCGGCGACCAGCTGCTCGTCGCGGTCGCCGAGCGCCTCACCCGGCTCGTGCGCCCCTCCGACACCGTCGCACGGCTGGGGGGTGACGAGTTCGTCGTCGTGTGCGCTGACCTCATCAGCGGTGAGTTCAGCCTGGACGCGGTGCGGCAGCGGATCGAGACCGAGCTGCGGGCGCCGTTCGCCGAGGTCGAGGGCATCGTCATCGGTGTCAGCGTCGGCGGCGCCGTTGCCATGAGCGGGGAGGCGGCGCAGCACGTCCTCGCCCGTGCCGACGCGGGGATGTACCGGGTCAAGCAGGCTCCGCGGGCCGCGAGCCCGGTCCCCGGTGACCAGGCGGTAACACGCTCCTCCTAGTGTTCAGGTCGTGCCTGAGCTGAAGCGCGTGCCTGCCAACGGGATCGAGATCGCGTACGAGACGTTCGGGGACCCGAGCGCACCGCCCATGCTGCTGGTCATGGGCCTCGGCACCCAGATGCTGGGCTGGCCGGACGAGTTCTGCGAGGACCTCGCCGCGCGGGGTCACTACGTGATCCGCTTCGACAACCGCGACGTCGGGGCGAGCACCCACCTGTCGGACCTGCCGCTGCCCAAGCTGTCGCGCGTCGCGGTCCGGCGTGAGCGGCCGCCCTACCGGATCCGCGACATGGCGCAGGACGTGATCGGGTTGCTCGACGCGCTCGGGATCGATCGGGTCCACCTCGTCGGGGTCTCCCTCGGCGGCTTCATCGCCCAGAGCGTCGCCCTGTGGTACCCCGAGCGGGTCAGCAGCCTCACGCTGATGATGACCTCGACCGGATCGCGTCGGGTAGGCCAGGCCCGCCCCCACCTGATCAGCCGCCTGCTCAACCGGCGTGTGGTGACGGGCCCCGAGGAGGCCCAGGCGGCCGTCCTCGAGACGTTCCGCGTCATCGGCTCCAAGGGCTACGAGCTCGACGAGGAGCGGCTCCGCTCGGTCAGCACCCGCAGCTACGAGCGCGGCTACGACCCCGACGGCTACACCCGGCAGCTCGCCGCCGTCGTCGCGCAGACCGACCGCACCGAGCGGCTGCGCGCGCTCCGGGTGCCGACGCTCGTGATGCACGGGCTGCACGACCCCCTGGTCGCGGCGAGCGGCGGACTCGCCCTCGCCCGCGTCATCCGCGGTGCGCGCTTCATCGGCTTCTCCGGCATGGGCCACGACCTGCCGCGCGAGCTGTGGCCCGAGTTCGCCGAGCACATCACCGCTCTCACCCGCCGCGCCGACCGGGTGGCGGCGAAGGTCTAGCCCTCGAGCGCCGGCAGGATCTCGCGCTCGAGGAACCGGAGGCCGCCTGCCGGGGCAGTTTGTCGAGCGCGGCGTCCGCGTCCTCGCCCAGCGGGCCTTGGCGCGGGCCGGCGGGAGTTCTCGGTGCAGCGGGACCTACGCAGGATCAGACGGTCTCGGGTACCCGCAGGTGCGCGAGCGCCACGTCGAACTCCGCGACGTCGAGCACCTCCATCTGCATCTCCTGCGCCACGAGCGTCCGGAGGTCCGCGGCCTCCTCGCGGCTGCGGTCCAGGACGTGGCGGTTCTCGTACACCGTCGACACGGCACTGCGGCCGGTGTCCCGGTCGACCATGAGGCTGACGCTGCAGAACCCGGGCAGGTCGTCGATCCGCGGCAGCACGCCGGAGCGGAAGGTCTCGAGCTGCAGGTCGACGAGGGCTGGGTCGACCTGCGTCCAGGTGACGCGGGCGCAGGCCCCGTCCACGGTCGGTCGTACCCGGTGCAGGACGGCGACCTCCCACTCGCGCACGTCCGGCCGGCCGCCGAACAGCTGCTCGGCCCGTTCGCGCAGCGGCGCCACCTGGGGCGCGCTGGCGCGCATGGCCGTCGTGCTGGACCAGGCGCTGGTGATGACGCACCCTCCGGTGTCGCGGCTGACGAGCATCGACATGCCGATGCAGCCGTCCATCTCCTGCACGGCGGGCAGCACCTCGTCGCGCACCAGGGCGATGCCGGCGTCGATCGCGCCAGGCCGATCGGTGAACGTGGTGGAACGGGCGTACATGGCCACCACTCCTTCCTCCTCCGGACGGGCGCTGCCCTGGCGGCATCGCCGCATCCGCCATGCTGCTCCCTGTCGGGAAGCGGCGCAAGGGCCGGCTCGAGGATGCGGCGACGGGTCGGGTCAGCGAGGGCTGCGACGACGTCCGCGGGAGCCTGTGCAACCCATCAGTTGCGCAAGCGTCACGGCCGGGGGAAGAGGGCGAGCTGCTCTCCGACGGGTGCCCCGCGGGTGCTGCGCTGGAGCAGCTGGGCGTTGAGCTCGCCGCCGAGCAGCAGCCCGAGGCTCAGCAGGTAGGTCCACGTCATCACGATCGCGCCGCCGCCGAAGGCACCAAGGACGGGGTTGCCCTCGGCGGCGATGCCGAGGTAGACGCGGAAACCGGCCGTCGCGAGCGCCCACAGCAGCGCCGCCAGCAGGGCGCCGGGCAGCGCCTGCCGCCAGCCCAGCCGACGGCTCGGGGCGATGCGCAGCACGGCGGTGGCCCACAGCAGCAGGACGAGCGCCATCGCCGGGAGGCGCATGACGTCCCACGCGAAGGTGAAGGCCGGGCCCAGTCCGACCAGGTCGGCGAGCTGCTCACCGCGGCCGAACAGCGGTCCCACGACGAGCGCGAGCAGCGCCAGCACGCCGATGACGAGGGTGCCGAGCGCCATGCCCAGGCCGAGCAGGCGGCGGCGGATCCAGGAGCGCTGCTCCGCAGCGTCGTGGGCGAGGTTGAGCGCCCCGATGGCGACGGCGAACGCCCCGGACAGCGACACCACGGCGCCGACCATGGCGAAGGTGAGCAGCCCGCCGCGCGACCGCTCGAACAGCGAGCGCACCGAGTCGAGCAGCCCGGACGCCTCGTCGGTGAGCACCAGCCCCAGGGCCGCGAGCACGTTCTCGCGCGCCTGGTCCGACGCCTCGGCGCCGACGAGCGGCTCGAGCAGGCCGAGCAGGGCGCCCCCCACGAGCAGGCCCGGGAACAGGCTGAGCACGGTGAAGAAGGCCGTCTCGGCGGCGAGACCGAGAAGCCGGTCGTCCAGCACCTCGGCCACGTAGCTGCGCACGGCCTGCTTCAGCTGCCTGGACCGTCGCACCTCCCTGTCCCTGCCCACCAGCTGTGCCGGCTGCACATGGAGATCACGTGCGCGCCGCAAGCAGTCGACGGGTGTCCGTGGTGAGCGCGCAGCTGCTGGACGTCCTGGTGGTCGCCGGGTGGCAGGTGCAGCGGGCAGGGGACGGCGTTCCCGTGGCCACTGCGCTGGATCCACAGCACCGGAGTGCTGTGGATCCGCCGCGGAGGACGGTCGCTCGACCAGCCGACGGGGCGGGCCGGTCGCTCGAGCCGGTGCCCGGGCTGCTGGCCCGGTCCGGCGGCAGCACGCGCTCGAACGCCCGCTGCGTCACGGCCCTTCGGCGCGACGGGCACGGCTGAGCTGTCGGACCGGGGCTCTATGTTGCCGGGACAGGACAGGACGCAGGAGGTGCAGACGTGGAGCTCGGATCGGCACGGGAGCTGAAGGCCCAGCTGCTCAGCGGCATGAGCGGGTCGGTGCGGATCAGCGCCTCGCCGGAGCTGCGCACCATCGCCGTGGGGGTCGTGCCACGGCCGCGAGGCTTCGGGGTGGCGCTGCGCGTCTCGTCCGTCGACGCGCTGCGGCTGCCCGTCATCGAGGACGCGCTCCGGCGGTGGGGGGACGAGACCGACGTGCGCGTCGTCGGGCTGGTGCGCGCCGCCACCGGCGGGGCGCCGCCCCGACCGGGGCCCTCGCGGCGGGTGCTGCGACCGGGCGCCTCCGTCGCGCACCCCGACGTCACGGCAGGCACGCTCGGCGCCTTCGGGCGCGACGGGTCCGGGCGAGTCGTCATGGTGAGCAACAACCACGTGCTCGCCGACACCGACCGGGCGTCGGTCGGTGACCCGGTGCTGAGCCCCGGCCCGGCCGACGGTGGACGACCCGACGTCGACCGGGTCGCCACGCTGACCGCGTTCGAGCGGTTGTCGACCGCCGGCAACCTGCTCGACCTGGCCGTCGCTGCGCTCGACGACCTCTCGCACGTCGGTGGCAACACGGTGCCCGAGGGCGAGCTGTCGGGGGTGGCCGCCGAGCTGCTCGACGGGGTCGCCGTCGCGAAGGTCGGCCGGACGACCGGGCACACCACCGGGAGCGTGACGGCGGTGGAGCTCGACGGGGTCACCGTCGACTACGGCCGCGGTGACCTGTTCACCTTCGACGACTGCCTGGAGGTCGAGGGAGACGGCGGTGCCTTCAGCGCCGGGGGAGACAGCGGAAGCATCGTCTACGAGCGCGACGGCCGGGAGGCGGTCGGGCTGCTCTTCGCCGGCTCGACCACCGGCGGGTCCGGCGGGGCCGGGCTGACGTTCTGCAACCCGGCGGAGCTCGCTCTGCGCACCGCCGGGGTGACGCTGCTGTGACGGCCGCCCGGCCCCCGGCCGGCCGCCGACCGGCGCCCAGCCTTGCCGTGGCACACGGGCGCTGGTGTCATGGGCACGTGATCGACCGCGACGCCGCCCGCGCGGCCAAGACGACGGTCCGGAAGCTCGTGGCCGGGCACCCGTCGGTCAACGGCGTCGGGCTGCGACGCGACGCCGCCTCCGGGTGGGTCGTCAAGGTCAACCTGAGCTGCGCGGACGACGGGCTCTGCGAGGCGCTGCCGCCCGAGGTCGACGGGGTCCGGGTCGACGTGGTGGTCGTCGGACCGGTCCGGGCGACGACGGCGCTGCCGGAGGCCTGACTAGTCCCGACCCGCTGGGCCGGTGTCGTCGAGCCCGAGCTCGGCCACGCTGGTGTCGCGCATCTTGAACTTCTGCACCTTGCCGGTGACGGTCATCGGGAAGCCGTCGGTGAAGCGCACGTAGCGCGGCACCTTGTAGTGCGCGAGCCGGCCTCGGCACCACTCGCGCAGCGCGTCCTCCGTGAGCGAGGAGCCCTCGGCGAGCTGCACCCAGGCGCAGAGCTCCTCGCCGTACTTCACGTCGGGGACCCCGACCACCTGCACGTCCACCACGTCGGGATGGCCGTGCACGAACTCCTCGACCTCGCGCGGGTAGACGTTCTCTCCACCTCGGATCACCATGTCCTTGCTGCGCCCGACGATCGACAGGTAGCCGTCCTCGTCCATGACCGCGAGGTCGCCCGTGTGCATGAAGCCCTCGGCGTCGACGGCCTCGGCCGTGCGCTCCTCGTCCGCCCAGTAGCCGACCATCACGCCGTAGCCGGCAGTGCAGAACTCGCCGACCATGCCGCGCTCGACGAGCTCCCCCGTCGCCGGGTCGACCACCTTGACGGTGACGTGGGGGTGCACCCGGCCGACGGTGGACACCCGCCGCTCCAGGCTGTCCTCGGTCGTCGTCTGCGTCGAGACCGGCGACGTCTCGGTCATGCCGTACGCGATGGTGACCTCCGGCATGAAGGTGAGCACCTGCTTCATCACCTCGACGGGGCAGGTCGAGCCGGCCATGATGCCGGTGCGCAGCGACGACAGGTCGTACGACGAGAAGTCCGGCAGGGCCAGCTCGGCGATGAACATCGTCGGCACGCCGTAGAGGGAGGTGCACCGCTCGTCGGCCACCGCGCGCAGCGTCGCCGCCGGGTCGAAGGCCGCCGCCGGCACGACGACGCAGGCCCCGTGGGAGAGGGCCCCGAGGTTGCCCATCACCATGCCGAAGCAGTGGTAGAAGGGCACCGGCACGCAGACCCGGTCGACCTCGGTGTAGCCGCAGCCCTCGCCGACGAGGAAGCCGTTGCCGAGGATGTTGAGGTGCGACAGCGTCGCGCCCTTCGGGAAGCCGGTGGTCCCGCTGGTGTACTGCACGTTGACCGGCTCGTCGGCTGAGAGCTGCCGGTCGGGCAGCGGACCACCGTCGACGCTGAGCGCCTCCCACTCTGGAGACCCGAAGTAGAGGGCGTCGAGCTCCGGAGCGGCCTCGCACACCATCGCGGTGTAGTCGCTGCCCTTGAACGACGGCGCGGCGAGCAGCAGCCGCACCCCCGAGTGGTCCAGCACGTAGGCCAGCTCGGAGGCCCGGTAGGCGGGGTTGACCGTCACGAGCAGGGCGCCGATCCGTGCCGTCGCGTACTGCACCAGCACCCACTCGGTGCAGTTCGGCGCCCAGATGCCGACCCGGTCGCCCTTCTCGATGCCTCGGGCGACGAGCCCGCGCGCGACCCGGTCGACCGCCTCGGACAGCTCGCGGTAGGTGTACCGCTGCCCCTGCTCGACGCTGACCAGCGCCTCGCGGTCGCCGAACCGGCGCACCGCCTCGTCGAGGGCACCGCCGATCGTCGTCGTGGGCAGCGCCGGTGTCGTCGGTCCGGTGTCGATCGCGAGTGCCATGTCGCTCAGCTGCCTTCCGTCGTCGTCTCGTCCTGGCGGATCGGGGATCTGGTGGTCACAGCCACCTGGTCCGGCGCTTGGCATGCTTCACATCGCGGTAGCTGCGCCGCTGCCCTCCCTCGTCGACGCCGAGGTACAGCGCCTGGACCTGCGCGTCGTCGCGCATCGCCGAGGCCGCGCCCTCGAGCACGATGCGGCCCTGCTCCATGACGAAGGCGGTGTCGGCGATGTCGAGGGCCCGGCGGGCGTTCTGCTCGACGATCAGGACCGACATCCCCATGTCGTCGTTGAGCTGCCGCACGTAGCCGAAGATCTCCTCGACGAGGATCGGCGCGAGGCCGAGCGACGGTTCGTCCAGCATCAGCAGGACCGGCCGCGCCATGAGCGCCCGGCCGATGGCCAGCATCTGCTGCTCACCGCCGGACAGGTAGCCCGCGGTGCGCGACCGGAGCTCGGCGAGCCGGGGGAGGTAGCCGTAGACGAGCTCGAAGTCCTCGGCCTTCGGTCCGCCGCGCGAGTGGGCCCCGGCCACGAGGTTCTGGTGCACGGTGAGGTGAGGGAAGACGTGGCGGCCCTCCATGGACAGCCCCATGCCGAGGCCCACCCGGCGGGCGCCGTCGAGCCGGGTGATGTCCTCGCCCCGGAAGCGCACCGACCCCTTGACCACCTGCCCCCGCTCGGTCGGCAGGAGGCCGGACACGGCCTTGAGCAGGGTGGACTTGCCGGCGCCGTTCGACCCGAGGAGGGCGACGACCTGTCCCTCGGGGACGGTCAGCGAGGCACCGCGCAGCGCGAGGATCGCCCCGTCGTACACGACCTCGACGGCGTCCACCGCCAGCAGTGGCGGGGGAGCAGAGGTCGTCCGCGCCTCCGCCGCTGCTGACGCCCGGGCGAAGGGGGTCATGGCTCCACGGACTCCGCGACCTGGACCATCTTGCCGCCCTCGACCTTGTAGACGCCGCTGCCGCTCATCCCGCGGTGCGACTCGTCGCTGAACTCCACGTCGGCCGAGACGCCCCCCGTCGAGACCGGGCCCATCTCCTCGAGCGCCGTCTTGAGGGCCGGGCCGGTGACCTCCTCGCCGTCCTCGACGAGCTTGCGCAGGCCCTCCGCCATGACGTGCATCGTGTACCAGCCCTGCGAGTAGTGCAGGCCCTTCTCGTCCATGGAGCTGCCCGTGGACTCGAGGTAGTCGTTGATCTCGGTGAAGCCCTCCGTGTCGACCGTCGGCGGAGCCCACGGCTGGACCATCATGGTGCCCTCCGCAGCCTGGCCGGCGGTCGTGATGAAGCCCTGGTCCGAGCACCAGACGAGGCACACGACGGTCATGTCGAGGCCCTGCTGCTCGATGTTGCGGGCCAGCAGCGCGCCCGGCCCGGAGACGTTCTGCACGATCGCGTACTTCGCGCCCTGCGCCTTGGCCTGGCTGAGGATGCCCGCGTAGTCGGTGGCGCCGGCGGGCATGGCGTAGGCCTCGTAGCCCATGTCGTAGCCCTGCTCCTCGATGTACGCCGCGCCGTCCTCGATCGGCGCGGTCCCGAAGGGGCTGTCGTTGTGGAAGACGGCCACCTCCGTACGAGCATCCCCGACCTCCTCGGCGATCTGCTTGAGGGCCACGCGCATCTCGTCGCTGTAGGTGCTCGCCACCACGAAGTTGTACGGCGTCTCCTCGGGGTTGATGAGCGTCTCGGCGTAGGAGGCCGACATGAACGGCAGCTCGTCCTGCGTCACCTTCTGGCGCAGGGCCTCGGTGTCGCCGGTGCCCCAGCCCTGGACGGCGACAACTCCCTCGCTGACGTACTGCGAGTACAGCTGTTCGGCGTTCGGCACCTTGTAGCCGTAGTCGTTGGCGAGCAGTTCGAGCGGCCGGCCCTCGATGCCGCCGTTGCTGTTGATCCAGTCCGCGTAGCCGCGGATGCCCTCCGCGTACGGCGTGCCGACGTCGGCGGTGGCACCGGACAGGTCCGAGAGCACGCCGACCTTGATCGGCTCGCCACCGCCACCACCACCGGCCGCGGTGTCGTCGCCGCCTCCGCACGCGGTGAGGGCCAGCGCGGCGACCGCCAGCGCGGCCACGCCTCGCGTCCTGATGAGTGTTCCCGGCTTGCGACGCATGGTTCCTCCTGGTTGTCGGGCGGTGGTCGAGCGGTCGGTGTCGGCGGAGCGGAAGGTCGGCGAGGCGGTCAGTAGCGGAACGGCCAGCGCCCGAGCGTGCCCTTGACCCGTTGCCAGATGCGATCCAGGCCACGGGGCTCGAGGATCAGAAACAGCACGATGACGAGGCCGAAGATCATGATCTGGATGGCGGGCAGGCGCTCGATGAGGCTGGGGTAGCTGCTCTGCAGGCGCTGTCCCGTCTGCGTGATGACGGCTGGCAGCAGGAACATGAACGCCGCGCCGTAGACCGTGCCGGCGATGCTGCCCAGGCCGCCGACGATGATGATCGCCAGGTAGAGCACCGAGACCTCGAGCGTGAAGCGCTCCCAGGTGACGATCCCGGTGTAGTGCGCCGTCAGCGCGCCGGCGAGGCCGATGTAGCCCGACGACACGGCGAACGCCGTCACCTTGGCGCGGGCGATGTCGACGCCCATGGCCTCGGCGGCGACCTCCTGGTCGCGCACCGCCATGAGCTGGCGCCCGGCCCCCGTGCGGAACAGGTTGCGCGCCGTCACGACCGCGAGCACCGCGAAGACCAGGATGACCCAGTACCAGTGGAAGTCGCGGCGGAAGACGAAGCCGAACAGCTCCAGACGGGGCAGCGAGATCGCGTCGTTCCCACCGGTGACGAACTCCCAGTTGCGTACCGCGAAGATGATGATCTCCTGCGCGGCGAGGCTTGCGATCGCGAGGTAGAGGCCGCGCAGCCGCAGGGCGGGCAGGCTCAGCAGCGCTCCGGCGGCCGCCGTGACCAGCACAGCCGCGGCCACCGAGAGGGGCACCGGGAGGCCGGCGCGCTGGGTCAGGAGAGCCGACGTGTAGGCGCCGACGGCGAGGAAGCCCCCTGTCGCCAGGCTGATCTGACCGGTGAAGCCGGTCAGGATGTTGAGCCCCAGCGCGGCGATCACGGCGATCCCGGCCTGGCACGCGACGGTCAGCCAGAACGGCTCCAGCACGAAGGGCAGCGCGAGCAGGACGACGAGCGCCAGCAGGAGCCGGACGCGAGCGGCGTGCGACTGCACGAGCCGCTGGTCGCTGCGGTAGCTGCGGTGGTAAGTGCCCGTCCGGGTCGCGGTGGCGGTGGTCACGGGTTCACACCCTCCGGATCCTGGCTTGCCCGAAGAGGCCGTACGGCCGCACCAGGAGGATGAGCACGAGGACGACGTACGGGACGACCTGCTGGAGGCCGCCGCCGACGTAGCCGCCGACGTAGGCGGTGAGCAGCCCGATGATGACGCCGCCCACGATGGTGCCGGGGACCGAGTCGAGGCCGCCGAGGATGACCACCGGGAAGACGACGAGCCCGAAGCCGGCGAGCGTCGGCGCGACGCCCGTGATGCTGGCCAGCAGGATCCCGCCGACGACGGCGGTTGCTGCCGCGAGGGCCCACGAGAGCGCGAACACGCGTCGGACGCTGATGCCCACGGTCAGGGCCGCCTGCTGGTCGTCGGCGACGGCGCGGATCGCGATGCCGTGCCGGGACCGGGTGAAGAACAGGCTGAAGGCCGTGAGGGCGACGGCGGCGATGAGGACGGCGACCACCCGGTCCCAGGGGAGCTGGATGTCGCCGATCGCCAGCGAGCCGCTCGGGAGGACCTCCGGGCGCGCCTTCGGGGCCGTCCCGAACAGGACCTGCACCCCGCCGAGCAGCACCGACGACAGGCCGATCGTCGCCATGATGATGGCGATCGGCTCGGCACCGAGCATGGGTCGTAGGACGGTCCGCTCCACGATCAGGCCGAGGACCACGGCGACGGCGATGGCCGCCGGGACGCCGAGGTACCAGGGCAGGCCCAGCACCACGACAGCGGCGTAGAACACGTAGGCGCCGACGAGCAGGAACTCGCCCTGCGCGAAGTTGATGACGCCGCTCGCTTTGAAGATCAGCACGAAGCCCAGGGCGGCCAGCGCGAGGATGGCGCCGTTCGAGAGGCCGAACATGGTCAGCTGGATGAAGTTGGTCACGCGCTCGCCCCTTCGGCCACGGGCGAGGCGGCACCGGGGACGTCCACGACGGCGACACCGGTCGAGCCTGCCGGAGAGCGGAGAGCCGCGAGCTCGTCGGCCAGGTGTGCGCAGACGACGTGGCGCCGCACGACGCGACTGCGTGTCACCTCGCCGCGCTGCACGTCGAGGCGTCGCGGCGCCAGCACGCAGCGCTGGACGGTGTCGCCACCCGGCTGGTCGCGAAGGGCGCGTGCCAGCTCCCCGGCCACGAGCTGGGCGACCTCCGGCAGGGCGGTCAGCGCTGCGTAGCTCGACGCGTGCAGGCGTCGCTCCTCCACCCAGCTGCCCGTGGTCGAGGGGTCCACGACGACGAGCACGCCGAGTGCGCTGGTGTCGGGGTCGAGCGCCACCACGACGGCCTCCTCGACGTAGGGGCTGACGCGCAGGGCGGCCTCCAGCACGCGCGGGTCGACGGCTCGCCCGTGCACGCTCAGCAGGTCGTCGCGCCGGCCGGCGAGGACCAGGACGCCGTCGCCGAGCCGCCCGAGGTCGCCGGTGTGCAGCCACCCGTCGTCGTCCCGGGTGGCGCGGGCGGGCGACGTCGCCACGGCGTCCGAGCGGACGAGGACCTCGCCGTCCTCAGCGATTCGGAGCTCCACTCCGGGCAGCGCTGCGCCGACGCCGGTCGGCCGCCCGGCCCTCGAGCGGCGTTCGGCCTCGATCGCGACCGGGCCGGTGTCGGCCCCGCCGTACACCTGTCGCAGGTCGACGCCGATGCTGCGGAACAGCTCCGCGACGTCGGGCCGCAGGGGAGCGCCGAAGGAGCGAGCGTGGCGCAGCCGCGTCATGCCGAGCCGGTCGCGAGCTGCGCGCAGGACGAGCGCGTCGGCTACGCGCCACGTCGGCGAGGAGCCTGCGCCGGAGGCGCGACGGGAGCCGAGGCGGTGCGCCCAGTCCCACGTGGCCCGGCGGACCCGGCCGGCGTCCCGGACCGCCGCGAGCAGCTCGTCCGCCGTTGCCTCCCACAGGCGGGCGGGCGCCAGGAACACGTCCGGGCCGATGTCCCTCAGGTCCGCCTGCTGGGTGGACGGGCTCTCCGGGAAGTTCAGCGCGAAGCCGGTCCGCAGGCTCGTCGTCAGCCCGGCCACCTGCTCCCAGTACCAGGCGAACGGCAAAACGCTGACGTACCGGGTCTTCTCCGAGACGGCTTCCTCGGCGGTCAGCGACGTGGCGGCGGCCACGAGGTCGGCATGGGTGAGCGCGGTGACCCGCGGGGGGCTCAGCTCCTCCGGCGTCGCAGACGAGTCGGTCAGCGGGCAGCGCACCGCGACGTCGTCCGGCCTGCCCTCCGCCACCCGCTCGCGCCACCAGGCGGGGGCCGCCTCGGTCGCCGCCCGACCGGTGTGCGCCAGGTCCTGCAGGACCCGGACGGCGAGGCCGCCCGGCGGCGTCCCCTGTGCCGCGCGCGCCTCGAGGCACACCGCGAGCTCGAGCCCGGGGAGGTCGCCGGCCGCGCTGCGGACCGCTTGCAGCTGCTGGGCGTCCTCCACGACGACCGCCCGCGCCCCGGTCACCTGCAGGAGGTCCCGGACCTCCGCGTCGCTGCTCTCGGGGTGCGAACCCACGACCTGCGCCCGGAGCGACTGCGCCGCGAGCTCGACGACGAGCCACTCCGGCCGGTTGTCGCTGAGCACCGCGACGACGTCACCGGTCTGCACCCCGGACTCGTGCAGCCCGTGCGCCACGGCGGACACCTGGCCTGCCAGGTCGCTCCAGCTGGTGGTGTGCCAGATCCCCAGCCGCTTGCGGCGCACGGCGTCGGCGTCCGGCGTCTCGGTGACGCGGGTCAGCAGCAGCTGCGGGAGGGTGGGGCCGGTACCGGGC
>Ga0136611_10000269_pt1 | contig 33037 bp, 33 predicted proteins | sample AntDrymUQ2232306_2_FD_106645 | JGI IMG/M metagenome (GOLD analysis project Ga0136611, IMG submission 106645) | Polar desert sand microbial communities from Dry Valleys, Antarctica - metaG UQ223 (23.06) | ecosystem: Environmental > Terrestrial > Soil > Desert | place: Antarctica: Dry Valley...
ATTTCTGCAACCGGCCGCAAGCCGGTCGCTATTAAAAATATAGCTGCTTGCGCCCGTCCAGTAAGCGCTGGCGGCACTTTTTTTTGCTGATCCGGCATTGAATCATTGGTGCGCCCAGCCGAGCAGCTTGAAGGCGTTGCCGAAGTACAGCTTGCGCGCATCGGCTTCGTCGAGATCGAGATCCTCGATCGACCGGATTCCCTCGCGAATGAACATCGGTCCTTCTTCCGGGTCGAACGGGCAATCGCTGGCGAAAACCACTTTGTCGGCGCCGAAGAAGTCGAGGCCGCAGCGCAATGCCGAGCTCGACCCGCCCAATACGGTATCGCCGTAGAACATCTTGAAGTATTCGATCGGTGGTTTGGACAAAGTCTTGAGCACACCGGCTTCCGAGCCGTCGCCGCGGCTGCCCATCTGCGCCCACAGCGTTTCCGCCCGACCGGCGAAATACGGCAGCATGCCGCCACAGTGGTGGGTGATGAGGCGCAAGTCGGGTAAGCGCTCCAAAAGGCCCGAGAAAACCATGCGCGACATCGCCACGCTGGTTTCGACCGGCCAGCCAAGAACCTGCCAGATTTCGTACTTCGATTTGTCTTCGTTGGCGTAATCGGGCCTGGAAGCGGGCCGCGTCGGGTGCATCCACACCGGCATCTTGTGCTTGCGGGTGATGCGCTCGAAGATCTGAAAAATCTCGGGTTCGTCGAGCGGCCGGCCGTTCACGCTGGTCAAAATCTGAACGACCTTGGCGCCGAGTTTTTCGATCGCATAGTTCATTTCCTCCAGTGCCGCGACGGGATTGTTCATGGGCAGCGAAGCGACGAAGGCCGGGAACTTGTCCGGCCAACGGCGGCAAATTTCAGCCATGCCCTCGTTGGCAACGCGGGCATAGCCTGGCGATTCGTCGAGGCCGCCCAGCATCTCGGGCGCCGGAACCGCCAGGCTGATGACCTGCTGGACTTCCGGCCAGGCATTGAGCATATCCACCCGCGCTTCCATGTCCCACAGCATGCGCAAGGAGTTCATGCGCCTGACCATGCCAGGCTCCTTGCCGTGCTGGTTCACCAGCGCCAGGTAAGCGGGCGGCATCACATGGTTGTAGATGTCAATTTTTGCTGGTTTCAACATAGGCCTCGATTTCGCGGTTCATTCGGCCTTGATGCCGGCGTTGCGCAGAAATTGCGCCCACTTGTCCGATTCGGCCTTGACGAAGCTCTCGGTATCCTTCGGCGCCATTGAAATCGGCCGTATCCCGGATGTTTCCAGGCGCTTGAGCACGTCCGGCGACTGCATGACCTTGGCCAGCGCCGCCTTCAGCTTTTCGATCACCGGCTGCGGCGTCTGCGCCGGCGCGAATAGACCGATCCAGCTTTCGAGCACCAGGCCCGGTAGCCCGGCATCGCGTCCGTCCGGCACCTGCGGCATCAAGGGGTCGCGCCCCGAGTTCGACGTCATGATCGGCTTGGCCCGGCCGCCGTCCACGAAAGGCCGCGCGGTCGCGGTATTGTCGAAAAACAGATCAACCCTGCCGCCGAAGAGATCGGTGTAAACGGCCTGCGCCCCCTTGTAGGGAACTTCGAGGATATCGACCTTCGCCAGATTGTTGAAGAGAGCCCCCGCCACATGCTGGCCGGTGCCGGTGCCGGTGCCGCCGGTCGCGATCGTGAGCTTGCCCGGATTCGCCTTGGCGAAATCGATGACTTCGCGCAAGCTTGACTGCGGCAGGTCCTTGCGCGCGACCAGCGTGTACGAAAACGTGCCGACCAGCGCGACCGGAACGAATTCGGTGGCTTTGTACGGCAGTTTGTCGTAGAGGCCAGGGTTGAATGCCATGTTTGCCAAGCCCCCGACAAGAAGGGTGTAGCCGTCCGCCGGCGCTTGCGCGGCGACCTGGGTGCCGACGACGGTACCCGAGCCAGTCCGGTTTTCCACGACCAGCGGCTGGCCGAGCTCGGGCGCGAGATTGTCCGCGACAAGCCGGCCGATCGCGTCGTAGCCGCCGCCGGGCGCGGTTGGAACGATCACCTTGATCGGCTTGGCCGGATAGGTTTGCGCCATCGCGGGTCCGATGGCAAAAGTGGCAGCGATCAGTGCCGTCCGGGCGATTGAAAAAGCCAAGCGATGCATGAAAATCCTTTTGGTGAATGAAACCATGCCAGCCTTGCCGAAGCTGGCTCAGTCGGCTTCGATACGCGCGCCCTGCACCACCTTTTGCCAGCGCGCCAGGTCGCTTTTCACCAGCGCCGCGAGTTGCGCCGGCGTGTTGGTGCGAACCGAAATCCCCTGATTTGCTAGAGCGGTTTTGACGTCGTCGAGGTTCATCACCTCGATGAAGTCACGGTTCAGGCGCGCGACCAGATCGGGCGGCGTGCGCGCCAGCGCCAGCACGGCATACCAGGCATCGACGCTGTCCATGTACGAGATACCCTGTTCGCGGAAAGTCGGTACCTCGGGCGCCAGCGGACTACGCGCCTGGCCGGTAACGGCCAGCATGCGGACCTTGCCGGATTCGACCGGCGGGCGCATCGAATGGACGGTGGCGAACATCATCTGGACCTGCCCGCCCATCAGATCGGTCAGCGCTCCCTGGACGCCCTTGTACGGCACATGCACCACGTTGATGCCGGCGCCGCTCTTGAACAGCTCCATCGCCAGATGATGCGGGGTCCCACTGCCGGGCGACGCGTAATTGAGCTTGCCTTCATTTTTCTTCGCATAGGCGACGAGCGACGCCATGTCCCTGGCCGGCACGCTGGCGTTGACGGCGAAGGTGTAGCCCGCCTCGGCCAGTTTGGCCACCGGCGCGAAATCGGCCTCCGGGTCGAAAGGCAGGCTTTTGTAGATCGCCGGCGTCATCGTGAACGTGTTGATCGCCATCAGGAGCGTGTGCCCGTCGGGCGCGCTTGTGGCGACCTGCTTGGCGCCCAGGTTGCCGCTGGCGCCGGGCTTGTTGTCCACCACCACGGGCTGGCCCCAGCGCGCGGCCAGCTTGGGCGCCACAATGCGGGCGATGATGTCGCTGCCGCTGCTGGGCGTGAACGGCACCACCAGCGTGACGGTTCTGGACGGAAACGCCGGCGCGGTCTGTGCGCTCGCCATTTCCGTTGCGGCCCCTGCAGCCATCGCCAGCGCGCCGGCCAGAATGGTCCAGGAATGAAGGAATTTCACGGGAATGATCACGGGATCGGCTGCTGGTTTTGCGTTTGCGTAAGTGGCTTTGGTAGCTGATGTTACGGATGCGCGCGCGTATCGGCTAGATGGCAATTCCGCACGACTGATAGCGAAACTGTATCGTCCGGCGCGGATGCCGGCGCCGATGCGGCCGGCTCAGTATGCTATTAAATTTATAGCTTTTCACGCATGCCGGATATGCGCAAAAGGCCTAAAGTACGAATTATTTTGCTTGAGCTGCCGCCGCTCTCAATACACCGACGTTTCGCCCTCCGGCCGGGTCTTGAAGCGCTTGTGAACCCAGTAATACTGCTCGGGCATGGTGGCGATGTACTGCTGCAGGCTGGCGTTCATGCGCGCCGTGTCGCACACCGCGTCGGCGCTGGGAAAGTTGTTCCAGGCAGGCAGCACGTGTATCTCATAGCCCCAGTCGGTAAGGCGCGGCAGCACCGGCACCACCTTGGCGCGGCCCAGGCGCGCAAAGCGCGCGAGCGACGGAACGGTAGCGGCCTGCACGCCGTAAAACGGAACGAAGACCGATTCGTCGGGGCCGAAATCCATGTCGGGCAGCAAATACAGCGGCTGGCCCTGGCGTAGCGCCGCGACGACCGGCTTGATACCGTCGATGCGGCCGAACAGGCCGAGCGGGCCAAAGCGCCGGCGGCCCCGCAGTATCCATTCATCGACGCGCTTGTTCGACTGGTCGGTATAGATGGTGATTGAAGGCCGCATCACCGCCAGCGCCACCCCCGGCACGACCGCATCGAGTCCGACGAAATGCGGCAGAAACACCACCGTCGGCGCCGTTCCCGCCAGCTCGTGCACCGCGCCGGTCAGCCGCACGCGGCGCCGCACCCAGGCCTTGGGCGCATGCCAGAGCCAGGAACGGTCCAGCCATGCCTGGGAAAAACAGATGAAGGTACGCCTCGCAAGCCGCTCGCGTTCGGCGGCGGAAAGCGCTGGAAAGCATACGGCGAGATTGGTCAGGACGATCCGGCGCCGCGACGCCACCAACGGATACAAAACACGGCCCAGCACGGCGCCCAACACGCGAATCCAGGCGAGCGGCAGGAAGGCCAGCGCTTTCATGAAGGCGATGCCGGCTTCCGTCAGAAAACCCACCGCCCATTCCCCGGGTGCTTTCAACCCGTTTGCCTGCGCGGCGATTTATAGCGCGCGTAGCCCCAAAGGTACTGGCCGGGCTGGCTCAGCACAATTGCTTCGATCGCCTGGTTCATCCGGGTGACAGCTTGCGGCAGGTCGTTCGATGACGTAAGGGCTACCGCCGGCCAGATTTTCAGCAGGTAACCGCGTCCTTCAGGCAACCGCTCGCAGCTTACCGGCAGCAGCGCGGCGCCGGTCTGCAGCGCCAGACGGGCCGCAAGTGTCATGGTGTAGGCGGGCCGGCCGAAGAACGGCGCCCAGACGCCCAGGCCTTCGGGCGGAACCTGGTCGGTCAACATCGCCACCCCATGGTTGGCCTTGAGGGTTTTGTGCATCAGGCGAATGCCGGCCAGGCTGGCGGGCAGCACCGTGAGATTGTGCCGGTCGCGCGCCAGGCTTTCGAGCCGCGCCAGCCAGGCCATGCGTGCCGGCCGGTAAATGGCGGCAATCGGCCCGTAAAGCTCGGCCAGCGCCTGCGGTCCCAGCTCGAAGCTGCCGCAGTGCGGGCCGAAGAAAATCACGCCCCTGCCCGTCCCGAACGCCTGCCCGGCATGGCTCTGGCCCGTCACCTCGACGTTGACCAGGCACGACTGCGCGCGCGGCCGCATCCAGAGCCGGGGCAGTTCGGCGACGAAGCGCCCCGCCTCGGCAATAGCCGGCCGGGCAACTTCGAACGGTAGCCCGGCCTGCGCCACATGGGTCCGAAAATTCGCCCGGTAGCGCGGGCTAAGCGCCCAGACCATCCAGCCCATGGCGCCGCCGAAAGCATGCAGAACCGCCAGCGGCCAGTGGGAAAAAAAGCGAAATAGCCAGAACATGGACGGTCGGTGGGGGAAAAATGCGGCCATCATGGATGCGTCTAAAACAGCCGGTGACGCTGTCTATAATCACGCCTGTCGCCGAGTTACTGAACAACTTGCAGGGCGACATTAAACCAAACTGCTAAAGCGTTCGCCGAAGCACTCCGCTGGCAACGCGCCAACAACTTTATGGAGTGTACGCAATGGCGAACGATTTTCTTTTTACATCCGAATCCGTTTCCGAGGGCCACCCGGACAAGGTCGCCGACCAGATTTCCGACGCTGTCCTGGACGCCGTCTTCAAGCAGGATCCGCATGCGCGGGTTGCCGCCGAAACGCTGACGAATACCGGCCTGGTCGTGCTGGCTGGCGAAATCACTGCCCGCGAAGACGTCAACGTCGACTACATCCAGATCGCGCGCGACACGATCAAGCGAATCGGCTACGTCAACACCGAATACGGCATCGACTACAAAGGCTGCGCCGTGATGGTCTGCTATGACAAGCAGAGCAAAGACATCGCCCAGGGCGTCGACCATGCCAGTGACGACCATCTCAATATCGGCGCCGGCGACCAAGGCCTGATGTTCGGCTACGCCTGCGACGAGACCCCGGAGCTAATGCCAGCGCCGATTTATTACGCGCACCGGCTGGTCGAGCGCCAGGCCCAGTTGCGCAAGGACGGTCGCCTGCCTTTTCTGCGGCCCGATGCCAAAAGCCAGGTGACGATGCGCTATGTCGACGGCAAGCCGCACAGCATCGACACTGTCGTGCTGTCCACCCAGCACAGCCCGGACCAGAGCGAAACACCGACCAAAATGAAGGCGTCGTTTAATGAAGCCGTCATCGAGTTGCTCATCAAGCCGGTGTTGCCCAAGGAATGGCTGCAAAACACGCGCTACCTGATCAACCCTACCGGCCGCTTCGTCATCGGCGGCCCGCAAGGCGACTGCGGCCTGACCGGGCGCAAGATCATTGTCGATACATACGGCGGCGCATGCCCGCACGGCGGCGGCGCTTTCAGCGGCAAGGACCCGAGCAAGGTTGATCGGTCGGCGGCTTACGCGGCGCGCTATGTGGCCAAAAATATCGTTGCTGCCGGTCTGGCGCGGCAATGCCAGATACAGGTCGCATATGCGATCGGCGTCGCCAAGCCAATGAACATCACGGTGTACACGGAAGGAACCGGCGTGATACCCGACGACCAGCTGGCCGAACTAATCAATGCCCACTTCGATCTGCGGCCTAACGGGATCATTCAGATGCTCGACCTGCGGCGGCCGATTTACGAAAAAACCGCCGCCTATGGCCACTTCGGTCGCGACGAGCCGGAATTCACCTGGGAGCGCACCGACAAAGCCGCGCTACTCAGAAGCGCCGCAGGACTGCGCGTTTTGAGCGAAGCGCCGGAACTGGCGATGCCGGCTTGAACTCTGTTTGATAGCGCGGTGGTAAAGCGGCAACAAGCCGCTCCTCGCACTCGACCTCTCAGCCGCGTGTGTAGGGAGATTTTTCGATTTTTGGCCGAATACCGAGGTCTTCCGGCAGGGCATTGTCTGGCTTGGGCGCAGACTGGGTTTTGTTGGTGCCTTCGTCGCCGAAATCGTTTCCTGTCTTGGGGTGTACAGGCTTGACGGCTCGACGGACCCGCGGCTCCGGATCGGATTTTTTCTGCTTGGACGCGCTTTTCATGGCGCGCCTTAAATCGGTTAACACAATTCCTGCCGAATCAAGCCAGACACTTCAGGCATCACGTGACAAAACTGCCATTGTCATCGTGGTGCCGCATCTCCTGAGTCGGAGCCGCTTGAAAGGATGGAACAACAGTAAAGGGCCAGCGATTACGCAGTTTTACCACTTTGTCAGACGGCCCCTCGTTTCGCCCCGGGGCACTGCGAACCAGCGATAGCACTCTTTTTTCCATAGCACGGGAACTGTTTTGGAGCATTGTCGAGCCTCGAATTGGTCTGAAATCAAACTTCGACTTTATTAAACAATCTCCCACTTTCAGGGAAGTGGCAAGATCAAGATGATGTAGGACAAAGCCCGCCCCACACAGAAAGTCGCTTGGATTGCGAAACCTTCAGTGCCGCAACCACACCTGACGCATGCCGAATTCCAGCTCGACGCCTTCGGCGTCCGCCAGGGCCTGAACGTCGTCCCAGTTCAGGATGCGGTAGCTCTGCGCAGGCGCGTCCATAGCGGCCAGTTCAGCCCTGCCGCCGGGCTCGAGCCTGATCGTCAACCGTGTCTGGTTGCCATTTACCTCCGCACTGACCACCACGTCGGCCGCCGCTTCCGCCCGGTCGGTCAGCGCGATCACGCAGGCAATGAAAACGCTGCAAAAGATGCCTCGCGGCAGGCAGTTCCGCAGGTCGGATGTCTGGTTAACGATCGAAAATCCGCGAAAGGAAAGGTCGGTGCCGACCAAACTCAGCGCCTCCTCGACGCCGCTGTTCACTGCCACGGGGTTATTGTCTTTTGGCGCCAGCCAGTTCATAAGGTTCAGCGACGCCGCAACCGCCTCGCGCGACAAAACATTCAGCGCCTGGCTGCTTTTTCCGAGTTCGGACAGGTCTGGCGCCGGCACCCGCATGCGTCTTTCCAGCATCGCCGCCATCATGCCCACCGGTTGCATTGAACTCGCGATGTTGTGGCGAATGGCGGGCAACAGACGGCGCATCAGTGCGTAGCGCGCCGCCTCGGCCAGCCGGTCGGAAAGAAAAGGAATTTCGCTGGTCATAGGAATTGAATTTTGGCGCGGTATTGCAAAGCGCTTGATGAATAGTATCAGCCGGTTATCAAGCACTCCCAGGAAGCCTCTACGCCTTGAGACTGCGGAAATCAATTCACGAGGCACTTGTAAAACCGCAAAATCGGCCTTATCATTAGCACTCGATGGCAAGGAGTGCTAACAAGCATATCCGGCACCAGCAAATCAACAGGCATTCATTTTTCAATGTGCGCTTTTGTTTTTTTGCTAAAACCAATGTTTAAACCAAGGAGCTTTTTTATGAACCTTCGTCCTTTGCACGACCGCGTGATTGTTAAACGCGCGGAAAACGAAACCAAAACCGCTTCCGGCATCGTCATTCCAGACAGCGCTGCGGAAAAGCCCGATCAGGGCGAAGTGCTGGCTGTAGGTCCGGGCAAAAAAAATGACAAAGGCGAACTCGGAACTATGGCTGTCAAGGTCGGCGACCGCGTCCTTTTCGGCAAATACAGTGGCCAGACCGTCAAGGTCGATGGCGACGAATTGCTGGTCATGAAAGAAGAAGACTTGTTTGCGGTGGTCGAGAAGTAATTTTCTTCGGCCCGGTTTACGCTACAAAATTCATAGCTAGCTACGCCCACCGGACGTGCGCTGGCAACCCATTTAACACATATTAGGAGCCACAAATGGCAGCAAAAGACGTAATTTTCGGCGGCGAAGCCCGCGCACGCATGGTCGAGGGTGTGAATATCCTGGCCAACGCGGTCAAGGTCACCCTGGGCCCAAAAGGCCGTAACGTGGTGCTTGAGCGCTCGTTCGGCGCGCCGACGGTGACCAAGGACGGCGTGTCCGTTGCCAAGGAAATCGAACTCAAGGACAAGCTGCAGAACATGGGCGCGCAGATGGTCAAGGAAGTCGCGTCCAAGACGTCCGACATCGCAGGCGACGGCACGACGACCGCCACTGTTCTGGCGCAGGCCATTGTTCATGAAGGCATGAAGTACGTTGCCGCCGGAATGAACCCGATGGACCTGAAGCGTGGTATTGACAAGGCCGTCACGGCACTGGTCGAAGAGTTGAAGAAAGCTTCCAAGGCCACCACCACGTCCAAGGAAATCGCACAGGTCGGCTCGATCTCTGCAAACTCCGACGAAACCATCGGCAAGATCATTGCCGATGCGATGGACAAGGTCGGCAAGGAAGGCGTGATCACCGTTGAAGACGGCAAGTCGCTCGAATCCGAACTCGACGTCGTCGAAGGCATGCAGTTCGACCGTGGCTACCTCTCGCCTTATTTCATCAACAACCCTGAAAAGCAGTCCGCACTGCTGGACAACCCGTTTGTTCTGCTATACGACAAGAAGATCAGCAACATCCGTGACCTGCTGCCGACGCTGGAACAAGTCGCCAAGGCCGGCCGGCCGCTGCTGATCGTCGCTGAAGAAGTTGAAGGCGAGGCCCTGGCTACGCTGGTGGTCAACACCCTGCGCGGCATCCTGAAAGTGGTTGCCGTCAAGGCGCCAGGTTTCGGCGACCGCCGCAAGGCCATGCTCGAAGACATCGCTGTCCTGACCGGCGGCAAAGTCATCGCTGAAGAAGTTGGCATGTCGCTCGAAAAAGTGTCGCTGGCTGACCTCGGCCAGGCCAAGCGCATCGAAGTCGGCAAGGAAAACACCATCATCATCGACGGTGCGGGCGAAGCCGGCGACATCGAAGCACGCGTCAAGCAGGTTCGTGTCCAGATCGAGGAAGCGACCAGCGACTACGACCGCGAAAAACTGCAAGAGCGCGTGGCCAAGCTGGCCGGCGGTGTTGCCGTGATCAAGGTCGGCGCTGCCACCGAAGTCGAGATGAAGGAAAAGAAAGCCCGCGTCGAGGACGCACTGCACGCTACACGCGCCGCGGTCGAAGAAGGCATCGTGGCTGGCGGCGGCGTGGCGTTTCTGCGCGCCAAGCAGGCTGCTGGTGTCGTCAAGGGCGACAATCCTGACCAGGATGCCGGCATCAAACTCGTCATGCGCGCAATCGAAGCGCCCCTGCGCGAAATCGTATACAACGCTGGCGGCGAAGCCTCTGTGGTGGTGAATGCGGTGATGGCCGGAACCGGCAACTACGGCTTCAACGCCGCCAACGATACCTATGGCGACATGATCGAAATGGGCATTTTGGACCCGACGAAAGTGACCCGCACCGCGCTGCAGAACGCGGCATCGGTCGCATCGCTGATGCTGACCACCGAAGCCATGGTCGCCGAGTCCGCCAAGGACGAAGCGCCTGGCGGCGGCATGGGTGGCGGCGGCATGGGTGGCGGCATGGGTGGAATGGGTGGCATGGGCGACATGGGCATGTAACCCTCCCTTGTCCCGTTCGCATGGCACCTGTGGCCGTGTGAACCGCCGACAAAATAAAAGCCCGCAGCGCGAAAGCCTGTGGGCTTTTTCTTTGTTGCTGCTTGGGCCTGCCGTTGCGGCACCGCCGTGGGCGTAACTTTTAGGTCTGCTGACGCAGTCGCCGCATCAACCCGGCCGTGGAGCTATCCAGCCCCGAAACATCGCCGCTTTCCATGCGTGGTTCGATATCTTTCGCCAGCACCTTGCCCAGCTCGACGCCCCATTGGTCGAAGCTGTTGATGCCCCAGATCGCGCCGCTGACGAAGACCCGGTGCTCCTGCAGCGCGATCAGGGCGCCCAGGCTCGCGGGGGTGAGTGCTTCCAAAAGCAAGAAGGTGCTGGGCCGGTTGCCCGGAAAATTCTTGTGGCCGCCCGCGTCGGCTTTTCCGGCCATCAGCGCCTGCGCCTGCGCCAGCGCATTGGCGAGCAGCTTCGTATGATGGCCAGGCAGATCTTTTGGTGAATGCACCGCTTTTTTGATCGCCACAAATTCGACCGGGACCACTGACGTTCCCTGGTGCAACAGCTGGAAGTAGGCATGCTGACCATTCGTTCCCGGCTCGCCCCATATCACTGGCGCTGTCTCGTAAGGCAAGGGTTTGCCATCGGCATCAACTTGCTTGCCGTTGCTTTCCATTTCAAGCTGCTGCAAATACGCCGGCCAGCGCCGCAGCGCACTGTTGTACGGCGCAATGCTGCGGCTGGTGAAGCCGTGGAAATTACGGTACCAGACGTCGAGCAGCCCGAGCTGGACCGGCAGGTTGCGGGCCAATGGCGCGCTGGCGAAATGCTCGTCCATCTGATGCGCGCCCGCCAGAAAATCGCGAAAAGCCTCGTCGCCGATCGCGATTGCAAGCGGCAGACCGATGGCCGACCACAGCGAGTAACGGCCGCCGACCCAATCCCAAAAGCCGAAAGTGTCTCGAATGCCGAAGGCATGGGCCGCGGCGACATTCGTTGTCAGCGCGGCGAAATGCGCGCCGATGTCTTGGCCGCCCTGCGCTTCGAACCAGTGCCTGGCCGACTGCGCATTCGTCATCGTCTCGGTGGTGGTAAAGGTTTTTGAGGCGATCAGGAAAAGCGTGCTTTGCGGCCTGCAATGCGCCAGCACAGTGGCAAGCTCCTGGCCGTCGATGTTCGAGACAAAATGAAAGCGCTTGCCGCCGATCTGGAATTCGGCGAGCGCGAGCACCGCCATCTGCGGCCCCAGATCCGAGCCGCCAATGCCGATGTTGACGATGTCGGTGATCTCGCGATTCGCTCTTGCCTGCTCCGCATAGGCCAGCATGGCGCTCAGTGTTGCTAGTACTTCGGCATGCGCTTGTACTATGTATTTTGTAGCTAGGTGCACGGACCTGTCGGGCGTAACAGGCGGTTTTCTCAATAAAAAATGCATCACGGACCGGTTTTCGGTGCCGTTGATCGGGTCACCGGCAAACATCGCGTCGCGGTGCCGCTCCAACCCGCATTCGCGTGCCAGGTCAAGCAGCAACGCCTGCGTTTCGGCATCGATCAGGTTTTTCGACAAGTCGGCGAAAACATGCGGCGCGGCGTAGCTGAAGTGTTCAAAGCGCTGCGAATCGTTTGCGAAAGCGGCGCGCAGGTCAAAGCCTTTTCCTGAAGAGTCGAAGAACTTTCGCAAGGCCGTCCACGCGGACGTTTGATCGCAGCGCGGGCGCATCGTCAAGCGGCCGGTCTTGCCGTATCAAGCTTGGCGTTGCGGCCATCAGTCTGAGCAATGTGTGTCATGGCGTCCAATCGCTTTAATGGCCAAAGTGTAAGGCGCAGCCGATGCGGTGGTCAGTCGGAAAGCAGGCCTCGATGCGCTAGGATTATGCCGAGCGCCGACAGCATCTTGCTGCACGCACCTTGCGGAAAACCACACATGAGCTTTGACCTGATTTTGTTCGGCGGCACGGGCGACCTGGTGTGGCGCAAATTGATGCCGGCGTTGTTTCAGGCTTTTCGCCACGGCTCCCTGCCCGCAGGCGGCCGTATCGTCGGCGTGGCGCGCGATGATTTGAGCGACGAGCAGTACCGCGCGCTGATCAAGTCACGTTTCGACGACGTCGAACTGGCCAAACGCCCGAGCGAAGAAGAATTTTCGCGTTTTGCGGCGCTGCTGTTTTACCTGCGCATGGATCTTTCCGTGCCGGCGGATTATCCGCGCCTGGGGGCCTTGCTGCAGGCGCACGCCGCCGATACCGTCGTGATGTATCTTGCGACCGCGCCGGCGCTGTTCACCATGTTTTGCGAGAACCTCGCGGCCGCGGGGCTCAATCGCCCGCAGATGCGGGTGGTGCTTGAAAAGCCGCTGGGCCATGACCTCGCGTCGAACCGCGCCATCAACGAAAGCGTGCGCCGGGTGTTCAGCGAGCGACAGATTTTTCGCATCGACCATTACTTGGGCAAACCGTCGGTGCAGAACCTGTTCGCGCTGCGCTTCGGCAATGCGCTGTTCGAGCCGCTATGGCGGCGCGAAAATATCGCCAATATTCAAATCACCATTGCCGAAGAGCTTGGCATCGAAAAGCGAGGCGCGTTTTACGACAGCACCGGCGCGCTACGCGATATGGTGCAAAACCATGCGCTGCAACTGCTTTGCGCGGTTGCCATGGAACCTCCAATCAATGCGCATGCGGACGCCATACGCGATGAAAAACTTAAAGTTCTGCGCTCCTTGCGGCCCTGGACGGCCGATACGTTGCGCCAGCATGTGGTCAGGGGACAGTATGGCGCCGGAACGATCGAAGGTGCGCAGGTGCCCGCTTACCGCCAGGAAATAGGCGTGGCCGATGCCAGCATCACCGAAACCTTTGTTGCCCTGCGCTGCGCGATTGCCAACTGGCGCTGGGCCGGCGTGCCGTTTTTCATCCGCACAGGCAAGCGGCTGGCGCGGCGTGCCGCATACATCGAAGTGAATTTCAGACCCGCTCCGCATGCCATTTTCAAGTCTCCGAATGGCGTTGCCAACAGGCTCATGATTCATCTGCAACCCAAGGACGGCCTTGAACTTCATCTACTGGCGCAGGGACAAGACCAGCGGCGCACCAGCCAGACGCTTGCGCCGGTACAGCTCGACCTCGATTTCGACAAACGCTTCGGCTCGGAACGCGTGGGTGCTTACGAGCGTTTGCTGCTCGATGTACTGGACGGCCGGTTGAACCTGTTCGTTCGCAGCGACGAGCAGGAGGAAGCTTGGCGCTGGGTCGAGCCCATCATGCAGGCGTGGGCTCACGACGTTGACGGACCACGGACTTATGCCGCAGGCACTTGGGGGCCGAGCGCCTCCAGCGCGATGATTGCCCGGGATGGCTATTGCTGGAGCGAGGAATGCTGATGATGATCGTCATCGACCGGATGCGGGCTTGAGGAGGCCAAAAAAACCCCGCTGCAGTCAAGCAGCGGGGTTTTGTGAACCAACTCACGACTGGACTGGCCAGCCGGTGAAATTAGAACGAGTGCTGAACGCCGACAACGCCTTTGCGGTCTCTGTAGAACGTACCGCCGGTACCGCCAGAGGCAACGGCAACACCGTTGCCACCGAGCGATGCGGCGTCATTCTTGGTTTCGCCGTAGAACACATAAGCGGTCGTGCGCTTGCTCAGGCTGTAGCGAACACCGACCTGGTACGATTTGTAGTCTTCGGTACGGTTGGTAGCGCCTGCGGTGGCAGTGGCATTGGCACCAAAAGCATTGCTGCTGTCGGTACGTGCGCGGCCGTAGGTGGCAAACGGAACGAATGCACCCAGCGGCACGGATACGCCGACTTGGGCAGAACGGTAGTCAGACTCGAAGCCAGCAGTGCCAATTGGGGAAGTAGCGGTCGGCGCGGTAGCGGCACCACCGTTTTTACCGCGGTTAAAGGTAGCTGCGATCTTGACGGGAAAGACGGGCATCATGGAGCTGAAATCGTAGCTGGCGCCCAGTTGGCCCAGCTTGCCGGTACGCTCTCGACCGGTCAGAGGCGTGCCACCGAGAGCGGAGGTTTGAGCGCCATACACGTTGAACACTGGCTGAATAGCCGCTACACCGGCGATACCGGCGGAATTTTGCACGCGGGCTTGCGTGTAGGCTCCGCTAACGGACAGAGGACCGTTCGCGTATTGCAGCATGATTGCGCCCTTGCGCACTTTGTCAAGCGTCACGCCATTGGTGCCAGCCAAAACGCCGGGTGCTTCGAATTTTTCGCGATCAGCGCCAGCGCCGTATTGCAGACGTGCCGTGAAGCCGCTGAAATTAGGGCTGATGTACTGGACCATGTTCGAACGGGTGCCGAAACCAGATTGGAACTGACCGTGCAAGTGAGCCTTGTCAGCACCTTGTACGCCTTCAGAACCGATGTTGTAGCCGGACAGTGTGCCGAGCTCATACAGCGCCGTGTACTGGTAGCCGATGTTGACCGTACCCATCCCGGCCCTCGACAGACCGAGGTAGGTCTGGCGGTTGGTGGACGTGCTGTAGGCGCCAGCGGAACCGCTCACTTGGGTAGCACCGCCAGCGGCAGAGAAGCCACCGATTTGGTGGCCGGCCGCAGCGGTACGCACGCCGAACAGCGAACCGTTGGTCGGGCTGATGCCTTGCTCAACCACGAAGTTGGCTTTCAAGCCGCCGCCGAGGTCTTCCGTACCACGGAAGCCGATGCGGCTACCGGCATTGGCGCCGTCCATCACGCCGGAGCTCTTGATAACGCCGGTTCCATTGCGGGTTTCGGTTTTATGCGAACCGTAGCCGATGTCGACAACACCGTACAGGGTCACGGATGACTGGGCGGAAGCTGCGCCTACAGCTGCGAGTGCAGCCAGAGCAATCAGAGATTTTTTCATTTGCGAGTTTCTCCAAGGTTAAACATAGGGCTCCAGGATTTGGATCCCCGGGCCAACCTCCGTTTAGGAAGTTGGGTCTATTGCACCAGACGCAGCCCGCCAAGGCAAAGAATTCAGTGAATAAAATGCGATAAAAAGGGCTTTCGTTGCAACTTTGCAACACAGGAAAGCACGATGTGTGTCAATTGCCGAATGAGCCTCTGGCCCGCCGTGTTTTCGCGCCAATTTTCAGCTTCAAAAGCCGGTGTGTGCTAGCCTTGCCGGCGCTGAAAAAATTGAGAAATGCTATGAAAACTGCGCATGACGACCGCCAATTTTGAGGGCAAAACCATGGACACGCTGATCAAAGCCGCCGACGGCGCGCTGCGAACACTTTTCGCCAAGCCGCACGCCAGCCGACCGTGCCCGACGGTTGCTGATCGAAGCACCGAACTGGCGGCGCCCGACAAGGCACTGGCGGGCGCGCTGATGCGGGTTAACCATGTGGGCGAAGTGTGCGCGCAGGCGCTTTACGCCGCGCAGGCCCTGGGCACTAAAGACCCGGCGTTGCGTGAGCATTTCGCCGCCGCCAGCCGGGAGGAAAACGACCATCTGGCATGGACGCGCCAGCGGCTTGATGAACTTGGCGCCCGGCCGTCGCTGCTCAACCCGCTGTGGTATGCCGGTGCGTTTGGGCTGGGCCTACTGGCCGGCCGCCTGGGAGACCGGGTCAGCCTTGGTTTCCTGGTGGAAACCGAAAGGCAGGTCGAATCGCACCTGGCCGGGCACATGGAGCGGCTGCCGCAGGGCGACCATGAATCGCGCGCGATCGTCGCGCAAATGAAGGAAGACGAAGCGCGCCACGCGGCATCGGCGCTCAACGCCGGCGCGCTGGAGTTGCCGGCGCCCGTCAAGCTTTTGATGCGGTCGGCGGCCAAAGTGATGACAACGGTGGCGCACCGCGTTTGAGCTTGGACGAAGAAACCTCAGGGCGACGAATCTGCATCTACCTTAAATGTCCACCAACTCGAAACTGGTCGTGATATCCGCCGTTTTGCCGAGCATGATCGTCGCGGAGCAGTATTTTTCGTGGCTGATGGCAATCGCGCGCTCGACCGCGCTGCTCGCCAGCCCCCGGCCTGAAACGACGAAATGCATGTGGATGCCGGTGAATACCTTGGGATCGACCGGCGCCCGCTCGGCGCTGAGCTTGACCGAGCAGCCGCGCACGTCGTGGCGGCCACGCTTCAAAATCAGCACGACGTCGTAGGCGGTGCAACCGCCAGCGCCGGCCAGTACGGTTTCCATCGGCCGAGGCGCAAGGTTGGCGCCACCGTTTTCGGGCTTGGCGGCGTCCGGCGCGCCGTCCATCACCAACGTATGCCCGCTGCCGGTTTCGGCCAGAAAACTCATTGCCGATCGCAACCCATTGGCCGCGTTGCCGCCGGTCCAGCTCACTGTACATTCCATGAATAGTCTTTCTTGTGCAATACCGGCCGTATTAACCGCTGAAATGTTGTTTTAAACACACCTATTGTGCAGTGCAGCATTCTTCGCTATACTTTAAGCACGCATTACCGCATAAGTCTTTCAAGACTCTTTGTAATTTTGCACTGGTTGTCTCCTCCACTTTCTGAAAGAGTGGATTTACAGGCCCAGACCGCATGGTCTGGGCCTTTTTTTTGCGCCCCCTATGATGCGGAGCCCAGCAGCCGGACGAATCCATGCCTTCCTCCCGAAAAACCATTCCAGGCGACGCCGCCGCATCGCGTCCGGTCCGCAAGGCGGCGACGAAGGCCGCCAAGGCGCTCAGGCCGCTTGGGCTCGCCGACTACCTCAAGAAAATTCTCACCGCGCGCGTGTACGACGTCGCGGTCGAGTCGGCGCTCGAGCCGGCCAAGGCACTCAGCCTGCGCCTGGGCAACACCGTGCTGCTCAAGCGTGAAGACCAGCAGCCCGTCTTCAGCTTCAAGCTGCGCGGCGCGTACAACAAGATGGCGCACCTGAGCCCGGCGCAGCTCGAACAAGGCGTGATCTGCGCCTCGGCCGGCAACCATGCGCAAGGCGTGGCACTGAGCGCGCAAAAGCTCGGCAGCCGCGCCGTCATCGTCATGCCAACAACGACGCCGCAGCTCAAGATCGACGCGGTAAGGGCCTGGGGCGCCGAAGTAGTGCTGCACGGTGACAGCTATTCGGACGCGTATGCGCATTCGCTGGTGCTCGAAAAGCGGCACGGCCTGACCTTCGTCCATCCCTTCGACGACCCCGATGTCATCGCCGGCCAGGGAACGATCGCGATGGAAATCCTGCGCCAGCTGCAAACCCTGGGTTCGCGCCGGCTCGACGCGGTGTTCGTCGCGATTGGCGGCGGCGGGTTGATTTCCGGCGTCGCGAACTACATCAAGGCGGTGCGGCCCGAGATCAAGATCATCGGCGTGCAGATGAACGACTCTGACGCGATGACGCAATCGGTTGCCGCGAAAAAACGCGTCACGCTGGCCGATGTCGGCCTGTTTTCGGACGGCACGGCGGTCAAGGTGGTCGGCGAGGAAACCTTTCGCATCAGCCGCGAGCTGGTCGATGAGTTCATGACGGTCGACACCGACGCCGTCTGCGCCGCCATCAAGGACGTTTTCGTCGACACCCGCAGCATCGTCGAGCCCGCCGGCGCGCTCGCCGTCGCGGCGATCAAGCAGTATGTCGCCACCCACAAGACGCGCGGCGAAACCTACGCGGCGATTTTGTGCGGCGCCAACATGAATTTCGACCGCCTGCGCTTCGTCGCCGAACGCGCCGAGGTCGGCGAGGAACGCGAGGCGCTGTTCGCGGTGACGATTCCCGAGGAGCGCGGCAGCTTTCGGCAGTTTTGCGAACTGATCGGCGCGCTGCCGGGCCCGGCGCGCAGCGTCACCGAGTTCAACTACCGAATCAGCGACAACGCCAAAGCGCATGTGTTCGTCGGCCTGAGCACGTCGTCCAGGGGCGAAAGCACGGAAATCGCCGCCAACTTCGCCCGTCACGGCTTCGAAACGCTCGACCTGACCCATGACGAGTTGGCCAAGGAACATATCCGACACATGGTGGGCGGGCATAGTTTGCTATCGAAAGATGAGCGAATCCTGCGTTTTGTATTTCCCGAGCGGCCCGGCGCGTTGATGAAGTTTCTGTCGAGCATGCGCCCCAACTGGAATATTTCGTTGTTCCATTACCGCAACCAGGGCGCCGACTACGGGCGCATCCTGGTCGGCCTGCAGGTGCCCCAGGCCGACAACCCGGCGTTCGATGAGTTTCTGGCGACCCTGGGCTATCCGCATGTCGAGGAAACCGGCAATCCGGTTTACCGGCTGTTTTTGCAGAGTTGAGGCGGGCCGTTTTCATGACCGACTCGGAGAGCCAAGCTGACACCCTGGCCTGCCCGCGCTGCGGCGCCGGCTTGCGCTGCGGCATGCTGGCGGGCGACGCCGAATGCTGGTGTGCCCGGCTGCCCCGCGTCATGCCGGTTCCCGCGGCTCAAAACGGTGCCTCATGCTTTTGTCCTGCCTGCCTCAAACAGATTAGCGATGAACATCGAAACGCCGTTTCGCCCACCAGCCATTGAATCCATCGCCGACGCCGGGCTCGAAGCCCGGCTGCGGCGCAAGATCGACGGCAAGACCAAGCCGCCCGGCGCGCTTGGCCTGCTCGAGGACTTGGCGCTGCGGATCAGCCTCGTCCAGCGCAGCGAATCGCCCGCTTTTCACGCGCCGCGGATCGTCGTGTTCGCCGCCGACCACGGCATCGCGGCCGAAGGCGTGTCGGCCTATCCGCAGGCCGTCACGGCGCAGATGGTCGGCAATATGCTGGCCGGCGGCGCGGCGATCAATGTGTTCGCCCGCCAGCACGGTTTCGCGCTGCAAGTGGTTGATGCCGGCGTGGCCGCCGACCTGCCGGCGCATCCGTTGCTGCTGAACGAAAAAATCGGACACGGAAGCCGCAATGTGTGCGTCGAGCCGGCGATGACCCGAAGCGAGTCGGAGGCCGCGCTGGCGGCTGGAATGCGGGTCGTGCAGGCCTTGCCCGGCAATGTGATCGCCTTCGGCGAAATGGGTATCGCCAACACCTCGCCGGCGGCGCTGTTGCTGGCCCGGCTGGCGGGCATCGGCATCGACGATGCGACGGGACGCGGTACCGGCCTGGACGACCGGCAACTGGCGCACAAGCGCGCGGTGCTGGCGCGCGCCTTGGCCCGCCATCCGGCGACCCGGCCGCCCGACGCCATCGGTGAACTTGCGGCGCTCGGCGGCTTCGAGATTGCGATGATGGCCGGCGCCATGCTGCAAGCGGCGAGCCAGCGGCGCCTGGTGCTGGTCGATGGCTTCATCGCCGGCGTCGCCGCGCTGCTGGCCCTGGCGCTGGCGCCGCCGCTGCGCGGCTACCTGGTGTTCTGCCACCGCTCGGCCGAAGCCGGCCACCGGCTGCTGCTGGCGCACCTGGGCGCCAGGTCGCTGCTGGAACTCGACTTGCGGCTCGGCGAAGGCACGGGTGCCCTGCTGGCCTGGCCGCTGGTTCAGTCGGCCGCCAACTTTCTCAACGAAATGGCGAGCTTCGAGTCCGCCGGCGTCAGTGAACGATGAACATAGCCGACCGAGCTCGCCTCTTGCTCCCTCGCCCTTTGGGAGAGGGCGGGGGTGAGGGCTCCCCGTTTCGTATTCATTCATGACCCGATTCATCCGCAACTACCTGCTCGCCGTGCAGTTTTTCACCCGCATCCCGATCACCGGGCGTCTGGCGCAATGGGTCGGCTACAGCCCCGAGCAGTTGCGCGCCAGCGCGGCGCATTTTCCCGGCGTCGGCATGCTGGTCGGAGCGATCGCGGCGTCGGTCTATGCGCTGCTGCAGATGACCCTGCCCGACACCGTTCATACCCCGCTGGTGGCCGCGGTGTTTTCCACCATCGCCACGGCCCTTCTGACCGGCGGCTTTCACGAAGACGGCCTGGCCGATGTCGCCGACGGCCTGGGCGGCAGTCTGGAGCGCGGGCGCGCGCTCGAGATCATGAAGGACTCGCGCGTCGGCGCTTTCGGCGCGATGGCGCTGGTGCTGGCGCTGCTTGCCAAGGTTGCGCTGCTGGCGCTGCTGGGATCGGTCGAGGACGTATCGATCCCGGCCGATGACGACGCATTGCCGGGCGCTTGGCGGGTAGGCGCCGCCCTGTGGGCCGGTCATGTCGTCTCGCGCGGCCTGCCGCTGCTGCTGATTCGCCTGCTGCCGCATGTCGGCGACACCGCAAGCTCCAAATCCAAGCCCCTCGCCGATGAAATCTCGCTTGGCAGCCTGGGGATCGCTTTTATATGGTGTTTTATCGGCCTGGCGCTCGCCAGTCTTGCGCTGTCAGCTATCGATTTAATAGTGTCGTGCGGTTTTGCGCTGCTGGCGCTGCTGGGCCTGCTGCGGTACTTCCGGCGCCGGCTGCAAGGTTTCACCGGCGACTGCCTGGGCGCGGCGCAGCAGATTTGCGAAATCGCTTTCTACCTTGGACTGGCGGTCAGCGTCTGACTCGATGAAACTCTGGCTGGTGCGTCACGCACTGCCACTGGTTGACGCCGGCCTTTGCTATGGCCGGCTCGACATGGCGGCCGATCTTGCCGCGACCGCCGAATGCGCCCGGCAGCTGGCTGGCGTGCTGCCTGCGGACATCCGGGTAATTACTTCACCGCTTCAAAGATGTGAGCAGCTTGCGCACGCCCTGAAAGCGCTGCGGCCGGATTTGGCTTGCAAACCTGATGCGCGGCTGGCGGAAATGGATTTTGGCTGCTGGGAAGGCCGCGCCTGGAACGCTATCGACCGGGCCGAATTGCAGGCCTGGACCGACGACTTTGCGCGCTGCGCGGCCGGCCAGGATGGCGAAAGCGTGACCGGTTTCATGTCGCGGGTGGCTTCTGTATTCGATGAATTGACGCGGGGAACCCGCACCCCTGCCCTCTCCCGGTTCGAGCGGGAAAAAGAAAAAGATGCGCAAAGCGACAGGGTCTGGATTACGCATGCCGGCGTGATCCGGGCGGCGCAATTGCTGGCGCGCGGCATTCGCCGTATCGAACGCGCAGACCAGTGGCCGTTGGAACTGACGAACTATGGACAATGGCAAACGCTGGACCTGCATAACGGCTAGATCGAACAAAGTGAAGGCAAATCCATGGCGGTAAATCTCGATGGTCAACTGGTGGTGGCGATTTCCTCGCGCGCACTGTTCGATTTCGAAGAGGAAAACCTGGTTTTCGAAAGCGGCTTCGATCCCGGCTCCACGCCCGACTTGCCTCCGGGCGTCAAAAAAGACGCCGCCTACATGAAGCTCCAGCTTGAACGCCTGGACATTCCGGCCCGGCCCGGCGTGGCGTTTTCTCTCGTCAAGAAGCTGCTCGCCTTCAACGACGCGCCCGAAAGCGCTGGCGAAGCCGCCAGCCCGGCCCCGCCCAGCCAGCGCGTCGAGGTGGTGATCCTGTCGCGCAACGACCCGGTGTCGGGCATGCGGGTGTTCCGCTCGGCGCAGCACTACGGCCTGAAGATCGAGCGCGGCACCTTCAACCGCGGCGCGCCGCCGTGGCGCTACCTCAAGCCGCTCAACGCCAACCTGTTTTTGTCGACGCACCTGAGCGATGTGCGCGCCGCGCTTGAGGCCGGCGTACCGGCGGCGCAGGTCTATCCGCAATCGGCCCGCGCCAGCGACGCGCATCCGAACGAGGTGCGCATCGCCTTCGACGGCGACGCGGTGCTGTTTTCGGACGAAGCCGAGCGCGTCTTCCAGTCAGGCGGCCTGAACGCCTTCAAGCTGCACGAGCGCGACAAGGCGGCGCAGCCGCTGCTGGCCGGGCCGTTCAAGCCGTTGCTCGAAGCGCTGCAGCGGCTGCAGCAGGCCGGCACCTCGCGCATGAGCCTGCGCACCGCGCTGGTCACGGCCCGCAGCGCGCCGGCGCATGAACGCGCCATTCGCACGCTGATGGACTGGAACATCGAGGTCGATGAAGCGATGTTTCTGGGCGGTCTGGCCAAGGGCGAATTCCTGCGCGAGTTCGAGCCCGATTTTTTCTTCGACGACCAGACCGGCCATGTCACCTCGGCGGCGCTGCACGTGCCGTCGGGCCATGTGGCCAGCGGCGTCGCAAACGACCTGTCGCCCTGACCTGGCCGATACCGGTAGATACCGCCGGGCGGCGGAGGGCCTTTACACTGGGGATTTACCCCAGTCCAACCCGAACAGCATCCCATGAAATTCTCGAAAACCGCCGAACTGCTTTCCACCGCCCTGCTCGCCCTGTCGCTGGCTGCCTGTGGTGGCAGCGACGTCAGTTTCGGCACGGTCGGCGGCACCGTCAACGGCCTGGGCGGCGGCCAGTCCGTCACCCTGCAAAACAACGGCGGCGCCAATCTCACGGTGACCGGCAACACGTCATTCACTTTCGCCACCGCGCTTTCGGAACTGACCAAATTCAACGTCACCGTGCTGACGCAGCCGGTGGGGCAAACCTGCCCCGTCACCCGAGGCACTGGCGTGATTCCGAACGACGGCAGCACCGCCAACAGGGTGATCGTCGCATGCGTGCCCAACTCGGTCGCCGGCACGGTCAGCGGCCTTTCGGCTGGCGCCAGCGTGACGCTGGACAACGGCTCGAGCGTGCAGGTGGCGGTGGGCCAAAACGGCGTGTTCAGCTTTCCTGGCCTGCTGACGGCGGGCACCGCCTATGCCGTCACCGTGGCTGCGCAGCCAGCGGGCCAGACCTGCACCGTCGCCAACGCCGGCGGCACGGCGGTCGCCGGCGTGCAGGCTCTGGTAACGGTCAACTGCGTTTAACCTAGAAACCGCAGTTGACCGCTTGCATCCGTTGCAAGGCCGCATGAATGCCGACTTTCGGGGCCACGACGGCGTTCACCTTTTGGGTGACAACGCTACGCGCCCGAGTGAGCCGCTGCGGCCACGCCTGGGGTCGTTACTCCGCCTTGCAGGTAGTAGCCTGCTGCGTTGTCGCGCCTACCCAGACGCGCCCGCAACGGCCCACTCGGGCGCGTCCAACTGCGGTTTCTAGGTTAATCCATCGAGGCGCCGGCATTCGCGCCTTGCCGCACTGCCGCATGCCCGGCCGGGACCGCTCGCGTACAAAAGGTTGATGCCCATGCTTCTGGTCGATAAATTCAGCGCCTTCAAACATTTTTGCGGCCGCGTCCGGGCGCTGGCGGCGCCCTATTTCCGCTCCGAGGACAAATGGAAGGCGCGCGGCCTGCTGGCCGCCATCGTGCTGCTGAACCTGGGCGCGGTCTACATGCTGGTGCTGCTCAACGAGTGGAACCGGGTCTTCTACGACGCGCTGCAGAACAAGGACGCGGCGGTGTTCTGGGCGCAGTTGGCGCGCTTTACCTACCTGGCCTTCGCCTTCATCATCATCGCCGTCTACCGCTTCTACCTGACGCAGCTGCTCGAGGTACGCTGGCGCGCCTGGATGACGGCGCATTACCTGCGGCGCTGGCTTGCCGACGATGCGTTTTACAAGCTGGAACTGGCGCGCTTTACCGCTGCGGCCGATGGCGCGGCCAGCCTGTTGACGACCCCCGACAACCCGGACCAGCGCATCCAGGAAGACATCAACCTGTTCACGACCTACAGCATTTCGCTGAGCATGGGGCTGCTGAATGCGATCGTCACGCTGCTGAGCTTCATCGGCATCCTGTGGTCGCTCTCGGGCGCGTTCGCCTTCACGCTGGGCGGCCAGAGCTACTCGATTCCCGGCTTCATGGTCTGGATGGCTGTGCTCTATTGCGTCGCCGGCAGCGTCATCACGCACTACATCGGCCGGCCGCAGATCAGGCTCAATTTTCAGCAGCAGCGCGTCGAGGCCGACTTTCGGCACCACATGGTGCGGGTGCGCGAATACAGCGAATCGATCGCCCTGGACAAAGGCGAGGCGGTCGAGCGGGCGCAGCTCGACACCCGCTTTTCCGCCGTGCTGGGCAATTACCTTCAGCTCATCAAAAAGCAGAAAAACCTCGTCTGGTTCACGAACTTTTTCGGCCAGGCGGCGGTGGTGTTTCCGTTCATCGTCGCCGCGCCGCGCTTTTTCAGCGGCGCGATTCAGCTCGGCCAGCTGATGCAGATCTCGTCGGCGTTCGGCCGCGTGCAGGACTCTCTGAGCTGGCTGGTCGACAACTACGCCAGCCTGGCTGCCTGGCGTGCCACGACCGACCGCCTGACCAGTTTTGAGGACAATATCAGTGCCGTGGCGCAGCAGGGACGCGCGCAGGCAGCTATGAATTCAATAGCAAATGAGGCGCAGCCGGCATCGGCCGGTACAGCCGCCGACACTTTGACGGTTAACGACCTGTCGCTGAATCTGCCAAACGGCCAGGCTTTGCTGGGCGGCTTGTCGCTGCGCGCACAGCCCGGCGAAAGCGTGCTGCTCAATGGCCCGTCGGGCAGCGGAAAATCGACGCTTTTTCGCGCGCTTGCGGGCATCTGGCCGTTTTCCACAGGCCGCACACATCTGCCGGAAAACGCCATGTTCATTCCGCAGCGGCCCTACTTTCCCGACGGCAGCCTGCGCAATGCGCTGGCCTATCCCGAGCCTGCTACAAAGTACGACGATGCGGCGCTAAGGCAGGCGCTCGGCGACGCGCTGCTGCCCCAACTGACGGGACGGCTCGACGACGAGGACGCCTGGAGCCAAAAGCTCTCGGGCGGCGAGCAGCAGCGCCTGGCGATCGCCCGGGTGCTGCTGAAAAAGCCGCGCTGGATTTTCGCCGACGAAGCGACCAGCGCGCTCGACGAGCAAGCCGAAAAAACGCTGTACGAAAAGCTGGTCGCCAGCGTCGATGCGCAAAAGGGCAGCATCGTCTCGATCGCGCACCGCCCGACGGTCGCGGCCTTTCACGACCGGCGCTGGACGCTGGAAAAGCAGCCTGACGGCGCGCCAGCGCTGTTCCGCATCAGGGAAAGCTAGTACTCGATGCCCGAGGACATCATTGCGCCGCCGCGGGCCGAGTCGCTGTCGGCCTGGGAGCCGATGAAGCTGCCGGTGTTCCGCCTGCTCTGGAGCACATGGCTCGTCGCCAACACCTGCATGTGGATGAACGACGTCGCCGCCGCCTGGCTGATGACGTCGATGACGACCTCGCCGATCTGGGTCGCGCTGGTGCAGTCGGCCGCGACGCTGCCGGTGTTCCTGCTCGGCCTGCCCAGTGGCGCGCTGGCCGACATCCTGGACCGGCGGCGCTACTTCATCATGACGCAGTTCTGGGTGGCGGGCGTGGCGACGCTGCTGTGCATCGCGGTGCTCGCCGGTGTCATGACGCCTGCGCTGCTGCTGGCGCTGACATTCGCCAACGGCATCGGCCTGGCGATGCGCTGGCCGGTGTTTTCGGCCATCGTTCCCGAAATCGTTCCGCGCGGCCAGCTGCCGGCGGCGCTGGGGCTGAACGGCGTGTCGATGAACGCCTCGCGCATCATCGGACCGCTGCTGGCCGGCGGGCTGATCGCCAGTTTCGGCACCGCCTGGGTGTTCGTTCTCAATGCGGCGCTGTCGATCGTTTCCGGCTTTGTCATCATGCGCTGGCGGCGCGACCATGTGCCGAGCCCGCTGGGCCGCGAGCGCCTCTTCAGCGCCATGCGCGTCGGTGTCCAGTTCGTCAGCCAGTCGACCCGGCTGCGGGCGGTGCTGGTGCGGGTCGCGCTGTTTTTTCTGCACTCAACCGCCCTGCTGGCACTGCTGCCGCTGGTGGCGCGCGGCCTTCATGGTGGCGACGCCGGTACCTTCACGCTGCTGCTGGCATCGATGGGCGCGGGCGCGATCGTCGCGGTGACGTACCTGCCGCGCTTGCGTCAGACGATGACGCGCGACACGCTGGTGCTGCGCTCGGTGGTGCTGCAGTCAGCAGCCACCGCCATCGTGGCGTTCGCGCCGAATGCCTGGGTCGCGGTGCCGGCGATGGTGCTCAACGGCGTCGCCTGGATCACCTGCGCCAATTCGCTCAGCGTATCAGCGCAACTGGCGCTGCCGGACTGGGTGCGCGCGCGCGGCGTGTCGATGTACCAGATGGCGATCATGGGCGCAAGCGCGCTGGGCGCGGCGCTGTGGGGCCAGGTGGCCACGCTCACCAGCGTTCCGACCGGCCTGCTGGTCGCTGCCGTGAGCGGCACCGCCACCATGCTGCTGGCGCAACGCTGGGTACGCGACCTGAGCATCGAGGAAGACCTGACGCCGTCGCGCGAATTCAGGACGCCAGTGGTCGATGCGCCGCCGGCCACCGGCCACATCGAGGTGACGATTGAATACCTGATCGACCCGGCGCGCAGCGATGATTTTCGCGCTGTCATGCATGAAAGCCGCCGCAGCCGTCTGCGACAGGGCGCGCTGGAGTGGGAGCTGCTGCGCGACGTCAACCAGCCCGGACGTTTTTTAGAACGGGTGGTCGATGAATCCTGGACCGAGCACTTGCGTCGCTTCGACCGCGTCACCGCCAGCGACGTGGCCCTGCGCGAGCGCAAGCTGGCGTTTCATCTCGGCGACGGGCCGCCGCTGGTGACGCGCTGTGTCATCGAGGAACTGGCGCGAGCCTGATGCCGGCCCGCGTAGGCCTCATAGCCGCGCGCCCGCAATTCGCACGCCGGGCAATGCCCGCAGCCATATCCCCAGTCATGCCGGTGCGCGCGGTCGCCCAGGTAGCAGGTGTGGGTGTGCTCGACGATCAAATCCACCAGCGCCTTCCCGCCCAGCGCGTCCGCCAGCGCCCAGGTGTCGGCCTTGTCGATCCACATCAACGGCGTCTCGATCAGAAAGCGTTTGTCCATCCCTAGCGACAGCGCAAGCTGCATGGCCTTGATGGTGTCGTCCCGGCAGTCCGGGTAGCCTGAAAAATCGGTCTCGCAGACGCCGGTGACCAGCACCTGGAGGTCGCGCCGGTAGGCCAGCGCCGCGGCAAGCGTCAGGAACAACAGGTTGCGTCCGGGAACAAAGGTGTTCGGCAGGCCCGAGCTTTCCATTTTGAACGCCATGTCTCGGGTCAGCGAGCATTCGCTGACCTGTCCCAGCACGGCGAGATCGAGCAAATGGTCCTGGCCCAGCCTGGAAGCCCAGCCCGGAAAGCCGCTCTTGATTTCGCTTAAAACCCGAAGACGCGCCTCAAGTTCGATACGGTGCCGCTGACCGTAGTCGAAGGCGATGGTTTCAACGCGTTCATAGTGGCAAAGCGCCTGGGCGAGGCAGGTCGTGGAGTCCTGGCCGCCTGAAAACAAAACCAGCGCGCTCTTGTGAACGCGCCGGTCGAAAGCGGCAAATGTCTTGGTATCCGCGGTAATTGGCATAACGGGTCGTTTTGTGGCGTCACGCTATTGTGACTTGGACCCCTCTAAAAACACCGAACGCAAGCGACGCGAATGCCAGCCCGGATCAGATGCTGCGCCAACATTTTTGCCGGCAGTTCAGACCTGGCAAGCCGTCACGCCTTTTTGCCGGTCGCCAGGCGATAGATGAACAGCAGGATGATCGCCCCGATGACGGCGGCGATAAAACCCGCCGATTCGCCGATTTGGTAGAACCCCATCGCCCGGCCCAGGTAAGTGGCAATCACCGATCCCACAATACCGATCAGCGCGGTAATCACGAAGCCGCCGGGGTCGCGTCCCGGCATCAGAAATTTGGCGACGATACCGACGATCAGGCCGATGATGATGGTCCAGATAATGCTCATGATTTATTCCTTGGTGGTTTACTAATTAAAAAAATCCGACGCGATCTCAAACTGCCGGCGGGATCGCCGTCGCAGGCATCCCTGGGTTGTCCTGTCCGGCCATCAAAGCCTGCTTGCGCTGCTCCATCTGCGCGCCGAGAGCCACCAGGTCGAGTTTGGTCTTGCGAACCTTGGTGAACATCTCGGTACGTTCCTCCTTCACATGGTGGTCGATGTACTCGCCCAGCACAGTCACCTTGGCATCGAACATCTCATCGCCCGCGTCCATGCCCCGAATTTGCGCGATCAACTCTTTGGCGCTGGCGTGCTCGACAATAGCTTCGTTCATCAGCGCGTTGTCCTTGGTCGCCTTGCGCGCGGCCGGATAGAAAATTTCTTCCTCGATCGTGGCGTGCACGACCAGCTCCTTGCAAATTTTGTCGGCCAGTTGGCGTTTTTTGGTAGTGGAACGACCGCGGCCTTCTGTCAGGGCTTCGTATTCCTTGAACATCGCCTTGACCGCCTTGTGATCCGCATCGAGCAGATCGCAGGCGTCCTTCTGGCGCTTGGGGCCGGCCGGGGATTTCACGGGCGCTCGGCCCGAGGACGTGGGCGGCGATTTTTTCGCAGCGGCTTTGGTTGCCATGGTGTTTCCTTGTGCTTGTTATTTCTTGGACCGACGCCAATGTCGGGCAGATGGAGCTTCCCATGAGTCCACTGTCGGGCTTGTCGGATAACACTCAAAAAAGCGTAGGAATAGTGGGGCATCAGACCACCCACCGGTAGCGTTGACGACCGCGGCGGCTAGATCGTGCTTTTGGCGTGCAGTGGCAAGGCGTCGATCAAAACGAACCCGACCATGGAGGGCCGGTCGCTGCGATTGCTCCATGCGTGGCTGGTACCCCTTTGCACCAGCACATCCCCGGCTTTCATCAGGACTTCGCCTTCGTCCAGAACCGCCCAGATCTCACCTTCGAGCACGAATGCGTAGTCGATCGAGTGGGTCGTGTGCATCGCTTCATGGCGCGACGGGCTTTGGTCAATGGCCTTGCTTCCCGATTCCCCCAACGATGCGGAGGCGGCGTCAGGCTGCCACTTGCCGACATAGTCTTTGTCGGGCGGAAACTGCACGACGCGAAACACGCTTCCCGAAGCGGGAGGGGCGAGCGTGATCCTGCCCGAGCAGGCATCGGCGCTTCCTTCGTTGCTGGCGGGCGCGCGGTCTGTTTTCCAGATATCGGTGACGCCGAAGTCCGGCACGCCGGCCAGCGCCATGGAATGTGGCGACGGCGCGTCCGATAGGATGATTGACCGCCCCGAGGCGTCGTGGCCGGTCACGATTCTGCGTACGGGGCGAATGCTGTTTTCCAGGCTCATGCTGTTTCCTCAGATGATTGACGGCATCAAGATTTGGCAGGCGTCACTTCAAGGGCTTCAGCCCCATGATCTCACGCGCTTCCGTGGCGGTTGCGGGCTCGAATCCCAGCTCGCGTACGATTCTGACCATGCGCTCGATGAGCAGGATGTTGGTGGCAAGCTCGCCCTGCTTGTAGTAAAGGTTGTCTTCAAGACCGACCCGGACGTGACCACCCAAAAGCAACGCGTGGGTCGTCGCGGGCAGTTGGGCGGTGCCGATGGCGCTGACATTGAACACCGAGTCTTTCGGGAGGTGCTCGACCATCAGCTGAAGAATTTTGGGCGTGTACGGCAAGGCGCCCTGGAACGCGTTGACGCCCAGCACGAGGTTGATGAAGTAAGGCGGTTCGTCGAGGCCTTCGGCTATCGCCCGGCCCACGTCCTGCACGATGTCCTCAAGGCTGAAAACCTCCCATTCGGGCTTGATCCCCCGGGCTTTCATTTTTTGGGCCAGTTCACGGATTCGGGTCGGCGTTGTCGGAACCAGAATTTCCTTGCCGCCGAAACTTGCGCAGATGGTCTGGCCGTCGAGCGTGCACATTTCGGCGCCGGGCGCTTCCATACCCTTCAGGCGCTCTTCGAAGTTGATCTCCCACAAGCCGTTGCTCAGTTGGTGGACCATGTCGCCGTTGATACCGCCGCCGGTGGAGTTGTTCAGGACAATGTCGCATTTGGAGCGAATCAGCGCATTCATCAGCCCATAGACCTTGGGGTCGCAAGTCGCCTCGTCATCGCTGGCGCGCCGCGCATGCAGCGCCACGACGCTGGCGCCGGCATTGAAGCAGCGGTAGACGTCGTCGGCGATTTCCTGGGGCTGCGTTGGCAGATGCGGGTTCTGCCGCTTGTTCGCCATTCCGCCCGTCGGTGCGATGGTCACGATCACCTTTTGCTTGTGCATGGGCCGGCTCCTGTTGAATTTTTAGACGCACCCAATCCTAAGGCTTGCCGCGTAATCTGAATAATGTTTCAACGCTGTAGTTGTTATTATTTAATGGTCAACAAGCCTGGCGGCGAATACTGCCGTGGTTGGCCTGCCGCGATAAATTTACGTAATCCCGCGCGAGCACGGGATCGCGGTTGAGCATTTCGACCTGATCGACCCGGCCGCTTTGTGTCATGCAGTTATACGCGAGCGAGACCGGGTCGAGCGCGAGCCAGCCTGCTCGATCTTTGCATCATTTCATTCAACGCGTCGCCCGCTTCGGAATTCAGGCAGTCAGCGCAGGTGCGCGAGCCGCTGGTGCTGGTCGGCACCGCCAGGGACGGCCTGAAGGTCGATGACCCGGTGCCGATTTCCCGGCTCGACGGCGCAAAGCTGATTCTGCCCGGGCGCCCGAACGTCATCAGAGCCCAGATCGAGCACACCATGGCGAGAAAAGGCATGGTCTTCAACGTCGCGGTCGAAACCGATACGCTCGCCATAGGCCTCGACCTGGCGCGCCAGGGCCTGGAGCTGACCGTGGTGCCCGCCTGCGCCCTGTTCGCCCGCGATAACGGCTATTCGGTGAACTGGGCGCCGATTCCCGGCCTGTTCGTCACCTGGGCCTTATAGGAAAATCAGGCACGCACGCACTCGCAGGCGGTCCGGGAGGGCCGAAGCCTGGTGCTGGCCACGTTGAGGAACACACCGGCGGGCAACGACTGGTTCGGCGCCGAGCGGGTAGGCAGGTTGTTGGGTTTTGCCAAATCAAAGAACTGAACGGCGTGGCGCCAGCGCCTTTACTCCACCGTCACGCTCTTCGTCAGGTTCCTTGGCTTGTCGACGTCGGTGCCGCGGGCCAGCGCCGTGTGGTACGCCAGCAGCTGCAGCGGCACGACGTGCAGCAGCGGGCTCAGCGGCCCGTAATGCTCGGGCATGCGGATGACGTGAACGCCTTCGCTGCTGTCTATGCGGCCAGACGGGCGGCGGTTCATTGGGCTGAACGATGAGCGCCTGCAACGGCGGGGCCGCATAGCCGGTAGGTACACCCCGCGTCATTTCGCCCCGCGTCACCGGGAAACAGTAGCGCACACCATGCTGCACAAACAAGCGCAGCGGCTCCCGCAATACGGCGGGCTTGCCTGCTGCATCCTTGCGCACCAATCGCGCGGCCATGGCGCGCTCTACTCCGGCGTGAATTTCCGACGCTGCAAGTTTGAGTTCATCCGCCAGGTCGGCGTAGGTAAACCCGGAGCCTTGCTGCAGCGACAAGCGCAGAAGTACCACCACATCCTGCGGACGCAGCACGATTTGCGGATTCGATTTGGAGCGATACATGCACGCATGTCTAGCGGATCATTCGCTATTTGCAAAGAGCGCCTCCACCCCATACAACCGCGCCAAATCGGAGTCCAAAAGCACCCGCTGGCGGCGAATCACCAGAATGCGCCGAAATAGGCCTCCAGCCCCGCATCCATTTCGCAAGTAGCTACGTTTTCAATAGCAAATGTCAGCGCTCTTCCCGAATAATTGGAACTTGTGAACCGCGCGCTGCGGCAACTACCGCCTTGTGGAGTACCTCGGCGCCTTGCTGTACCAAGGCCATCGATAAGGTCTTCCTGGTGCGCTCGATACCAGCCTTGAACAGGCACAAATATTCATGGTGTGGGTGCTGGGCTGATGCGTAAAGGATGCCGTGCAAATCTTGGCGCCTGCAGTCTTGCGCGAAGGTTTGGCTGGTTTCGTAGCGCATGGACTGCAGCACCGGGTAGCGCTCTTCCAGGCCGCGCAGGTCTGCCAAACGTAAATAGGCTTGGGTTTCAAAGCCGACCAGCGCGCGCTGCTCTATGCGGCTCCAGCTACAACTACGCACCTCACGGCGAAAGAGCGACTCGTAAAGCGCCGTCTCCGGGCTGTCGGCCAAATAAGCCGTGGGCTCGTCGCCCAGGTCAAACCGCCCGGCCAGAACGCCCGGTGGCGCCAGCACATAGCCCTTGAGCCGCACGCTGTCTCTCCGGCCGGTTTTGCGCTGTACCCGGTGCCAGCCCTGGTGCGCGGGTATCTCGAATGATGGGTGGATGAAGGTCTTGGAAGTTCATGGATGAGGTCAATGTGCCTCAGCCGTTGCCAGTGCCAATATGCGATCCAGCGCCACGCCCTGCTCCAAAGCGGCGCGCGGCGTCTGGCCGTCCAAAGCTGTGGCGGGGGACTCCAGAAACGCCAGCAGTTGCCAGCCATCGGCGGAGCCCAGCTGCTTGGCCACAGGCTGGAGCGCAGGCCAGATGGCCGGCTCAAACTGCCAGCGCGGCAGCTTGAAACCCCGGCGCAGGTTGGACAGGCCAACGCAGCGCCCGGCTTTGATCCAGGCATTGATCGTCACCCGCGTGGTGCCCGCCAGCGCGGCGGCTTCGTCGGTGGTGATCATGTCGGCGGCCTCCATGCGGTCGCGTCGGTACTGCGCACCAGAGCGCAATACGGCAGCGGTCTGCGCCACGGTGGCGTAAGGGCTGTCGTTGGAACCATGGCGCGGTTGAGCAGATTCAGTGGCAAACGGTGAAGTAAGGGTTAAGGTGTTCATGCGTGTGTCTGGAAAAAGGTGCGCCTCAGGGCGCGTTATGCAGATTGGCTTTGCTGACTGAGAAGAAGCCGCTGAAACGTGAACCGGCGCCCAGCATTACGCGGCAACCCTGCCGCAAGGCCGCCACAAACACATCACGCCCCGTCATAACCATCCCGGTTGTGGCCGATTAATTGGTTCGGGGAGAACTGTGCTTGTCTTGCGCAGCAATACGCTGCCAAGACTGAGCCGCATGTGCCGCCGCTCGACAATGCCTGCCACAGACTGCAAGACGCTAAGTATCTGAGCAAAAATAACTTGAACACTTAAGGCATTTGCGCTATCTTCGAGTCATGGGTGACATGACCACAATAGAAGCCAAATATCAAGCACTGTCGAGTCGCTTGGACGAGGCTGG